>FWPV01006734.1_pt1 | contig 21577 bp, 39 predicted proteins | sample 2228371 | NCBI WGS metagenome assembly FWPV01 (sample SAMEA103939776, study PRJEB20133) | metagenome | reverse complement strand
ATATATATTCTTTCTTCAATTCTTTTTCCTTTTTCTGTTGAAACAAGACCACATTTTATAAAATTTATTTTATTACCTTTTTTTTCTATTATTCCATAACCGGTTGACGCAACACCAGGGTCTATACCTATAATAACCATATTGTTTTACCTTTTAATATATAAAAATTCGTGGAACTCTTTCAGATACATCTGTAAAAACTTCATAAGAAATTGTATTTAATTTTTCCGCCATATCTTCTGCCGATATTTCACCATATTTATCTTTGCCTAATATTAAAACTTCATCACCAATTTTTACATCGGACGTAACTTTTATTGCAGTTAAATCCATGCATATTCTACCCACAATTTTAGCTTTTTTACCTTTAATTAAAACATACCAGTTATTTGAAAGTTCCCTCCTTAATCCATCTCCATAACCAATTCCAATAATTGCTATTTTTTCATTATTTTTTGCTTTATATAATCCACCATAACTCACCCTGTCTCCCTTTTTTAAATCAATTATATTAATAATTCTACTCTTTAAAGTCATTACAGGTTTTAAACCATATTTTTCTTTTATTTTTTTATCCATAAATGAACCATAAAGCATAATTCCGGGCCTTACCGCATCAAAGTATGTAAAAGGATATTTTAAAATTGCCGCAGAATTTGCAAGATGAAAAAAAACATCTTTTAATTTATCTTTTAAACTCAAAAGTAAATTATATTGTTTCAGCGTTAAATTATCATTATTTATATCTGCATTTGCCAGATGAGAATAAACAGATTTTAATTTAAGATTTTTAAATTTTTTTATACATTTTATTAAATCTAAAGCTTCCTGTGGTTTTACACCTAAACGGTTCATCCCCGTGTTTATTTTCAAATGAACATTTATTTTTTTATTATTTTTTTCTGCTATGTTCCCCAATTTGTAAATTTCATCAATAGAAAAGACAGCTGGTTCTAAATTATATTTTACAATATCATCTATTTCGCCTTTACCAAAACCACCTAAAATTATTAATGACGTAAATTTAATTCCAGATTTTCTTAAAAAAATACCTTCATTTACTCTTGCAATGCCCAATGTTTTAACCTTTAATCTATTTACAAAAAATTTAGCAATTTCTTTTATACCGTGTCCATAAGCATTAGCTTTGATTACTGGTATGATTTCACGATTTTTGACTTTTTTCTTTACTATATTAAAATTATAGTAAAGTGCTTTTAGATTTATCTCTGCCCAGACAGGATATTTTCTAAAATTCTGTGGTGGCATCATAATTATCTATCTTTTCATCTGTAGTTCTTGGAGACAATTCAACAAAAGTAGTAATTTCAGGTAAAAAATTAACCTGCTGTTCTGCTAAAGGACCATTTCTGTTTTTGGCTATAATAAAATTGCACTCCCTGCATTTTCTTCTCACCTGTGTTCCATCTTCGTAGCTTTCCAACCAATCTTTTTCTTCATCTGATATTTTATCAATAAACATAACAACATCCGCATCCTGTTCTATTGCTCCGCTTTCTCTCAAATCAGAAAGCCTTGGAGGAACTTTTTTTTCTTTTTTCCCGCCTCTTTCCCTTTTTTCTATATCCCTGTTTAACTGTGAAAGTGCAATAACAGGTATTTCCAGATCCCTTGCAATTGCTTTTAAAGAACGCGAAATGTATGCGATCTGCTGTTCTCTGGAAACTCTTGCATCACTTGGTTTAATAAGTTGCAAATAATCAATTATAACAAGGTCTAAGTTTTTCCCTGCTTTTCTGTATTGATTTTGAACTGAATGAACTTTTGCTCTTATATCAAGAACTGTATTGTCATCGGTATCAATTAAAATTTCTGATTTGGAAAGTATTTGCGCCACTTCCATTAAAAGCAAATCATCTTCTTTTTTAAGTATTTTCCCTTTTCTTAAATTCATTAAATTTATTTTTGAACCAATTGACAATAACCTTTCTACCAGTATTTCTTTCCCCATTTCAAAACTGAAAAATAAAACTGTTTTTCCATCTTTTGCACTTAAGTTGTAAGCAATATTTAAAGCAAGAGATGTTTTACCAAGGGACGGACGCGCAGCAATTATAATAAGGTCATGCGGAACCAACCCGGACAATGCATTATCAATTATTTTAAAACCCGTAGGCAAACCAATAAGTTTATCTGGATTTTTCCCCCTCAATTTTATTCTTTCATAAACCCCATCAACTAATTTTTCTATATGGACAATTGAATCTTTTTTTTGTCTGTCTGTTGCATCAAATATTTTTTTTATTGCTTCTTCTGTAATTAATTTGGTTTCTTTTTCTTCACTGAAAGCATCCTGAATAATTGCAGTTGATGTATCAATTAAACTTCTTAATACTGCTTTATCGCGGACTATCTCTGCATAATATTTAGCATTTTCCGCTGTTGGGACAGAATCTGCAAGCGATGCTATATAAGAAGCCCCACCGCTTTGTTCCAGCCAGTTCTTAATCCTTAATGCTTCTGTTACAGTCAAAATATCTATAGCGCTTCCCTTTTCATTAAGTTCAAGCATTACTTCATATATTTTTTTATTTTTAGGTTCATAAAAATCATTTGCCCTCACAATGGGTATTATTTCATCCAGCGCTTTATTATTAATAAATATACAACCTAAAAGCGACTGTTCTGCTTCTATATTCTGGGGCGGTATTTTACCTTTTATTTCCTGTTTATCCATAAAAACCTTCTTATATTTTTATTTCTCTGCGATAACAGACACTTTGATATTTGTCTCAAAGCCGGCTTTTAAAACTATCGGTATTGAAAAAATTCCTGCTTCTTTAATATGTTTTTCAAGTTTAATATTATTTTTTTCAACTTCAAACCCCATTTTTTTTAATTCCTCTGCTATTTCTTTTTCACTTACTGAACCAAAAAGTTTATTATCATCTGCCGCCTTTTTCTTAATAGTAATTTCAACACCTTTCATCTTTTCTAAAATTTGTTTTAAATTTTCATTTTGCTCTTCTTTTGCCTCCTGTTTTTTCTTTAAATATTCCTGAAGTGATTTAATATTGCCTTCTGTAGCAGGAATTGCTTTACCTTTCGGAATTAAAAAATTTCTGGCATATCCATCACTGACTTTTACAATATCCCCTGCCCTCCCAAGGCTATCTATTCCTTCTTTTAATATTACTTTCATATTGTATTACCTCCTTTTGGTATTTTCCTTAAATTAAACCATGTATCCAGAACGCCTGTCAACATTATAATAAATGATAAATGACCCCATAAAATTATTATAAAAATAAAAAAAACCCGCAAAAAAAATGGCATATTGTATTTTTCCATGAAAAAAAAAGTAAGTGAAAGCCCTATTAAAAAATATAAATTAGCAAGAACAAAAATGGTATTTATTTCAAAAGTTTATATTATATCATTGTTTAAAAATTTTCTTAAAACAATTAATAAAAGTGCGAAAATTAAAACCCATGCAACTTTTTCATCAAGATACCATGTCTTAAACTGCGGCATTTCATTTATTATTTTATATTTAGTTATCATAAATAATCTCATTACAAAATAATTTAAAAAAGCAACCAGTAAAAAAAACATAAATATATATGCTAAAATCATTTTAACAATAAAAAAATCAAAAAACAATTTAAGATTTTCTACTTCCTGTGCTGGCAAATCTTTTATTTTTTCATTCTGAATAAAATTATTAAAACTCACTGTTAATTCTGAACTGATATAACCAAAAAAATTATGCAATGTTACTTTTTTTATATAAAAGATAAATACAATAAACAAAATTATAAAATAAACAACGCTGCTTATTATTATATTTACCCATGTTACTTTTTGTTTTATCATAAAAAAAATTAAAAAATCAAGCAATAAAAAAATAACGATAAAGACAAAAAAATTTAAAATAAAATAATCCATTTGAAATGGCATAAAATCTCTACCTTAAATAAATTAAAAACTATTCTGCTTGAAAAGGCAAAAATCCAACCTCGCGCGCTTTCTTTATAACTTTTGTTATTATCCTTTGATGCTTTGCGCAATTCCCATTTACTCTTCGCGGTATTATTTTTCCTCTTTCGGTAATATAATTCTTTAAAAATTCCACATTTTTATAATCAACTACTTTTATTTTATTTGAACATAATTTGCATTTTCTTTTTTTTATTCTTTTAAAAGCCAGTGATTTATCAATAAATTTTTTTCCCGCCTGCTTATCAAACATTCATGCCTCCCTGATTTTATTAAAATGGAATATCTTTTCCGCCAGTTTCACCATCAACGCTTGTATCTTCTGAAGGTTCCGCTTCTATACTTTCATTTTTTTTGAATCTATCAAGGAATTGGACTCTATCCGCAACGACCTCAAGCATGCTTTTTTTCTGTTTGGTTTCTTCATCTTCCCATGATCTTAATTGTAATCTGCCTTCTACAAAAATAGAAGATCCTTTTTTAAGATAAGTTGTACAACTTTCTGCCTGTTTGCCCCATACAACAATATTAACATAGCAAACCTCTTCTTTTTTTTCTCCGCTCTGAGTGGTATAAATCCTATTTACCGCTATTCTCATATTTGTAACAGGTTGTCCATTTTTACCATATTTTAACTCTAAATCTTTTGTTAAATTCCCGATTAAAAAAACTTTGTTTAAATTCGCCATCTTAGCCCTCCTTTAAACATTTACATATCATTTAAATTTGAAGAATTTTCTATTTCATTATTTTCTTCTTGTGCAACTGTCTTTTCCACCGCCTCCTCTCTTAATTCATTTTTTGTTGCTGTTTTCATCTCAACAGCCACAAATATAACAAATCTTATTACTCCGTCAACTAATTTTATTTTATCCCTCAGATTATTAACAAGCGCCATATCATAAGAAAATTTGATTAAAATATAATAACCCTCTTTATTTTTTTTCATTAAATAAGGCAATTTTCTCTTATCCGTCTGGCTGACTTCTGATATTTCACCTTTGCCATCCTGAATATAATTTTTAATTTTATCTAAAATCTTATTAATCTCTTCTTCTGAGAGAGATGGATTTAAAAATAAATTCAATTCATAATTCTTTTGCATAAAAAAACTCCTTTCTAAATAATATCACTTAAAGGAATATAAACATAACATAAATTAATATATTTTGCAACATTTTATTTTGTATACAATATCATTAAGGCAGGATAATACAAAATTCTAAATAAATTTCTGCCTGAAGGTTCTTAACCAGCCAAAATTATACATTATAAAATTATATTTTTCCGCTGCACCCTAATACATTCTTTATTTTATGTTTAACAACTTCTTTTATAGCATCCCTTGCTGGTCCTAAATATTTTCTTGGATCAAATTCTTCTGGTTTTGTTACAAAAACTTCCCTTATAGTTGCTGTCATAGCCAAACGTAAGTCAGTATCAATATTTATTTTGGCAACACCCATTGATGCAGCTTTCCTTAACATCTCTTCTGGAACACCCTGGGCACCTGGCATTTTACCACCATATTTATTGCATTTTTCAACGAGATACTGCGGAACAGAAGAAGCACCATGTAAAACAAGCGGATAACCGGATGGTAATACTTTCATTATCTGTTCTAATCTATTAAAATCTAATTTTGCTTCTCCTTTAAATTTATATGCGCCATGACTGGTTCCTATAGCAACAGCCAGAGAATCGCATCCAGTTCTCTTGACAAATTCTGCTGCTTGGTCAGGATTGGTAAATTTGGCATCTGCTTCAGAAACATTTACAGCATCCTCTATACCTGCAAGTTTGCCTAATTCTGCTTCAACGACGACTCCTTTTGAATGCGCATAGTCAACAACCTGTTTTGTTAATTTAATATTTTCTTCAAAAGGAAAACGAGATGCATCAATCATAACTGATGTAAAGCCGCCATCAACGCAGGATTTGCATATTTCAAAATCTTCACCATGGTCTAAATGAAGAGCAATAGGAAGTCCCGAATCTTCCTCTGCTGCTTTTACAAGATGAATTAAATATCCGGGTCTTGCGTATTTTCTTGCACCTGCTGAAACCTGCAATATCAAAGGTGCTTTTTCTTCTTTTGCCGCATCAACTATAGCCTGTAAAATTTCCATATTGTTTACATTAAAAGCACCTATTGCAAATCCTTCTTTATTTGCTCTTTCAAACATTTGTTTTGTTCCGACAAGTGGCATTTTTTCCTCCTTATATATTATTTTTTCTTTGTGTCTTCTGGTATTTTTTTACTTTTATTTTCTTCTTTTGTTTTTTCCTCTTTTACTTCTTTTTCCTTTTCCTTTACTTTCTCTTTTTCTTTCTCTTTTGCTTTTTCTGGTTTCTTATATAATTTTTCATAATCAACAAATTCAATAAATACAACTAATGCATTATCACCGGGTCTGTTCTTAAACTTTAATATTCTGGTATATCCTCCATTCCTTTCTTTAAAAAATGGTCCAATTTCAGCAAATAATTTTCTTATTAAATTTTTATCACTTATTACTTTTGCAACTTCCCTTCTGTTGTGCAAACTATCATTTTTAGCTTTTGTGACTAATGGTTCAATTATTTCTCTTAATATTTTTGCTTTTGTTAATGTAGTTTTAATACGACCGTGCATCACAATCTGTTTAGCAAGATTTTTAATAACAGCTTTCCAGTGACCTGATGGTCTTCCTAATCTTTTTCCTTTTTTTCTATGACGCATCACTATACTCCTTTATAATTAAATTTTATTCTTTGTTTTTGCTGATTTTTTTATTTCTTTTAACAGTGTTTTATCAATTTTCATGCCAAGCGATAATCCCATATCTTCAAGCACCTCTTTTATTTCATTTAAAGATTTTCTTCCAAAATTTCTGTATTGAAGCATATCAACTTCTGTTTTAATAACAAGGTCTGCAAGTGTCTTAATATTTGCATTCTTTAAACAGTTGGAAGATCTAACTGATAATTCTAATTCTTCTACACTCTTTTCTAATAATAGTTTTAATTTTTCTTTTTCTTCATCAATCTTTTCTTCTTTTATCTCAATTTCGCCTTCCTGTGTTATAAAGATATTCAAATGTTCTCTTAATATTAAAGCAGCATGAGTCAATGCTGTTTCTGGCGAAACCCTGCCATCTGTAGTTATTTCTAAAATTAATTTATCATAATCTGTTATCTGCCCTACCCTTGTATTTTCTACTTCTAATTTTACATTGGTAATCGGAGAAAATATAGAATCCATCGGTATAGTTCCTATTGGCATATCATCTCTTTTATTTTTATCTGCTGTAACATAACCGCGTCCCACATCCACTTCAATCTCCATCTGCAATCTGGCATCCCTGCTTGTTAAAGTTGCAATATGTAATTCTGGATTTACTATATGCACATCGCTATTTAGAGTTATATCGCCAGCTAAAACTTCTCTTTCACCACTCACATCTAAATATATTTTCTTTGGGGTTTCACCATCAACTGTTAATCTAATCTGTTTTAAATTCAAAATTATTTCTGATACATCTTCTACAACACCGGGTATTGTAGAAAATTCATGCTGGACACCTTCTATTTTTACTGATGTAATGGCAGCCCCCGGAATAGACGATAAAAGTATCCTGCGCAAAGCGTTTCCAATAGCAATTGCATATCCACGCTCAAAAGGTTCTGAAATAAATCTTCCGAATTTTTCATTAATATCCTGCTTTTCTAATTTCTTGGGTTTTTGAAGGTTTTTCCATTTCATATGTTGACACAACCCCTTTCTTTTTTATTTAGAATATAATTCCACTATTAATTGCTCCTGAACCGGTATTGCAATATCAGTTCTCGTTGGTTCGTTTTTCACCATTATTTCTTTTTTTTCAAAATCTACCTGTAACCAGGAAGGAAAATTTCCTGTCTTTTTGGATTCTTCTATTGCCTGCCTGATAATTTCAAGAGAACTTGCCTTTTCTTTCACAGATATTACCTCACCCGGTCTAACCTGATAAGAAGGGATATTTACTTTTTTCCCGTTTACAAGTATTTTTCCATGACTTACAAGTTGCCTTGCAATTATCCTTGATTTTGCAAATCCAGCCCTATATATTACATTATCCAGACGGGTTTCTAGAAGTTTAAGCAAATTTAACCCAGTATCTCCTGCTTTTTTATTTGCAATATTAAAATATCTTTTAAACTGGCGTTCCATAACACCATATATCCTTTTTGCCTTTTGCTTTTCTCTTAATTGTTTTCCATATTCTGAAAGTTTCCTTGAATGAGCTTCAGTATGCTGAACCCCAGGTATATAATCTCTTTTTGAAAATGAACATTTTTCAGTTAAGCATCTGTCACCTTTTAAAAATAATTTAATTCCTTCTCTTCTGCATAATCTGCATAATGCTTTAGTATATCTTGCCAAGTTTATCCTCCTTTATTTTAATTTTATACTCTTCTTCTTTTAGGTGGTCTGCATCCATTATGTGGGATGGGAGTTACATCTTTTATTAAAATAATATCAAGCCCGACCGCCTGTAAGGCTCTTATTGCTGGTTCTCTTCCTTCTCCTGGCCCTTTAACATAGATTTCAACTTTTTTAACTCCTAAATCAAAAGCTTGTTTTCCTGCTTTTTCTGCAGCGAGCTGGGCCGCATAAGGAGTACTTTTCCTTGCTCCTTTCATGCCAACAGTTCCACCGCTTGCCCAGGATATAACTTCCCCATTTTTTGTAGTTATGCTTATTATTGTATTATTAAAAGTTGATTTTATATGTGCTATTGCAATTTCTGGAATCTGTTTTTGTTTCTTTTTAGCCAAATTTTTCCTCCTTTATATTAATATTTTTATTCCTTTGGTTTTGCTTCTAATTTTTTTGTTCCAACAGTTTTCCTCGGACCTTTTCTTGTCCGTGCATTGGAGCGTGTTCTCTGTCCTCTTACCGGCAACCCTTTTCTGTGACGAATACCCCTGTAACAACCTATATCCATCATCCTCTTAATATTCTGGGATACTTCTTTTTTTAAATCACCTTCTATTTTAATACCTAAGTTTACAATTGTAGATTGTATTCTATGAACTTCTTCTTCTGTTAAATTAAAAACTCTGGTATCAGGTGATACATTCGCCTCTTTAAGAATTTTTTTAGATAAAGACCAGCCAATACCATATATATATGGCAAAGCTGCCTCAATTCTTTTATTTTTAGGTAAATCAATTCCTGCTATTCTTGCCAATTTATAACCTCCTTTTATTTATCCTTGTCTTTGTTTATGTTTCGGGTTAACACATATAACCCTGACAACACCTTTACGTCTTATTATCTTACATTTTTCACAGATTTTTTTTACAGATGCTCTTACTTTCATTTTTGACTGCTCCTTACATTTTTATTTCTTGCTATGCCTTAAAATTATTCTGCCTTTTGTAAGGTCATAGGGTGATAATTGCAATGTTACTTTATCACCAGGTAATAATTTGATAAAATTCATTCTCATTTTTCCTGAAACATGGGCTAAAACCTTATGACCATTGCTTAATTCAACTCTGAACATTGCATTGGGTAATGCTTCTATAATTGTTCCTTCCGCTTCTATTAAATCCTCTTTTGACATTAAGTTTGACTCCTTTTACATCAACAACTTAAAATAATCGGTTCTTTTTCAGTAATAGCAACCATATGTTCAAAATGAGCTGATAAACAATTGTCAATGGTTACCACTGTCCAGTTATTATCAAGAACCTTTACATTATAACTTTTTTCATTTACCATTGGTTCAATAGCCAGAACCATACCGGGTTTTAAATCAGGACCTGTTCCTTCTTTGCCAAAATTAGGAACAAGCGGATTTTCATGAAGTTGCTTTCCTATACCGTGACCTACATATTCTCTAACAACAGAAAACCCATTTTTTTCAACATATCTCTGGATACTTGCTGAAATATCATAAAGTTTATACCCTGGCATTGCTTTTTTTATACCTTCAAAAAGAGCTTCTTTTGTTATTCTGATTAACTTTTCTGCCTTTTCAGATATTTTACCAACCGGAACAGTTATTGCAGAGTCACCAAAATATCCATCATATTCCACGCCAAAATCAATGCTTACGATATCACCTTCTTTTAAAACCCTCTTTTTAGAAGGGATACCGTGAACAACTTCATTATTTACTGATATACAAACTGATTTTGGGAAACCGCGATAACCTAAAAAAGCTGGTTTTGCTCTATATTTTTTGACTTCACTTATTGCCAGTTTATTAAATTCCTCTGTTGAAAGTCCTGGTTTTGCCAGTTCTTTTAGTTTTTCAAGAACATTTTTTACTATCTGTCCACATTTTCTTAGTTTTTCAATTTCTTCAAAACTTTTTAAATGAATATCATTTTCCTGCATTTAATTAACTACTTCTTAATATATCTTCTATCTTCTGGACAATTTCATCAATTGTTCCTTCTGATGCTTCAATTTCTTTTAAAATATTTTTTTTATTATAATATTCTATCAATGGCGCTGTCTGTCTCGCATAAACTAACAATCTTTTTTCTATGGTTTCAGGTTTATCATCATTCCTCTGGTAAAGTTCTCCACCGCATCTGTCACATATCCCTTCTTTCTGCGGTTGCAGGGTATAAATATTAAAATTTGCTCCACATTTTTTACATAACCTTCTACCTGTTAATCTTTTAAACAATATCTCATTTTTTACAATAATATTTATTACTACATCTAATTTTAATTTATTTTTATTTAAAATATATTCTAAAGCATCTGCCTGTTCCACTGTTCTTGGAAAACCATCAAGTAAAAAACCATTCTTGCAATCAGGTTCTTTTATCCTGTCCTCAACTATTCCTATAATAACATCATCCGGGACAAGCAACCCTTTATCCATATAATCTTTTGCTTTCATTCCTAATTCTGTTTTACCCTTTACCGCTTCTCTTAATATATCGCCAGTTGATATCTGCGGTATATTAAATTTCTGAATCAATTTCTGTGAATATGTACCTTTTCCAGCACCTGGTGGTCCCAATAATATAAATATCATATATTACTTACCTCCCCTGTTTTTTATTAAAAAGAACTTTTTAATCATAAATTATATTCTTCTCCCTTTTATTTTTCCTGATTTCATTATGCCTTCATAATGACGCATAAGAAGATGAGATTCAATCTGTTGAACAATATCAAGTGCAACACCAACAACAATTAATAGCGTTGTCCCACCAAAATACATACCCAATTCCCATTCTTTTCCTATAAAATCAGGAACAACAGCTATAACTGTTACAAGCAAAGCACCGCCTAAAGTTATATGGCTTAAAATATCATTAATATATTCTGCAGTGGGTGGACCAGGTCTAATTCCGGGAATAAATCCGCCATACTTTTTCATATTTTCAGCAACATCCTTTGGGTTAAATGTAATTGCCGTATAAAAATAGCAAAAGAATATGATAAGCCCTGCATATAAAATAGTATAAATTATCTTGCCCGGGGATAAAAAATTATCTATCCACATTGTTATATTAGCAATTAAACCGGTTGCACCTGGTTTTTCAAAGAATTTAGCAATCATTGATGGAAATATCATAACTGCGGACGCAAAAATAACTGCAATAACACCTGAATAATCTATCTTTAAAGGTAATTGCGTGCTCTGCCCTCTATAAATTTTTCTACCAACTATTCTCTGTGCATACTGGACCGGCAATCTCCTGTATGATTGCTGTGAAATAACAGCAAGACCGGTTAAGACTACTATAATAACAACAAAAAACAAAACCTGAAACAATGATATGGATCCTGATTTTAAAAGCCCTATCATACGTCCTATTTCTATTGGTATTCTGGCTACAATTCCTGCGAAAATTAATGTTGACATCCCATTCCCTATACCATGCTCTGTCATCTGTTCGCCTAACCACATTAAAAAAATTGTTCCTGCTGTTAAAGTTATAATAGTTGTGACAAGAAATAAAACATTATAGTTCGGAACAACTTTTAATTCACCAACGCTTAATTGCCTTAACCAGAAGGTAATACCAAGCGCTTGAATGATACATATTAAAACTGTTAAATATCTTGTATACTGGGTTATTTTTTTCCTACCTATTTCTCCTTCTTTTGCAAGGGCTTCTAACATTGGAATTACAGCTGTTAATAATTGCATTATAATGGATGCTGAAATATATGGCATAATGCCGAGTGAAAATATGGTAAAATTCCTTAATGCGCCACCTGAAAATAAATCATAAAAACCTAAAAATCCACCTGCCTCTGCCTGAATTAAATTATTCATAGCCTGAATATTAATTCCCGGCGTAGGTATATGGGCACCTAATCTGAAAACAAAAATCATACCTAAAACAAAAAATATTCTTCTTTTTAATTCTGGTATTCTGAAAATATTAGTAAATGAATCCATCATTTTATAATCTCCACCTCTCCGCCTGCTTTTTTTATTTTTTCAACAGCACTTTTTGAAAATTTATGTGCTTTTACTTTTAAAGGTTTTAAAATAGCGCCATCTCCTAAAATCTTTACTTTGGATTCTTTATTTTTAATCAAATTTTTTTCAATCAAACTATCAATATCAACTGTAGCATTAGCATCATATCTTTGATTTATTTCTTTCAAATTAATAATTTTATACTCCTGCCTGAAAATATTATTAAATCCTATTTTAGGTAATCTTCTTACCAATCTTTGCTGCCCACCTTCAAACCATGGCGGTTTTCTTCCTCCACTTCTTGCCCTCTGTCCTTTATGACCGCGTGCAGCTGTTTTTCCTGTTCCGCTTCCTGGCCCGCGACCAACCTCTGTTTTTTTTCTTCTCTTTTTTCTATTTATTTTAAGTTCTTTAAATTGCATAAATTTATTCCTCCGCAAAACAATTAATTTTCTTCCTTCACTTCAACCATATAAAATACTTTTTTTATCATACCTTCTATAGATTTATTTTTTTCAAAAATCTTTGTATCTCCTGTTTTTTTAAGTCCAAGAGCATTTACTATTCTAATTATTCTTTTATTTTTGCCAGCCAATCCTCTTTTTAATTTAACTTTGAGTTTTGTCATCCTGTTGCCCCTTTCTTAATGAAATTATCTTTTCGGGTTCTTCCAGTTTTGACAGCGCTTCAAAAGTTGCATAAACAACATTAAAAGGATTACTTGTCCTTCCAACGCATTTTGTTAATATATCGTGGATACCCGCAGATTCAACAATTGCTCTCATTGCAGAACCGGCAATAACACCAGTTCCAGGAGCTGCTGGTTTTAGAATAACTTTGGCAGCGCCAAAATCTCCTGTAATTTCATAAGGTATCGTTGTTCCTTTTAAAGGTATTTTAATAAGATTCTTCTTTGCCCTTGAAGTTGCTTTTCTAATGGCATCTGGAACTTCTCTTGCTTTGCCAAGCGCATAACCCACTGAACCATGCCCATCACCAACAACAACAAGCGCACTGAATTTAAAACGTTTTCCTCCTTTTACTACCTTGGCAACCCTGTTTATATGAACAATCCGTTCTTTTAAATCCATATTTTTAAAATCATTTTTTTCTCTCAAAAAAGATCCTCCTTTAATTAGTTTTATCTAAAATTTTAATCCTGCTTCTCTTGCAGAATCAGCAAAAGCTTTGATAACTCCGTGATATTTATAACCGCCTCTATCAAATACAACATTGACTATACCTTTTTCTTTACATTTCTGCGCAACTATTTTTCCTAATTCAATAGCGCCCTGTTTATTATTTCTTTTAATGCTATCTTTTACCTCTTTTGAATTTGTTGCAATGCCAAGCAAAGTTCTATTTTCACTATCATCTATAACCTGAGCATAAATCGTTGAACTTCCTTTAAAAATACATAAACGCGGTTTTTCTTTTGTTCCAAGTAATTTTTTTCTTATTCTTAAATGTCTTATTATTCTCTTTGCGTTTTTTTCTAAAGTTTTCTTTTTAATCCTCATTTTATAAAATATCCTCCGGATTTGATTTATTTTCCACCTGCAGCACCAGTTGCAGCAACACTCTTACCAACTTTTCTTCTTATTCTCTCGCCTTCGTATAATATTCCTTTGCCCTGATATGGTTCTGCTCTTTTTATATCCCTTATTTCAGCTGCAACCATACCAACAAGTTGTTTATCTATACCTGAAACTATAATTTTAAAGTTTTTGTTAACTTCTTCTAATGAAACCTTAACACCTTTCGGGACTTCATATATAAAAGGATGAGATAATCCGACAGAAAAATTTAATTTACTACCCTGTATTTGCACTTTATAACCTGTTCCCTGTAAAATAAGCGATTTTACATATTCATTCAATACACCCTGTATTTTGTTATGTAAAATAGATCTCTGAAGTCCATAAAGCGATTTAATTTTTTTATCCATTTCTTTCACTTTTGGAATTATTTTAATTGTTTTATTTTCTATGATATAATCAAAATTATCATTTGTTTCAAATTCAGTTTTTCCTTTTGGTCCTTCTATTTTTAAGATTTTATCTTCTTTTGATATTTTTATATTATCCGGGATCTCTATAATCTTTTTACCTATCCTTGACATATTATAATCTCTCCTTTTTTACCAGATTTCACAAATTATTTCGCCACCTAAATGCATTTCTCTTGCAGTTTTATCTGTCATAATACCTTTTGATGTTGATAAAATTAAAGTTCCAATACCACCTTTAATCTTTGGTATCTTATCTGCCTTTATATAAACCTTTCTGGATGGCAGACTTATTTTCCTTAAGCTATTAATGATTCTCTTTTTATTATTATTTGCATATTTTAAATAAACTCTTATTATTCCCTGCTTATTATCCTCTATATATTTATATCCTTTGATAAAACCCTCTTCTTTTAATAATTTTACTATATTCTGTTTTACTTTTGATGAAGGTATGTCTACACTCTCTTTAAACCTCATATTTGCATTTCTTATTCTTGTCAACATATCTGCAATTGAATCCATGTTTCCTCCTTACCAGCTTGCTTTTCTAATACCGGGAATTTCTCCCCTGTATGCCAGTTCTCTAAAACAAATTCTACATAAACCAAATTCTCTCATATAGCCACGTGGTCTTCCGCATAAAAAACAACGATTTCTCTGTCTGATTTTATATTTTGGTTTTCTTTTTGCTTTATTAATCATTGCAAGTCGTGCCACTTCATCCTCCTAATTACTATTTATTTTTTTCTAAAAGGTAAACCTAATTTTTGAAGTAATAAAAATGCTTTTTCATCATCTTTAGCATTTGTTACAAAAGTTATATCCATACCAAGAACCTGTATTATCTTGTCATGTTTAATTTCAGGGAAAATTATATGTTCTTTTATCCCAAGAGTATAATTGCCTCTTCCATCAAATGAATTCCTCGGAATGCCGTTAAAATCTCTTACCCTTGGCAATGCTATTGAAATCAATCTATCTAAAAACTCATACATTCTTTCGCCCCTTAAAGTTACTTTGCAACCAATTGGCATATTTTCTCTTAATTTAAACGCAGAAACTGAGCTTTTTGCTCTTGTTATCACTGGTTTTTGTCCTGAAATCATTTTAAGGTCTTCAACCGCCTGATCCAGAACTTTTATATTCTGGGTCGCTTCACCAATACCCATATTAATAACTATTTTTTCAAGTTTTGGCACCTGAAACCTATTTTTATAACCTTTCTCTTGTATAATATTTTTTATAACTTCCTTTTCATATTTTTCTTTTAATCTTGCAACCATCTTTACTTTTATCCTCCTTTACTTACTCTCATCTATCATTTCATTGCATTTTTTACAAATTCTAACTCTTTTATCGCCATATTGCCCGATTTTAACTTTTGTTTTTTTACCGCATTTATTACATATAAGCATCACATTTGCTATTGAAATAGGTGCTTCCTTTTCAATAATACCTCCCTGTTTTACTTTCTGAGAAGGTCTGCTATGTCTTTTTACAAAATTTATTTTTTCAACTATAACTTTTTTTAAATCTGGAAAAACTCTTAAAACTTTTCCGCTTTTCCCTGAATCGTTACCTTTTATAACTGTTACTATATCGTTCTTTTTAATCTTTACTTTCATTGCTTTTTCTCCTTTATACAACTTCTGGTGCAAGCGAAATAATTTTAAGGAAATTCTTTTCTCTTAATTCTCTTGCAACAGGACCTAAAATTCTTGTTCCGCGTGGTTGTTTCTGATCATTTATTATTACCGCTGAATTATTATCAAATCTTATATAGGTGCCATCTTTTCTTCTAACTTTCTGTTTCACCCTCACTATAACCGCTTTTACAACATCTTTTTTCTTTACTTCAGAATTTGGCAAAGCATCTTTTACAGACGCAACAATAACATCACCAATGGTTGCATACCTTGCTCGTGTGCCACCTAAAACCTTAATACACATTATAACCTTTGCGCCTGAATTATCTGCAACTTCTAATTTAGTTTGTGCCTGAATCATCTTTTTTTCTCCCATTATCAAATTCTATTTCTTCTTTTTTTAATTCTATATTTTGCTGTTGATTTTTCTTTAATATCTTTACCAGCAACCAGTTCTTTTTCTTGCTTATTGGTCTTACTTCTTTTATTAAAACTATATCACCTACGTTGCATTCTTTTTTTTCATCATGAACCATAAGTTTTGTTGTTCTTCTTATATATTTTTCATATAATGGATGTTTGATAAACCTGTTAATAGCAACAATTATTGTTTTATCCATTTTATTGCTTATAACTTTACCTGTAAGAACTTTTCTATTATTTGTTTTTATTCCAGAATTCATCCTTTAACTGCCTCCTTTTGTTTTTGCTCTGCTTTTTTTTCATTCAAAATGGTCATTAATCTTGCTATATCTTTTTTAATAAATTTTATCTGATGAGTTTTTTCAAGTTGCTTGGTTGATAATTTTACCTTTAATTTGAATAAATTTTCCTTTAATTCTTTTATCTTTCTTTCTATTTCTGCTTCTGTTAAATCTCTTATTTCCTGCGGTTTCATTTAATTCCTCCAGCAATTTAACTATTTATCATATCTGTGAATAAATTTCGTTTTTATAGGCAATTTAGCCGCTGCACTTCTAAAAGCATCTTCTGCGATATCAAGCGTAACACCGCCTAATTCAAATAAAACCCTGCCTGGTTTTACAACAGCAACCCAGTATTCAGGCATTCCTTTTCCTTTACCCATTCTTGTTTCTGCTGGTTTTTTAGTAAATGGTTTATCAGGAAAAATTCTAACCCATAATCTTCCACCTTTTTTTAATATCCTGTTAATTGCAACACGGGCTGCTTCTATTTGTTTGGCTGTTATCCACGCTGGCTCCAGTGCTTTTAAACCATATTCGCCAAAATTTACTTTATTGCCACTTGTTGCGATTCCTTTCATTCTTCCTCTTTGCTGTTTTCTATATTTAACTCTTGCCGGCATTAACATTTGCTTACTCCTTATTAATCTTTTTATTATTTCCTATTTCTTCACCTTTAAAAACCCAAACTTTAATACCTATTGTCCCATAGGTAGTTTTAGCAACATCAAAACCATAATCAATATCTGCTCTTAAAGTTTGCAAGGGAACTCTGCCAGAAACATACCATTCTTCTCTTGCTATTTCAGCACCCTGCAATCTTCCAGAGACGCAAACTTTGATGCCCTGCGCACCCGCTTCTGCTTCCATTGCTGATTGCATTGCCTTTTTCATCGCTCTTCTGTATAATACTCTTTTTTCAATTTGCCTGGCTATATTATCAGCAATCAGTTGAGCATCAATTTCCGGTTTTGCAACTTCAACCGGTTCTATGAGAATCTGTTTTTTGGTCATTTCTTCTAATTCTTTTTTCAGTCCTTCAACTTCTATTCCTTTTTTACCAATTATCATTCCGGGTTTAGATGTATGTATTCTTATAATTGCTTTACTGCCTGCTCTTTCTATTTCTACTTTTGCCACACCCGCATTTTTTAAATTTTCCTTTATATAATTTCTTATCATCTGGTCTTCCATTAAAAATTCTTTAAAATTTTTTTTGGAAACCCATCTTGATTTCCAAATTTTGTTTATACCTAATCTTAAACCTTCGGGATGAACCTTTTGACCCATAATTATTTACTCCTTACTGTTTTATAATCTGTAACAATTACTGTAATATGCGATGTCCTTTTATGTATCTGGGAAGCCCTGCCAAAAGCTCTGGGCGTAAATCTTTTGGCATATTTTAATACAGGCCCGGAATCAACTATAATGTCTTTGATAAATAATTTATCAGCATCAACTCCAAAATTTTTTGTTGCATTATTAATTGCTGATTTTAAAACTTTGCTTAAATGTGGCGATGCCGCTTTATTAATAAATTTCAATTTATTTAAAGCTGTATTTACATCTGTCCTTTTTATGGCAGCAGCAACCACTCTTACTTTTTTCGGAGACATTCTTAAAAATCTTATTTTGGCTTTTGCTTCCATTTTAACTCCTTTTATTTCACTTATGTCTTTTCTGTTGATTCTTTTTTATGTTCGCCATGTGCTTTGAAAATCCTCGTTGGTGCAAACTCTCCTAATTTGTGTCCTACCATATTTTCGGTGATATAAACAGGAACAAATTTTTTCCCATTATGAACAGCAAATGTTAAACCAACCATTTCCGGTGATATGGTTGACCTCCTTGACCATGTTTTAATTACCTTTTTTTCACCTGCATTTACCATTTTTAAAACTTTATCTAAAAGTTTCTGGTCTATATACGGCCCTTTTTTTGAAGACCTCATACCTGACCTCCTGCCTGATTCCTGCGCATTATAATATATTTATTTGAATATTTTTTCTTATTTCTAGTTTTAAAGCCTTTTGCTTTAACACCTGTTGGGGATCTTGGATGCTCACCGCTTTTAGATTTACCTTCTCCACCGCCCATTGGATGGTCAACAGGATTCATAACAATTGATCTTGTCCTGGGTCTTATACCCATCCATCTTGACCTTCCTGCTCTTCCTATTACTATATTTTCATGATCAAGATTTCCTACCTGTCCAACTGTTGCCATACAATCTAAATGTATTTTTCTTATTTCATTTGAAGAAAGTTTAACTATTGCATAATTCCCTTCTTTTCCCATTATTTGAACAAAAGAACCCGCACTTCTTGCAACCTGACCGCCTTTTCCAGGTATCAGTTCAACATTATGCACAACTGTACCTACCGGGATATTTCTCAAAGGCAAAGCATTTCCAATTTCTATTTCAGCTTCTTTTGAGCTTATTATTTTACTGCCCACATTCAGTCCAAGCGGCGCTATGATATATCTCTTTTCTCCATCTTTATATTTAATCAATGCAATTCTTGCATTGCGATTAGGATCGTATTCAATATCTTCAACGATTCCAGGAATATCTTTTTTATCCCTTTTAAAATCAATTATTCTGTATACCTTACGATGACCACCACCTCTGAATCTTGATGTAATTCTGCCAAGATTATTTCTACCAGAAGATTTTTTCATACCTTTAGTCAGACTTTTCTCTGGTTTTTGTCTGGTTATATCTTCCTTTGTATCAACCGTCATCTGTCTTCTTGACGGCGTAACTGGATTTAATTCTTTAATAGCCATTCCTTATACTCCTTCTATTATTTCAATTTTTTCCTGAGGTTTTATCTTTATATATGCTTTTTTAAATTTCTTTGCAGTTGAAATTGACCTTCCAAATCTTCTGCTTTTTCCTGGCAAAACAACCGTTTTTACTTCTAACACATGGACTTTGAATATTTCCTCAATTGCCTTTTTTATCTCTGTTTTTGTAGAATTTTTATCCACTTCAAAAGAATAATAATTGCCTTTTTCTTTAATAAAAGTACCCTTTTCTGTTATTAAAGGTCTTTTTATAATTGTATATGCATCCATTTTAATTAAACCTCGTCAGTAATTTTTCTACAGCGTTTTTAGTTATTAAAATTTTATTATGTATAAAAAGATCATAAACATTAACTTCAGAAACATTTTTTATTTTAAGCCAGTTAATATTTTTTGCCGCTCTGATAATCAAAGCATCTGTTTTTTCCAGTATTAATAATGTTTTTTTATTATCAGAAATAAATCTGTTAAGAATTGTTGCCACTGCTTTTGTTTTATTCTCAGTTAAACTGAATTCATTTAACAAAATTATATCATTAGCCCTTATTCTTTTTGCCAAAACTGCCTGTAAAGCTTTTTTATTCTCTGTCTTATTAACTTTATACCTGACTTTATGTGCACGCGGTCCAAAGGTTACCCCGCCACCTTTCCATATAGGAGACCTTATACTGCCATGTCTTGCTCTGCCTGTTCCTTTCTGTCTCCATGGTTTCTTTCCCCCACCTGAAACTTCTCCTCTTGTTTTTGTATGAGCAGAACCTATATGCTGATTATTTAAATAAGCAAGCAAAACATTGTGTAACAAATCATCCTTTACTTTAACATCTAAAATTTTATCGTCTAATTCAAATTCTTCTACTTTTTTATTTTCTATGTCAAACACATTGATTTTCATTGTTCTCTCCATATATTAATTAGCTTTTTTACTTTTTCTTATTAAAACTATTTCGTTATTATTTCCAGGTATAGCACCTTTAACTAACATAAATTTATTTTCAACATCCACCTTTTCAACATTTAAATTCAATATAGTAAATTTCCTTCCGCCCATTCTACCAGCCATTTTTTTATTTTTTAAAACCCTTGCAGGAAAAGTATTAGAACCAATGCTGCCGGGTCTTCTATGACTCATAGAACCGTGACTTGCACCGCCACCTTTAAAACCCCATCTTTTTACAACACCTTGAGTTCCTTTACCTTTTGTAATTCCTGTAATGTCAACCTTTTTATTTTCTAATTCTCTAAAATTTTCTATAGTAATAACATCTCCTATTTTATATTTATCAACATCTTCTTTATCAACTTTTATCTCTTTTAAAAATTTCTTAAAAGGCAAATCAATATTTTTCTTTTCATTTTTAAAAATGCCTTTTATAGGTTTACTTAAATTTTTAGGTTTTACATTATCACCAAAACCAACTTTTAACGCATTATACCCTTCTTTTTGTTCTAATTTCTTATCAATAACCATAGCATCCTCAACCTTTATTACGGTTACAGGAACAGCTTCTCCTTTTTTATTAAAAATCTGTGTCATTCCTATTTTCTTTCCAAATAAAGTTTGTATCAAAGTTAAACCTCCATAAAATCTAATTACAATTTTATCTCAACATCAATGCCTGCAGGCAAATCAAGATTCTTCAATTTTTCAACAGTATCATTATTGGGTTCAATAATATCAATCAATCTTTTATGTATCCTCATTTCAAACTGTTCTCTTGATTTTTTATCTATATGCGGTGATCTTAAAATTGTATATTTATGTTTCTGCGTTGGAAGAGGTATAGGACCAAAAACTTTTGCGCCTGTTTCTTTGACCTTTTTTATTATATCAGTTACGGATTTATCTAAAAGTTTATGGTCGTATGCTTTTAATCTAATCCTGATTTTCTGGGTTTCTATTTGCATTTTTTGCTCCTCTTCCTTTAATTTATTCAATAATATCAGTAATAATACCTGCTCCTACTGTCCTTCCGCCTTCTCTTATCGCAAACCTTAACTCCTTTTCCA
>FWPV01006733.1_pt1 | contig 21580 bp, 18 predicted proteins | sample 2228371 | NCBI WGS metagenome assembly FWPV01 (sample SAMEA103939776, study PRJEB20133) | metagenome | reverse complement strand
CTTGCGAGGCTGGCACTGGTTGGCTTTCTCGATTCTGATGACGGCGAAAACTGTGGAGCTTTTACGAACAGCTAGTTAGCAGGCTCTAGTTTCCGCTCGGTTTTCGTCAAGGAGGTTTTATGCGGTATCTAGTGGTCAGTTTGTTGTTGGCGCTGGCAGGTTGCCAGGACTCCAACCTCAATCCCCCCAACCCACCCTCCCCTACCCAGGCCCCGCCTAACCCCACTCAGTTCAGTGCCACCGCCACCTCGCCGACCAGCGTCAGCCTGAGCTGGTCGGCCTCGGAGGGGGCTACCCGTTACAGCCTCGAGCGCCGCACCAGCAGCGGCAATTTTACGGCCATTGGCGGTAGCAACCTCACGGCTACTTCCTATAGCGATACCGGCCTCACGGCCAATACGGCCTACACCTACCGGGTCAAAGCCATCAACAACTCCGGCAGCAGCAGCGGGGTTGAGCGCAGCGTCACCACCCCTGGCACCTCTTCAGGCAGTGAGCCTCGAGTACGCCTGGTTGCGGTGGTCTCCTCTGGCCTGACCCAGCCGCTATACCTGACCCATGCCAGGGATGGCAGCGGAGACCTGTACGTGGTGGAAAAGGCAGGACGCATCCGGCTGATTGAGGGCGGCACCCTGCGTTCCCAGCCTTTCCTGGACATCACCAGCAAGACCTCCAAAGGGGGCGAACAGGGCTTGTTGGGCCTGGCCTTCCACCCCGACTACCGCAGCAACGGTCTTTTCTACGTCAACTACACCAACAGTTCCGGCGATACCATAATTGCCCGCTACTCTGCCAACCGCAGCAACAAGGTAGCCGACCCAGGCTCCGAGCAGATCGTGCTCAGCGTAGACCAGCCCTATGACAACCACAACGCCGGCTGGCTGGGCTTTGGCCCCGACGGGATGCTCTATATCCCTTTGGGGGACGGTGGCTCGGGTGGCGACCCGCAGAACTACGCCCAGCGCCTCGAGGCCCAGAGCGGGAACCGTCACCTGTTGGGCAAGGTGCTGCGCATCGACGTCAACGGCACCGAACAGGGCCGCAACTACCGCATTCCTGCCGATAACCCCAGCCTGGGCGGGCGGGTCTCGGAAATCTGGGCCTATGGCCTGCGCAACCCCTGGCGGGCTAGCTTCGACCGGCAGACCGGCGACTTGTGGATTGGCGACGTAGGCCAGGGCAGCCAGGAAGAAATCAGCCTGGGCACGGGCGGCGGCAAGGGCCTCAACTACGGCTGGAAGATCATGGAGGGCACCGCCTGCTACGACAACAGCATCGCCCCCGGTTGTAGCAGCAACAGCCTGACCCGGCCCGTGCATGCCTACGGGCGCGGCGATGGCTACTCGGTAACGGGCGGGTACATGTACCGAGGCTCGCGTTTCCCCCGCATGCAGGGCCGCTACTTCTTCACCGACTTTGGCACCGGCAACCTCTGGAGCCTGCGCCTGGTGAACGGTACCTGGACGCGCAAGACCGAGGTTGCCTCGGCGGGCAATGGCCTGGCCTCTTTTGGAGAGGACGAACAAGGCGAGTTGTACATTATCAGCCTTTCGGGGGGGCAGATCTGGCGACTGGAGGACCAACCCTGATGGCCTCAACGGTGTCTGTGAAGCAGTCATAATCTTGCGTAAACTCAAGAACCTCTGAAGCCTGTGCCCACTGGACACAGGCTTTTTCCATAAGCCGTTCATGGATGACGCCTACACTAAGACCCATGCGTTGGTTTGCACTGCTCCTACTCCTGCTTTCCAGCTATGCTCTGCCACAAAACAACCCCAACTTTAGGGTCGAGGAGGTAGCCCGAAACCTGGGGGTGCTCTGGAGCCTTAAGTTCGCCCCCGACGGGCGCCTGTTTTTTACCCAACGCGACAGAGCTACCATCGGGGTGAGTGCGCTAGATTTGCGTACCGGCAGAATCACCACTTACGAGGGCGAGGCTGCCGTGCGCGACGAAGGCGAGGGCGGGGTGATGGGCCTCGAGCTCGATCCAGGCTTTGCCCGCAACAACAAGCTCTATATCTGCTACTCCTACTGGAAGGACGGCGTTCAGAGCGAAAACAACCGCCGCAACCGGCTCTCGAGCTTCGTCCTTTCGTCAGGCCGCCTTACCCAAGAAAAGGTCTTGCTCGATGAGATGCTGGGCTGGTGGAACCACAACGGCTGCCGGGTAGTGTGGGGGCCTGATAACAAGTTGTATGTTTCAATGGGCGACGCAGGCGATGCTCCCTCAAATGTTCCCGGCGAGTTCGGCTTTGCCGCCAAAGCTCAGAGCCTGAAACTACTGGCAGGGAAAATATTCCGCATCAACCCCGATGGCAGCATTCCAACCGACAACCCGTTCTACACGCAAACCAGCGGAGCCGCCAGGGCCATCTGGACTTTGGGCCATCGCAACCCCCAGGGGCTGGCCTTCCAGCCAGGCACGGGCCTCCTGTGGTCTACCGAGCATGGCCCCAACACCCGCGACGAACTCAATATCATCCGCAAAGGCCGGAACTATGGTTGGCCCCGTTGCAGCGGAACCCAGCCTTTTGGCACGATCTTGACCGTGGCTGCCGACAACATTACTTTCAACTGTACCGGGGGCGATCTGCGCGAGAGCTATCAACCCGCCCTGCGCGAGTACGCAGGTGGCAACGAACCCACCATCGCCCCCAGCAATTTGATTTTTTACTCAGGCAATGCCTTTTCGCTGTGGAAAGGGAATTTGCTCTTCGTGACCCTCAAAACCGGACGGCTGTATCGGTTGGAGCTTCAGGGGGAACAAATAGCCAGGGAAGAAATCCTCATCAACAACCAGTATGGCCGCCTGCGCGACCTTGCCGTGGGGCCGGATGGATTTATTTACATTTCCACCGATAATGGGCAGATTCTGAGCTTGAAACCCAACTTGTAGCCCACACACATCGGCCTCAGGCTGCGCTTGGCTACACTGGTGCCATGCAAACAATGGTCTTTTTTACCCTCCTGGTACTAAGTCTGGCGTCCGCCCAAACCATCAACCTGGTTCCAGTAGCTAATAACCTCAGTCGCCCGTTGTTCCTAACCCATTCCCCCGACGACACCAGACGGCTGTTCATCGTGGAGCAAGGCGGCACTATCCGCATTCTGCAAGAAGGGCGGCTACTGGCCGAGCCTTTCCTGGACGTAAGCAGTCTGGTTTCCTGCTGCGGTGAGCGGGGTTTGTTGGGCCTGGCCTTCCACCCCAACTTTCGCCAGAACAACCTTGTCTTCATCAACTACACCAACCGCCAGGGTAGTACCGTAGTGGCCCGCTACCGTGCGAATGGCAACCGTGCCGATCCAGCTTCCGCCCAGATCCTCCTGACCATCGAACAGCCCTACGCTAACCACAACGGGGGCATGATCGCCTTCGGCCCGGATAATATGCTCTACATCGGCATGGGCGACGGGGGCGCAGGGGGCGACCCCATCAACGCGGGCCAGCGGCTCGACACCCTGCTGGGCAAGATTCTTCGAATAGATGTCAACCGCAGCGAAGGCAACCGGGCTTATGCCATACCCGCCGATAACCCCACCCTGGCCGGACGCAAGAGCGAAATCTGGTCGTATGGGTGGCGCAACCCCTGGCGCTTCAGCTTCGACCGTCAGACCGGCGATATGTGGATTGCCGATGTGGGACAGAATGCCGTGGAGGAAGTGCACTTCCAGCCCGCCAGTAGCAAGGGAGGCGAGAACTACGGCTGGCGCATCATGGAGGGCGACCGGTGCTTCAACCCTCCCCAAAACTGCAACCGCGAGGGGCTGGTCATGCCCGTACTGACCTATACCCACGACCAGGGTCGCTCCATCACCGGGGGCTACCGCTACCGGGGCAGCGCCATGCCGGCCTTTCGCGGGGCCTACTTCTACGCCGACTACGTGAGTGGCCGCATCTGGGCCGCCACTCCGCAGGGTGACCGCTGGCAGAGCCGGGAAATTCTCCGAACCGACCTGAACATCAGCTCCTTTGGCGAGGATGCCGCTGGCGAGCTGTATGTGATTGACCATCGGGGCACCGTCTACCGCATAGCCCAGCGATAATGGATAGCATGTGGCCAGTAGCCAGTGGCGAGTGGTTTTTCCACAAGCCACGAGCCATCTACTAGCCACAAGCCACAGGCCATCTTGCAGAGCTTACTTCAAGGCAGGTAGTTACCCGGCGTACCCAGGGTTTCGGGTTTTTCCGTCCATTCGCCGGCAATGCCCAGTTTCCAGGCGCCTGCGGCCCCGCTGGCGTTGGTGTAGCCTCCATATACGCCGAGGCGCACACCCCGCACGACGGTGTAATACAGGGAAGCGGTTATGTCATAGCCCAGGCTTAAGCCAAACGGATAGCGAAGACCTCCTTCCAGATAGGCATTGAGGTCGCGGGTCAGTTCCAGCTTCAGGCCCGCATAGGCATTGGCTGCGGCGTTCAGCGTTACAGTCGGCACGACCACCAGGGTTGCGTCCAGGCCCGCGCCCCCATACAGCACGGCTGCATCGGCGATGCGCTGGGTGATGAAGATTTCTCCACCTGCATCGAAGTCAAAGCTGAAAGGGCCCGGCAGGATAATCTGGTTCGAACCAAAGCGAACTGCCCCTTCCACATAGCCCGCATTGGATTCGTTGAGCTTAGCAACCCCCACCAGCCCAGCACGGCTGGCCAGTACGAACTGCCCGGCAAAAAACCCTGGGCGCAGGCTGGCCCCAGCCACAATATTGTCGGTCAGGTTAAACGTGTAATTGACCGCCGTACCCCGGTAGCTGCGGTAGGGTGTGATGAACTGCCCGCCCACCAGACCAAAGTCGGGTAAAAATTGTAGGTTTCCGGTGATGGAAAAGCCATCCGCCAGGGCCATACTGCCGATTCCCAACGAAGCCATTACTGCCAACCAGATTTTTTTCATGCTTCCTCCTAAATTTGGTTGCATACAACGTCACAAACGGCCCAATGATAGTGGCTTCACACACCGCCAAACTGAGACATGTCACAAATTCCCTTAATCTGACTCCAATCCACACCGAGCCTGTGCTGCTTCTCATACTTTCAAATGCCCTCGAGTTTTGGGACTTGAGTACGGGTTCTACGAATCGCACCCATGCACCAGGCAATAAAGAATACGCCTGTCAAAAGCCCTGGCGGTACCGGTATGCTGTACACATGGCACGAACCAAGCAGGACATTTTGCATGAGTTGAAAGACCAGCAGGTGCGCTTTTTGCGTTTGCAGTTCACCGATATTTTAGGCATCAACAAGGTAGTGGAACTACCCGTCAACCAGTTCGAAAAAGCACTGGACGGCGAAATTATGTTCGATGGCTCCTCTATCGAGGGCTTTGGCCGCACCGAGGTCGAAGAGTCGGACATGCTACTGAAGCCGGATTACGACACCTTTGTGGTATATCCAAGGGAGCTCGAGCCCACCACCAAAGGCGCTGTTGCCCGCCTGATCTGCGATATTGCCTTCCCCGATGGCAAGCCCTTTGAGGGCGACCCCCGGCAGGTACTCAAGCGACAAATCGAGCGGGCCCAAAAAAAAGGCTTCGACAACCTTTACGTGGGCAGCGAGGTGGAATTCTTCCTGTTCAACCGTAGTCCTGAGGGTAGCCCCACCACCCACACCTACGACCGAGCGGGTTACTTTGACCTGGCCCCCACCGATAAGGGCGAGGAAGCCCGGCGCGATATGGTGGATATGTTGGTTCGGTTGGGGTTGCCCCTCGAGGCCGCCCACCACGAGGGTGCCCCAGGCCAGCACGAAATTGACCTCAAATACACCGATGCCCTTCAGGCTGCCGATCACCTGACCACGCTCAAGTTTGTGGTCAAGCGTGTGGCCATCAACCACGGCCTGCACGCCACCTTCATGCCTAAACCGGTTGCGGGTATCAATGGCTCGGGCCTGCACTTCCATCTTTCACTTTTCAAAAACGGGCAGAACACCTTCTTCGAGCCCAAGGGGAGGCTCGAGGTCTGGCCGCACCAGCTCTCCAAAACCGCCTTGCAGTTCATCGCAGGTCTCTTTGAGTACGCCGAGGGCATGGCCGCCATTACCAACCCCCTGGTCAACTCCTACAAGCGCCTGACCCCCGGCTACGAGGCCCCCACCAGCGTGGCCTGGTCGGTCTCGCACCGCAGTGCCATGATTCGGGTACCCAAGCGACGCGGCAACAGCACCCGGGCGGAATTCCGCTTTCCAGACCCCTCCTGCAACCCCTATCTGGCGCTGGCAGTGATTTTGGGCGCGGGGCTCGAGGGTATCGAGAGCAACCTGACCCCCCCACCCCCCATCGAACGCGATGTGTACGAACTTTCGGTTCGCGACAGGCGCAAATACCGGGTCAGCGAGATGCCCGGAACCTTGCGCGAAGCCCTCGAGGCCCTGCAAAAGAACCGCGTTGTGCGCAATGCCCTGGGCGAACAGGTCTACAAGGATTTCCTGAACGCCAAGCGGGTGGAGTGGGACTCATACCGCATTGCTGTTCATCAGTGGGAACTTAATCAGTACCTTGCCGAGTACTGACCCCAGAGCCCTGAACTATCAACCTCCATTCTCCTGACCCCTCTCCACCCGTCAGTGGATGATCAGGTGAAAATCACCCAGGCAGCGCTGTTGGTCTCCCCTCCGCAGCAGAGATGGGTGTAATTGTGATTTGAAGAAGGTTTGCAGTATCGTAAAAATTGTGTACCCTCTAAATGGCTGGAAAACAAACGCAGTGTCCGGCGTTGACACACGTCGGCATGGGTTAGGTAAAATGAACCAGCCGTTTTTTGGCTACAAACGAAGATTTAGGAGGAATCGGCATGAAGAAAATCGCAATTCTAGCGCTGGGCGCGTTGGCCCTGGGTGTGGCCTCGGCTCAGTCCAACGTCATCAAGATCGCTTCGGTCTCGCCCCTGTCGGGGCCCCAGTCCGGTCTGGGCACCGCCATTTCGCAGGGCACCCAGATGGCCATCGAAGATGCCCAGGCCCGCTTCCAGCAGCTGGGCTTCCAGCTCCAGTTTGCCCCCCAGGATGACCAGGCGACCCCTGATGTCGGTGTGGCAGTAGCCCGGCGTATCGTCAACGATGCCGATCTTTTGGGCATCGTAGGGCACCTCAACTCGGGCGTAGCGATCGCTGCCTCGGAAGTCTACAAAGACACCAACCTGGCTATGGTCTCCCCAGCCAACACCAACCCCCGCGTTACCGACCGTGGCCTGTTGAACGTCAACCGCATCTGCGGACGTGACGACGTACAGGGCCCGGTGGGGGCTGAGTACGCCGTTAAGGTACTCAAGCGCAACCGCTTGTTCGTAATTCACGACAAGACCCCCTACGGCCAGGGCCTGGCCGAAGCCTTTGCGGCCCGTGCCCGTGAACTGGGCGCCAACGTTTTGTCCATCGTTGGTACCGAGGAAGCATCCAACTTCCAGCCCCTGATCCTCCAGATGCGTGCCCAGCGCCCCGACCTAGTCTACTACGGCGGCATCTACGACAAGGGCGGCGTGCTGGTCAAGCAAATGCGCGAACGTGGCATCACCGCGAGCTTCATGGGCGGTGACGGCCTGGATGCCTCCGACCTGGTGAAGATTGCCGGTAGCGCCTCCAAGGGCGTACTGTTCACCACCACCGCCGGCCCCATCAGCACCCTGCCCAAGGCTGCTGCTTTTGCTCAGCGCTACAAGGCCAAGTTCGGCAAAGACCCCGAAGCCTATGCGGTGTACGCCTTCGACGCAGCCAACGTCCTCCTAAATGCCATCGAGGCCAGCATCAAAGCCAACGGCGGCAAGAAGCCTACCCGCGAGCAGGTAGCCCGCGCCGTGCGCGAAGTCAAACTGGATGGTCTGACCGGCCGCATCGAATTTGACAGCAAGGGTGACCGCAAGCTCTCCGACTACTACATCGTAAGCATGAAAGAAGCCAAGTACCCGGGTGAAGTGCTGCGGGTAATCCAGTTTGCACCCCCGGCTGCTCGTCAGTAAGTTACATTCTTCGTAGATGACTCCCGCAAAAGCGGGAGTCATCACTTTATCCAGGCTGCACTCAATCAAAATTTGACCCCAGGGTCAGGGTTGCGCCTAGCACACCGATAAATCCCCATTGTCAGCTCGAGCGGCAACCTATATACTCTGGCAGGCTAAAGCTAGAAAAGAATGCACTCATCTAGCGTTATGTGTGCATTCGCATCATCACAGGCCAGGAGGTTTTACTTGACGGTTGCTGATCTCCTATCAATTTTGCCCCAAACCATCCTCGAGGGGCTCTTGCTGGGCTTTGTGTATGCCATGGTAGCCCTGGGCTACACCATGGTTTACGGGGTGTTGGGGCTGATTAACTTTGCACATTCCGAGGTCTTCATGATCGGGGCGGTGATTGGCCTCGAGGTCTTCCGCTTCTGGGGTAACCCCGATGCGCCAGTTATCTCCAACCCCTTCCTGCTGCTTTTTGTGGCCCTGGTTTTCGCCGCTGCGGGCTCGGGCGTCATGGCGGTGCTGGTGGAGCGCTTTGCCTATCGTCCCCTGCGAAAACGCGGGAGCAAAAGCATTCTGGTGCCAATGATTACGGCCATTGGGGTCTCGTTTTTGCTGCAAGACCTTACCCGCATCTACGCCGCCCTGCGGCACAACGAGTTCAACATGCAGTACCGCACCTTTGATGCCCTCAACACCACCCTGATGCTACCGCTCCAAACCACCATTCAGGTAAAAGGCATCATCATCATCGTAGTCTCTGTGCTCATGCTGATTGGACTCACCTATCTGGTTAATCGTACCAAGCTCGGCAAAGCCATTCGGGCCGTCTCGCAAGACATGCAGACCGCCTCCCTGATGGGCATCAACCCTGATGTCATCATCTCACGCACTTTTTTGATTGGGGGTTCGCTGGGTGGGGTGGCCGGGGTTTTGTTTGGCTTGCTCTACACCAATGTGACCCCCTATTCGGGTGTGTTGCCAGGGCTAAAAGCCTTTACTTCTGCTGTTTTGGGAGGCATTGGCAATATTCCTGGGGCCATGGTGGGGGGGCTGGTACTGGGGCAGCTCGAGACCCTCTCGGGTACCTACCTGCCTTTTCTGACCAACGGCAACTTTGGCACCGAGTACAAGGACGTCTTCGCATTCCTGACGCTGGTGCTGCTGCTTTTGTTCCGGCCCCAGGGTTTGTTTGGGCAGAATGTGAGTGAGAAAGTATGAGTGCCCTCAATCGCTTTGCGCTTCCCCTCTCCATTGGCCTGACCGCCCTTTCCGCCATCGGGGTGCTGCTCTCCCTGCTGAGCCTACCGGTTGTATCGGGCGGGCTGCTTAATGCGTTGCTGGTACTGGCCGTCGCCTCGGTAATGGGGCTGCGCCTGCCAACCGGCTGGCGCTCGGGGCTGCTGGCCGTTCTGGCCCTAGCCCTGACTTTACTGCTGCGCACCAACACCGATGACAAAATTGCCTTTTACCTGCTGCTGGCGGTTTTGATTGCCTCATTTTTGCTACCCAATCTGACCCGATTGGTTCGGATCGCGCTAGGCACAGCTATCCTGCTGATTGCAGTACCCATTGCCGGTCTTTCTAATTCGTTTTTGTTCGAGCTGGGTATCCAGATTGGCATCTTTGCGGCCCTGGCGCTGGGGCTCAACGTGGTGGTAGGTCAGGCGGGTCTGCTGGATCTGGGGTTTGCCGCCTTTTTTGCCATTGGGGCCTATACCTGGGGTATTTTCGGTTCGCCACAAGCCGCCCAGTTTATTGGTGGCTTCCCCGCCCAGGGGCTCTCTGGTAACTACCTCTTCTTGTTCATGGCCCTGGCCATCATTACGGCGGCCATCACCGGGGTACTGATTGGGTTGCCAGCCTTACGACTACGGGGGGATTACCTGGCTATCGTAACCCTGGGACTGGGTGAAGTGGTGCGGGTCTTTGCCAACAACCTCGACAAGCCTGTTAACATCACCAATGGCCCCCAGGGCATCACTCCGGTCAACCGCCCCGATGTGGGCATCCTGGCCGACTTTCTCCGGGCCATCGGGGCCGAGCGCATCTATGGCCGGCCCATTGACGATGCCATTGCCTATTCATTCTTCTTCTACTTGCTGGTGTTGGTGGTTATTGGCATCGTGATCCTGGTCAACGTGCGGCTGGCCAACTCCCGCTTTGGCCGGGCCTGGGTGGCCATCCGTGAAGACGAGATTGCCGCCAAGGCTATGGGGATTCCCCTGCTCCCGACCAAGCTGATCGCTTTTGCTACAGGGGCCGCCTTCTCGGGCATCATGGGCGCGGTCTTTGCGGCCAAGCAGACCTTTGTGAGCCCGGAGTCCTTCACCCTGCAAGCCTCAATTAACATTCTGGCCTTCGTGATTCTGGGTGGGATGGGCTCGATTGGCGGAGCCGTGGTAGGAGCGGCTGCCGTAACCGTACTCAACCTGGGCATCCTCAAGGACTTCTCCGACCTGCTCAACACCTGGCGGCAGACCGGGGTCAACATCCTGGGCTATAACATGGCCAACCTGCCCCCCCAGCTCAACCCCGCCAAGTATGAGCGCCTGGTGTTTGGTTTGATTTTGATTTTGATGATGATCTTCCGGCCTGAAGGGCTCATACCCGAACAAAGGCATCGCGCCGAAATGCAGGAGGCCCGTCAGGAAGCCCAGGAAGGGGGTGGCAAATGAGCGAACTGGCCCTGGATGTGCAGAACGCCACCAAGAAGTTTGGCGGGTTGGTGGCGGTTAATGATGTGAGTTTGCAGGTGCGACCCAAGGAGATTTTTTCGGTCATCGGCCCCAACGGAGCGGGCAAAACCACCTTTTTCAATCTGCTCACCGGTATCTACAAACCCGATACGGGCCGGGTGGTGTTTTTTGGCAAGGACATTACCGGCTACTCGCCGGACAAAGTAGCCCGCACCGGCATTGGCCGCACCTTTCAGAACATCCGCCTGTTTAAGGCCATGACGGTTCTGGAGAACGTTCTGGTAGGGCACCACAGCCTGACCCGCCAGACCTACTTCGATGCTCTCTTGCACACTCCTCAGTTTCATGCTTCGGAAAAGAAAGCGAAGGAGCGGGCCATGGAGCTGCTCGCTTATATGAACCTGGACAAGCGAGCGGAAGAGCTGGCCTCGGGGCTTTCGTATGGGGAGCAGCGCAGGCTCGAGATTGCCCGCGCCATGGCCCTGGAACCTAAACTGCTGTTTTTGGACGAACCCGCCGCCGGCATGAACGAGCAGGAAACTGAAGACCTCAAGGTACGGGTTCGCAAGCTGCGCGACGAGCTGGGCCTGACCATCGTGCTGATTGAGCACGACATGGCCATGGTGATGAGCATCTCGGATCGGATCGCGGTGCTCGAGTACGGCTCCAAGATTGCCGAGGGACTGCCTGCCGAAATTCGCAACAACCCCAAGGTAATTGAAGCCTACCTGGGCAAGGGCGCAGCAGGACAGGCCGGAGGGAGCAGCCATGCCTCTGCTTGAAGTTAAGGACATTCATACCTATTACGGTCACATACACGCGCTCAAGGGTGTGTCCCTCACGGTGGAAGAGGGCGAGATCGTGACCCTGATCGGCGCCAACGGCGCAGGCAAGAGCACCACCCTGCGCACCATCAGCGGCATGAACAAGCCCCGCAAAGGGGAGGTGGTGTACCAGGGCAACCCCATTCACAAAATCCTCGCCGACAAAATTGTGGGGCTGGGCATCGGGCACGTACCCGAGGGGCGGCGCATCTTCCCCCGCATGACGGTGGAGGAGAACCTCGAGATGGGGGGCTTTCTGATCAACAACCCCAAGGTGGTGCAGGAGCGCAAGGAGCAGGCCTTTACCCTGTTTCCCCGCCTGGCCGAACGGCGAAATCAAAAAGGGGGTACTCTCTCTGGTGGCGAACAGCAGATGCTGGCCATTGGCCGGGCCTTGATGCAAGACCCCAAGCTTCTGCTGATGGACGAGCCCTCGATGGGGCTGGCCCCCGTGCTGGTGGATTTTATCTTCGAGATTATCCAGAAACTCAACCAGCAGGGCAAAACCATTCTGCTGGTGGAACAAAACGCCCGTCTGGCCCTGCAAATTGCCCACCGGGGCTATGTCTTGCAAACCGGCCACCTCACCATGAGCGGCCCGGCCAAGGAGCTAGCAGCCCGGCCCGAGATTCAGGAAGCCTATCTGGGAGGGCATTGAGCATGAAACTAAAGCCAACCACCAAAGGCTGAAAGCTGAGGAGTCAGGCATGAAAGTCAAATTTGCCCACACGGCCAGCCTGCCGGGCCTCGAGGTGCCCGGAGCGGTGCTGCGTCCCTTTGCAGGCGAACAATTGATGCTGATGCGGGCCGAGGGTAAAGCGGGCTCGCCTTTAGCACCCCATGCCCACCCCCACGAGCAGATTACCCTGGTGGTCTCGGGGCGGCTGCGGCTGCGGATTGGGGCAGAGTGGCTCGAGCTCGGCCCCGGCGACATTGCCCATGTGCCTTCGGGCGTTGAGCATGAGGCGTTTTTTGTCGAAGATAGCGTGGTGTTTGACGCCTTCCATCCGGTACGGCAGGACTTGCTGGACAAGCTGGGAGGGCAAGACTAGGTGCGGGCGGAGGTGACCACTTACTACCTCGAGATGCACTCCCCCAGCGAACTGCGGCCCAAGCGTATCCAAATAGAGGGGCTCGAGGTCAGAAAAGCCGAGATACCCAGCGCCGAGTTACAGCATTTTCTCTATCGAAGCGTGGGGGGCAACTGGTACTGGTACGAAAAGGCCCACTGGACCTACCAGCAGTGGTGGGAATACGCCCAGAACCCCAAGCTGCAGACCTGGGTAGCCTACCTGAAGGGCACCCCGGCAGGTTACTTTCAGCTCGAGGTACAGCCCGAGGGAAACGTCGAGATTGTCTATTTTGGCCTCATGCAACAGTTTAGCGGGATGGGGCTGGGGGGCCATTTGCTAACGTGCGCGCTCGAGGAAGCCTGGCGGCTAGGGGCCAAGCGGGTCTGGGTTCATACCTGCTCACTCGACCACCCGGCGGCCCTCCACAACTACCAGGCCAGGGGCATGCAGCTCTACAAAACCGAAACCGCCGAAATGGAAATTCCCGACCAGACCCCTGGTCTGTGGGATGGCGCTTGATTGCGCTCATCGCCAGTACGACCCCACTAGATGAATGGGCGGTTTCTCTCAGTGGCTTTGCTGAAGGTCAGTGGCCAGGCCTGGCCAACATCCTCAGGCAAAACCAGGCACAAAAATCTGAAATTCTCAACCGTTTTTGACCCAACAATCACCCACCCCCCTTGCTAGACTTTGGAATTGGAGGTTATATGCGTATAGCATTCGTATTGACGGCAGTTTTGACAGTTGGTGGGGGGGCCCTGCTGGCCCAGGCTCAGAGCCCTCGCACCATCAATGTGGCCCGCAACGCCAACCTGGCCCAGGTGGTGGCCAATGCGCCGGCTGGCTCTACTTTACGGCTGGCTGCGGGCGATTATCGCCTGAGCGTGGGCTTGAATATTGGCAAGAGCTTGAATCTGATTGGTGCCGGGCGTGACCGAACCCGCATCTTCTCGGAGGCTGGCGGTTTTGTACTCAAGTTTGCTCCACAAAATGTAGCCAAACTCAGCCTGAGTGGCCTATCCGTTGAACACCGGGGCAACCGGGTGGCCGATGTGATGCAGATCGAAGGGGGCGAAGTGATCATCGACAATGCCCGCTTCGCCGGTGCTGTCTTTAGTGAAGAGGACAGCGAAGGCGGCGACGGGCTCTATGTGATTGACGAAGCGCGCAACCTTACGGTTCGCAAGAGCGAGTTTGTACGCAACCAACTTAACGGCCTCAACCACACCGCAGGCAAGCTGACCGTTCAGGACAGCGTTTTTAGCAACAATCAAAACCATGGGCTGGCGGTAAGCGAAGACACTCAGGCCCTGCTCGAGCGCAACACTGCTCGAGGTAACCGCCAAAGCGGAATCGTGGTTGAGGGCGGTAGCGCAACCCTGCGGGGCAACCTCAGCGAGAACAACCAGCGCAACGGCATTGTGATCGCGGAAAAAGCCAGTGCTGTGCTCGAGGGCAACACCACACGGGGCAACCAGGGCTGGGGCATTTTTATCGCAGACGGAGCCAGGGTCCGCCTGGGGCAAAACAGCGTCTCGGGCAACCGCGAGGGACAAATCCGCACCGAGCCCCCCTTCAACCCCAACCTGAAGCCGGGCGATAACCTGAACCAAGCCCTGCGCCGCGCACCAGCAGGCGCTACCGTCAACCTGGCAGCCGGCACCTACGAACTGGAAGAAAGTATCAGCCTGGAAAAACCCCTGACCATCATCGGGGCCGGGCGCGACCAGACCCGACTGGTTTCCCGTGCAGGCAGCGTTTTGAGCTTTGAGAACCAGGGCAAACTGGTCATTCGTGGGGTGAGCCTGGAGGCTACCGGCGAGGATCCCGAAGTGGACATTCTGACCATCTCCAAGGGAGAATTTGAACTGAGCGACTGCCGCATTCGCGGGTTGGGTGGGCAAAGCAACTCCGATTCTGGCGACGGGCTCTACATCACCGAAGCCAGGGGCAGCGTCCAGAACTGCGAAATTACTGAACACAGCCGCCACGGGATCTATCTCAGCAAGGGCCAGCTACGCTTGAGCGACTCGAGCGTCAGCAACAATGGACGTATCGGCATCCTGGCCGAAGGCAACCTGACCGCTCGCAACGTCCAGGCCAACAACAACCAGGAAGATGGTTTGGTCGCCTCAGGTGAACTGCAAGTCGAACTAAATAGCCTTACCCTCAAGGGCAACGGTGGCCTGGGTATGCGGCTAGTCGGGCCCCTCCGGGGCAGCCTGGCCAGCAGTAACCTCGAGGATAATCTGCTGGGGGGACTGCAAGTAGAAGACCTGGTACAGGCCAACCTCGAGAACAACACCATCCAGAACAACCAGGGCAACGGCGTCATTCTGCGCGGTGGCAGCCGCCCCACGCTACGCAGCAATACCATCCAGAACAACGCCCTACACGGCATCGCTTTGCTGGGTAATGGGCGGGCACGGCTCGAGAACAACACCATTTCCGATAACCAGGGCTATGGCATCTTGCGCCTCGCCAGCAGCCAGGCCCTTCTGGGAACCAACACCCTGCAAAACAACCGCCTGGGCGAAACCCTCCAGCGTTAGGTTTGCGTACCCAAACCGCCTCCATATAGAGGCGGTTTGGGGTTGGGCTTTATCTAAATCAGTCTACGGAACATATCCATCCGAAAGGGTTTTGAGGAAGGCTACAATGGCATTTTCCTCGGCATCGGTAAGGCCCAGGTTACCCAGTTCGGTATTGTTTACATTGGCCTGAACTTCGGCCACCGGCCAGCATCCCTGGGCCAGCGCATCGGCTTCGCGGGTGAAGGGGTCGGCACATACGGGCTTGACATCGCGGGTGTTGTAGAAATGCACAATACCCTTCAGGCTTTTGAAGTAGCCATTGTGCCCATAGGCTTTGACGAAGCCTGGGTAGGGCCGTTTGTCCACATTGCGCAAGGTAGGCACTTTCTGCTTGCCCATGTTTTCGGGAGCCAGCGCCTGGTAGTCGGGCCTCGAGGCCAGAAAGCCGCCCAGGCCCCGGTCAACCCAGTTGAACCCCAGGGGGTTGAAACTGGAGTTATAGAAGGGATTATCGGGGTTGCGCGGAATCCCCAGGTTGTCGTAACTGAAGTCGGTAAATAGCGGTGCACTCCCCCCCTTGCCAGGGTTGAGGGTGTGGCAGTTTGCACACTTGGCCTTGGTTTTGAACAACATCAGGCCCTGTCTTTCCTCCTTGCTGAGGTTGGCCTTGCCCTTACCATACAGGTCGTATTTGGAGGTGTAGGCATTCGATTCCCTCGAGGCCTCGTAGGCCGCAATGGAGAGCGCTATGGCGTCGTAGGCTTCGTTCACCCGAGCCGGATTGCAGATATCCCCACCCCAGACCTGCTTAAACAGGTTTGCGTAGGTTGAGATACAAACCTTTCCGACCACCTCGGCGGGGGTGGCAAGGGCTTGCTCGAGGGGGTTCAGAAAGGGGCCTTGGGCCTGGTCAGCAGCCGGGTTACCCAGCTTCTCACCGGTGGCCCTACCATCCCAGAAGTTGCCCCCCACAAAGAGCATTTCGTTTTTTACCTTCGTGTAGTGCAGAATTGGACTGGGGGTGGCATAGGCCGAGCTAGGGGGTTTGCGGTCGCCAAATCGCCCTGCAATGGAGCCCTCGTAGACACTACCTCCTGCGTTGAGCGCAGAGTCCGGGCCTGTCCAGCCGGCTTCTGGTTTGTGGCAGGTAGCACAGGACTGATTGCCATTAGCTGAAAGGTTTTGATCAAAAAAGAGCTGCTTACCCAGCTGCTCCTGGGGGCTCAGGGCCACTGCTTGCATCTTCAGATCTAAATCGGCTGAAGCTGGAGTGGGTGTAGCAGAGTTACACCCCGCCAACAACGCCAGAACCAGCAGATAGCCAAATATATACAGTCGCATACACTCCTCCTCGTGAGAAAGACTTCAGGCGCAGCCAAAAAACCACGCGAATCATGCCAGAGGATCACCTCCTCCTATTAGGAAAACTTTTTTCTGAGTGCAAACTACCATTACAACCGCAGGGCAGGTGTCCCCCGCTGCAATACCGGGTGACAAAAGCACGTTTTCATATGCTCAGATAGTAGAAATTTCAACCCTCTCCGCAGCTTTTGCTTTGGAGAGGGTTGGTGTAGAGCATTCTTTGCTGTAAGGAGTTTTAGTAGCGAACGCTCTATACGGGTGAAGCGAAGCGTTCGGTCTCGCCAAACCACTCGTTGGCTTTGCGGCGGGCCTGCTCCTTGACGGCGGGGGTAATGTAGGCGGCTACGGTGCTCACCGCAACCAGTAAAACGCTCAGATCATCGGTAAAACCCACCAACGGCGCCAGGTCGGCTACCAGGTCGAAGGGCAGCAAAAAGTACACCAGGGCGCCCACAATGGTGCGCTTGGCCCAGGCGGGGGTCTCCGGGCGCTGCAGGGCGTAGTAGAGCCAGAGGGCTTTTTCGACCACTTCGCGGCCCGCCCTCCGAGCAAACCGGCTTAGCTTGCGCCAGAAATCGGCATCACTGTAACGCTCGGTAGCGTTGATCTCAATCACTTCTACTTTTTGAATTTCGTTGGCCACGATTGGCCCTCCCGATTCGCCAGAGGCTGGCTGGACGAACAAAAGAGCATGGACTCCACCCCAAACCGATGGGTGTAAGGCATATGGTAGCAGCAAAGCCGAAACCTGCATGAGTGAAGGGCAGGTGCAGCCCGAAGTGTAATCTGGACTGCAAGAATTGCGCCGTTTTTTTTCGTATTCTGACCCCACGTAGCCAGAAGTTCCCCTGCATACCGTGTTTGCTGGGGCTTCGCCAATGAACCAGAACCCCGTCTGCGCTTTCTTGTAGAGCCACAAGACCGGGCCTACCTCTGCAACAAACTGCACAAGCTCGGTGATTCCGCCTGCTGGAAAGACGCCCCTCGGGGAAAAGCTACGAACGGAGGAGGATATGCGATTCAAACTGTTGGCCGCGCTAGCACTGGGACTGGGCCTATCGGTAGCCCTCGCCCAGACCCGTACCCTGATTATTGCCCAGGGTACCGACCCCACCTCACTGGATGCCCCACTGGCCACCGATTCACCCTCGGCCACGGTAGCCAACCATGTGGTCGAGACGCTCTTCAACTACACCCCAGATGGCAAAATCGAGCCCCTGCTGGTCGAACGCTTCAGCTTCAGCAGCGACCGCAAAGTGCTCACCCTGACGCTGCGCAAAGGCATTAAGTTCCACGATGGCACCGACCTCAACGCCGAGGCGGTCAAGTTTAACCTCGAGCGCCTGGTCTCCCAGGAACTGGCTTCGTCCTTCGCCTTCCTGCTGCGCGGGCGGGTCAGCGCCATCGAAACCCCCGACCCGCTCACCGTGCGGCTACGGATGCCCGAGCCCTTCGCCCCGGTGCTGGCCCACCTGACCCATAGCTCCACCGCCATCCAGAGCCCTACCGCTATCCGCCGCCTGGGCGCTGGCTACCGCGACAACCCCGTAGGCACCGGCCCCTACAAGTTTGACCGTTGGCAGAAGGGGCAGTTCGTGGAGCTGGTACGCAACGATGATTACTGGGGCAAAAAACCTGCCATCGAGCGCCTGCGCTTCCTGGCGGTGCCCGAAGCCACTACCCGCATGGCCCTGGTCGAAACCGGTCAGGCCCATGTCGCGGTGCGGGTTCCGCCGCAGGATGTCCAGCGCCTGAGCGCCCGCCCTGAAATTAATGTGGTGACCACCCCCAGCGTGCGCACCATCTTCCTCTACTTCAACCAGACCAAGAAGCCCTTTGACGATGTGCGGGTACGCAAAGCCATCAACCACGCCATCAACAAGGATGAAATCGTGCGGTTTGTGCTGGGCGGTTTTGGTCGGGCCTCCGATGCGCCCATCAGCCCGGGCATCTTTGGCTATACCAAGATCGGTGGCTACGAATACAACCCCAACCTGGCCCGCCAGTTGCTGGCCCAGGCAGGTTTCAATGCTCAGAACCCCCTGCGCTTCACTCTTTCCAGCCCCAACGGGCGCTATCTGCAGGACATTCGCGTAGCCGAGGCTATCCAGAGCCAGCTCCGCGCCGTGGGGGTACAGGCCCAGATCCAGACCCTCGAGTGGGGCGCTTACCTGGCCGCCAGCAACCAGCCCCGTGAGCGTAACGAGTTCCAGGTGGCCATGCTGGGCTGGGGCACCGTGACCGGCGATGCCGACTACGGCCTGTTTGGGCTATTCCACACCTCCCAGCAAGCCCCCAACGGCTTCAACCGGGGTTTCTACTCCAACCCCCGGCTGGATCGCATCCTCGAGCAGGCTCGGGTGGCCACCAACCCCCAGGCCCGGCAACAGCTCTACCGCTCGGCCATGCAGATTATCTACAACGATGCCCCCTGGGTCTTCCTGCACGCGGAACAGCAAGTCACGGCCATTCGCCGTGAGGTTCAGGGCTTTGTGGTGCATCCTACCGAGCGCCTGATTGCAATCGAAGCCAGCTTCCGCACCTCTACCGAGCGATAAACCTCTGCCCCAACCCCGCCACCATACGCTGTGGCGGGGCTTTTCTGGCAACAACGGGCCGACTTGGGTAGGATGTCCTGCGCGGCTTCAGTACTCCTGGGGATACATCTTCCCTGCTCCCAGCCCCATCCCTGGGTACTGCACCCTCCGCGTGCAACAGGCAGCCTGCTCTGCGGGTTCAATCCACACCCCACATGGGGCCGCACGGAACCGCCCGTAACTCGAGACCCACTCCATGACCACCTACATCGTTCGCCGCTTGCTGACCGTGATTCCTACCTTGCTGGGGGTCCTGCTGGCCGTATTTCTCATGGTACGGCTAGCCCCCGGCGACCCCGCCCAGTTGCTGGCCGGCGAGTTCGCTACCCCCGAAACCCTGGCCGATATCCGCCAGCGTTTTGGCCTGGATCAGCCCTGGCATGTGCAGTTGGGCCTCTATGCCGTTAACGTACTGCGGGGCGACCTTGGACAATCGGTTCGCACCCGCAAACCGGTGACCTATGAGCTGAGCCAGTACTTCCCCAACACCCTTCGGCTCACCCTGGGAGCCATGCTGGTCGCGCTGCTCATTGGCATTCCGGCGGGCATCATTGCCGCCATTCGGCCCGGCACCATCTTCGATTTGCTGGCCATGCTGGGGGCCCTGATTGGGGTTTCGATGCCGGTGTTCTGGTTTGGTCTGATGGCCATTCTGATATTCTCGGTGCAGCTCGGGTGGTTTCCCGTGGCCGGTACGGGTACGCTCTGGCACCTGGTCTTGCCCGCCATCACCCTGGGCACCGGTACCGCCGCCATCCTGGCCCGCATGACCCGCAGCGCGATGCTCGAGGTGCTCTCGCAGGACTACATCCGCACCGCCCGGGCCAAGGGTCTCGCCGGGCGGGTGGTGGTGTTCAAACATGCCCTGCGCAACGCCCTGATTCCAGTCGTGACCATCACCGGCCTCCAGTTTGGCGGCTTGCTGGAAGGCGCTGTCATCACCGAAACGGTGTTCGCCTGGCCCGGCATCGGGCAGTTGCTGGTGGGTTCGATTCTGGCTCGAGACTACCCGGTCGTCCAGGGCGCGGTGCTCCTGATTGCGGTGGCCTTTATCCTGATCAACCTGGTGGTAGACCTGCTCTACGGCGCCATTGACCCCCGGATTCGCTACGACTGACCCTCTCAGAGGTTTCCACGTGATCAAGCCCATCAAAGCTGCTCCAACCGCACCTGCCAAACGGGAGGTTCCCCGTTGGCGGCGGCGCCTGTTCCGCAGTCCGCTGGCCATAGCCGGGTTCATCTTTATTGGCATTTTTGTCCTGGTGGCAGCGTTTGCTCCGTTCATCTCGCCCTATAGCCCGGTGGAGCAAAACCTGCGCGGCACCTACGTGCCCCCCATGCGGGTGGAGTTCCGGGGCCCGGAGGGCCAGTCGGGCCTGTGGGTGCGCGAGGTCACCCGCACGCCGTTGGGCCAGATTGAGCTTGGCCAGGAGCTGTACCCGATTAAGTTCTTTGTGCGGGGCGAGCCCTGGGTCTGGTGGGGGGGTCTCCTGAAGAGCGACCTGCACCTGTTCGGGGTGGATGGCCCCATCAAGTTTTACCTGCTGGGCTCGGACGAGCAGGGCCGCGATATTCTGAGCCGCCTGGCCCACGGGGCCTGGATCTCCCTCTCGATTGGCCTGATTGCGGTGGCCATTGGCCTGTCGGTGGGTGTACCGGTGGGGCTGGTCTCGGGCTACTTCGGCGGCACCTTCGACCTGATCGCACAGCGCATTGTGGAGGTGATGCTCTCGTTTCCGGGCATCCTGCTGGCCATCGTGCTGGTCGCTACCCTGGGCACCGGCCTGACCAACGTGATGATTGCAGTGGGAATTGCCGCCATTCCAGTTTATGCCCGACTGGTGCGGGGTTCGGTACTGGCCCTGCGGGATCGGGAGTACGTGGAGGCCAGCCGGGCGCTGGGCAACCGCAACCGGCAGATCATGCTGCGGCACATTCTGCCCAACGCCATCTCCCCCATCATCGTGCAGTCCAGCCTGCAGATGGCGGTGGCCATCCTGTTTGCCGCCGGGCTGGGTTTTCTGGGCCTGGGCGCCCGCCCCCCCGAGCCGGAGTGGGGCCTGATGCTGGCTCGAGGCCGCGAGTACCTGGCCACCGCCCCCCACGTGGCCACCTTTCCGGGGCTGGCCATTATGTTCGTGGCGCTGGGCTTCAACCTGCTGGGCGATGCCCTGCGCGATGCACTCGACCCCCGGGCCGTGCGGTAAGGGGTGTCCATAGGTAAGCTGCTGACCAACTCCTGTGATACAAGCAACCCCGCTTTGCTTCACCCCCTCTCACTAGGAGAGGGGTTTCTACTTGCAGTGCTTCAAAAATGCTGTTCCGCTAAATACAGCGTCGTAAAGGTGGCCATACGCCCTGAAGGGAAAGTCGGCTAGAAGGCGCACCAACCGGTCTCTCAAGCGAACCGGTGTCTTTGCGAGGAGGCCAGAGGCCTACGAAGCAATCCAGAGGAGGCTTGCGAAACCACCGGCTGGGTAGGGTGATCTGGATTGCTTCGCATCCTGCGGATGCTCGCAATGACGTGAGCACTTCCTAAACTACGGTGAGAAT
>FWPV01003314.1_pt1 | contig 21582 bp, 12 predicted proteins | sample 2228371 | NCBI WGS metagenome assembly FWPV01 (sample SAMEA103939776, study PRJEB20133) | metagenome | reverse complement strand
TGCGGGCAAGAAGGTAAAGTGGTGGACTCACAAATCAAAATTTTGTTGATCGAGGATGATCCGGCCCATGTCGCCCTGATCCGCCGGACGTTTGAAACGCATTCCACAGGCATGCACTTGATTGTCAAGAATACCCTCGCCGAAGCGCGCGCCTATTCTACCAACCAAACCATAGACCTGCTGATCACAGATTGGCTTTTACCCGACGGACTCGGAATAGAAATACTGCCTGCCACGGCAAGCGAGGCCCCCTTTCCGGTAATTGTGATGACCAGCTACGGCAATCAGCAAATTGCCGTAGAAGCCCTAAAAGCCGGGGCGCTGGATTACATCGTCAAATCACCGGAGACGCTGGCGGATATGCCGCACATTGCCGAACGCGCCTTGCGCGAGTGGCGCCACATCAGCGAACGCCGTCAGGCCGAGCAAGAGATTGCGCGCCTGCAACATCTGCTCCAAAACATCACCGACTCGATGCCCTCTGCTTTGATCACCCTGGATACCGAAGGGCGCGTGCTGACTTGGAATCCGGCTGCCGGGAACCTCGTCCACGGTCAGGGTGAAATTCTGCAAGGCCATGTATTTTGGGAAAGATGCCCCGAGTTTCGTCGTTATCAGCCCCTGGTCGAGGAAGTGTTGCACACCCGCGAAGCCATACGCCGACACCGCGAGATGGTCCGCCTGAGCCAGCAAGTCTTCTACTATGATGTGCATGTCTTTCCCCTGTTGGCCAACGGCATAGCCGGTGTAGTGCTCCATATTGATGACGTGACGCAAATTGTGAACATCGAGGAGACGATCTTGCAGACGATGAAGATGGCAAGTATTGGCCGATTGGCGGCAGGTGTAGCCCATGAAATCAACAATCCCATTGGGGCCATGATGCAGTCGGCACAATTCTTGCAAATGGCGCTCAACGTCCACAACCCGCGCGTCCATGCGCACCTGGAAGCCCTCGGTGTAAATCCTGAAGGTCTGGAGCGATATTTACAGGAGCGCAAACTCCTCGAATTTGCCCAGGGCATCCGTGATATGGGAGAACGGGCGGCCAAGATTGTCGCGGATTTGCTCAGCTTCTCGCGGAAAAGCGGTTCTAATCCGACGCCGCGCGACATAAACGAACTCATCAGACAGACGCTGGCCCTGGCCTCTGCCGAGTACGATCCCAAAAGACAGTATGACTTTTGGGATATCGAGGTGGTTTATGATCTCGCCCCCGATCTGCCTCCGGTGATATGTGATGGGTCACAAATCCAGCAGGTCCTGCTCAACCTGGTGCGCAATGCGGCGCAAGCAATGGCAGAAAAAGCCACCGGCGGCCTTGCCGACTATCATGCGCGGCTCATCATCCGCACATCTCGACCCGGCCCCCATCGTCTGCGGGTGGAGGTAGAAGATAACGGCCCCGGCATTCCCGAAGACCTTCGACAGCGAATCTTCGAGCCTTTTTTCACCACCAAAGATGTCGGCGAGGGAACCGGTTTGGGGCTATGGCTCTGCTGGTCAATCATCGTCGAACGGTACGGTGGGCGGATCTGGACGGAAGCGGCGCAAGGAGAAGGCACACGCTTTATCTTTGAGCTGCCGATCACTCCATAGAATGATGCGTAACTGTCTAACAGAGCCGCGCCTCATAAAAAAATGGCTCGGTTGAGCCGTTACACCGATCCTATCAGCGGGAAAAGAGCAATATGATCTCGCAAATCGAAGCCTATTTATCGCCAGAAGGCCCGATCAACAGGGACGCGATTGCCCGCATCGTCTACACCATCGGCGTCGTTTTGCCGATTGCCGCGCTGGCTGCCATCATCATCACCGCCATAGACCACAATTGGAATGCTGTGTGGGTCCTGAGCGGGTTCCTGGTATCCCTCGGCATGATATTTTGGCTGACCAGACATGGCCTGATCAATACGGCCATTTTTATCTTAGCCTTAACCTTGTTGCTGTTGTCCGTAACGTTGGCCACCGTAGGACAGGGGATTCACGACATCACGAATGTCGTCTATCCGGGTATCCTCGTCGTGGCCAGCCTGATTTTGAACAGGCGGGCCTTTTTCATTCTCACGGCGCTGACCCTGTTGGCGGTGAGCTGGCTGGTTTTAGGCGCGAAATTGGGTTTCTTCGTCCCGCGTCCTCCTGAGGTCGGCACGCTTGCGGATCTATTCATCGTGGCCATCCTCCTCATTGCGACGGCATTTTGCACTTACACACTGAGTCATAATCTGCTCCAAAGTTTAATCCAGGTCAATGAACAAATCCTGATCCGCCAGCAGGCCGAGCAAGCTCTCCGTGAATCGCAAACTATGTTGCAATTGATCTTCGATCATGTCTTCGACGGCATCAGCGTATACGAAGAAGACCTGGAACACGGCACCCGCCGATTAATTGACTGCAATAATCGTTATGCTGAGCTTGCCGGACGTAGCAAGGAGGAGTTGTTGGCACGGGGCGATACGCTGGACATCCAGGTAAGCATAGACAACATAGAGCCACACGCCGACTTCATTCGACGCTTCGACCAGGATATGTATATGGGGCGCTTTTCATGGATGCGTCCCGATGGTCAAGAAAATATCATCGAATACGCCGCGGTGCCGAGACGTTTTGGAGAGCGCCTTATCGTCATCGGCGTTGACCACGATATTACGGCACAGGTCAAGGCCGAAGCCGAACGCGAAGCGATGATCAAAGCATTGGAAGTCAAAAATGCCGAGTTGGAGCGTTTCACTTACACGGTCTCCCACGACCTGAAGAGTCCGTTGATTACCATCAAGGGCTTCCTCAACTTCCTCAAACAGGATATTGCCGAGGCACGTACCGATCAGATTAACCACGACATCGCCTTGATTGCCGAGGCAGCCGACAAAATGCAGCAATTGCTCGATGAACTGCTGGAACTCTCCCGCGCCGGTCGGTTGATCAACCCTATCCCCAACGTAGCGCTGGCCGAGGTAGTGCGCGAAGCGCTCAAGCTGGTAAGCGGACAGCTCACGGCGCGGGGAGTAGAGGTAACCGTCGCCTCCGATATGCCAACGGTCACCTGTGATCGGCAACGCCTGCGTGAGGTCTTCGAGAACCTGCTGAGCAATGCGGTCAAATTCATGGGCGATCAACCCAATCCGCGCATCGAAATCGGCGTGCGGCATGAGGGAACCCGCCAGGTCATCTATGTACGCGACAACGGCATCGGCATTGCCCAGCCCTATCATGAGAAGGTGTTTAATCTTTTCACAAAGCTCGATACCCACACGGAAGGGAGCGGTATCGGATTGGCCATCGTCAAGCGCATCATCGAGAGCCACCGGGGGCAGGTCTGGGTGGAATCGGAAGGGCCGGGGCACGGCAGTACCTTCTGTTTTACGCTCCCTCCTCTTGAGTGAGGGGAGCGGCGTTTCTTGCGCGCCGGGGCGCAGAGCTACAGCCCTCAAGCGCAAAAGGCGAAAAAGCGACAGGCGGGGGCGGCGGGGGCGCGGTCGGAGAGGGCCACCACCGGAAGAGGCCCCAAAACAAGGCGAGGGGACAACTCAAGAATGCCGGCGCAGTCCAACCTCGAAAGCGGCTTGACTGCCTTCCACGCCGCTCCAGGCAGTGGAACGGCATCCCTATCCCGGCGAGGCTCACAAGTACAAGGCGTCCATGTAGATTTTCGTGAAGCTCGGATGGATGGTCAGTTCCACATAGCGCACACGCTCGCCGATCTGCTCGGCCAGGCGGCGCTGCGCAGCGGAGATCAACATCTGGCGTGCGCCGGTGCCGGCTGCGTTCCCCACTTGCTTGAAACGGGCTAACGGCAGTGGCGGAAACATGCCGATACGGATGGCGCTCTCCAGGTCGAGGTAAGTGCCAAACGCCCCGGCCACGATGAAAGTGTCAATATCCTGCGCCGTCAGGCCGGCCTCCAATAGGAGCACTTCCACACCGGCGCGAATGGCCCCCTTGGCCAACTGAATTTCATGAACATCGCGGCGGGTCACCATCAAATCTTGTCCATTGCCGGTTTCGGCAGCCGACGCCAGCAGAAATGCCCCGCCGCCCTCCCAGGGGATGAGACGTGGATGCCCCGCCCGAAAGCGTCCCGTGCGCTCGATGATGCCGGCGGCACGCAATTCGGCGATCACGTCGAGGATACCCGAACCACAGATGCCCACCGCCGGCTTGTTCCCAATGGTCTGCAGGCGCACTTCATCCCCCAGTATCTGCATATATTCAACCGCGCCGGGTGCAGCGCGCATGCCGGCATAGATGTGCGCCCCCTCGAATGCCGGGCCGGAAGCACACGAACAACTGAGCAGGTGTCCCTCCACGGCCAGACTGATCTCGGTGTTGGTGCCGATGTCAAGTGCGATGGTGGGTTTCGTCGCCCGCCAGGCATCCGTCGCCAACAACATGGCGACATGATCCGCGCCCACATAGCCGGCAATATTCGGCGGCAGATACACTTTCGCTCCACCGGCCAATTCTAATCCCAGGTGGCAGGCGCATATATTCAACGCCTCACTGACCGCGGCAATGTACGGGGATTCGCCCAGTTGCCGCACCGGTAGCCCGGCAAAAAGGTGATGAATGACCGTGTTCCCCACCACCACGGCCTCAACCACCTGTTCCCGTGTGGCATGGGCCTCCTGACAGAGCTGTTCCAGCAAGGTGTTCAAGCCTTCCATCAATCGTGCTTGCAACAAATGCAGTCCATCTGCATGGCGATTGGCATAGGCGATCCGGCTGATCACATCTTCCCCATAGGCGATTTGCGGGTTCATCAACCCACCCTTCGCCAATGTGCGCCCGCTTGCCAGATCGAGCAGGTAAGCGGCCATTTTCGTCGTGCCGATGTCCACCGCCAGACCGAGCAACGGACGGTCAAGCGGCAGCGCACCGACCACTTCTGCGCCATGATCCTGTTTTCGCAGGGCCAGGCGCACATGCCAATCCTGGCGTCGTATTCTCTCGGACAAATCGCGCAGCACCGGCTGACTGAAAGCGAGAGACGAGAGCCCCTGTTCTGCCAGGGCATCGGTGATGCGAACGGTATCGGCCCGCAGATCATGCAGGGTCGGGGGAACAAGGGTCACATCCACGGGAACGACAAGCGGATCCACCGCAATTACGCTTTCTTGACCCTCGACTTGCAAACGCTGTGGGGTGCTGAGGGATGATGGAGGAATGTCAACTTTGACATCGCCGAGTGGATGCGCCTGGCAAGCCAAACGATAGCCGGCCGCCAACTCGTCCGCGCCGAAGGTACGTGTCTCTATGGCCGTAGGCGGCGTAAGCTCACCACCGATCAACCGCACGCGGCATTTGGCGCAGGCTCCCACCCCCCCGCACACCGCGATAATGTCCACACCGGCGGCACGCGCCGCGTCGAGCAGCGACATGCCCGGAGCAATTATGGCCCGGCGGCCAATGGGTTCCAAATCAACCGTCAAGTAGGACGCAACCGGTTGTTCTGTAGACGCTTGTATTTCGTTCACACGCTAACCTCTTATCGTGACACACTCGTGAGACGTAATGGCCCAAACAGATCCAATCCCGTCCAAAAACGGGCGGCCCACACAGGGCGATGCGGGCAACCAGGGGCAAGGACTTTAGCAGCTAAGAGTAACATCAATTCCGCTGGCGTCAACCGACCTCGCCAGCCCTTCCCCCTTGTCCCCCCGGGCCGCCCCTACACTACCTTATCCGACTATCAGACTCATGACCCTGTAACTCCCCGTTGTGATTGTCCAGACTTTATTGCCAGGGCTTTATCATTCTCGTCACCGTCCCCCACTGCTGCTTCGCGCGGATCGCCCCCCACTGCTGCTTCAAGTGGATTGCCCCCCACTGCTGCTTCAAGCGGATCGCCAGATCCGCGTTTTATGCCCCAGAGCCGTTGAAAACGGGGAACTAACGTTCCCCTCGGAGCAAGCATGAGAGAAATTCGCTCCCATTCTGAAATGCGCCCTTATTGCCTCTTGACATAGAACAAATGTGCGATTATAATAAGTTTGGGATAAGTTGGGATATGAGTTTTATGGAGGTCCACCATGCGTACTAAGTTGCCTGAACGACAAAAGAAAATGCTCGCCTTTCTGGAGGAATACATCGCGCGCAATGGCTATCCGCCGACCGTGCGTGAAATCGGCGATGCAATCAATGTGACATCCACTTCTCTGGTTTCCTACTACCTCAAACGTTTGGAACAGCAAGGCTTGATTGATCGCGCGTCTGCCGTCTCACGCGGTATCCGCTTGGCCTCTAAGCCGGGCAACATCACGGCGGACTATGCAACCGGCAACAGCGAGGTGGTCTCTATTCCCTTCCTCGGCTACATCGTGGCCAGCGCGCCTCTGCCGGTGGAGCCTTTGTCCGGCAGCGAGACCCTGGAGATCAACCGTGCGCTTTTTGGGAAAGATGTCGCAGACCTGTTTGCCTTGAAGGTTAAGGGGGATTCCATGATTGACGCCCTGATCCACGATGGCGATACTGTCATCTTGCGCCATCAAGAGCGCGTCGAGAACGGTGAAATGGCCGCCGTCTGGCTGAATAGCAATGCCGAAACGACGCTCAAAAAAGTCTACTACGAAGGTGCGCGGGTACGCTTACAGCCGGCCAATCCCACCATGTCCCCCATCTTTGTCCCGGCCCATGAGGTACGAATCCAGGGTAAAGTCGTGTTGGTGATCCGCCAATTGTCCAACTGACACCCAACAGTAGAGCAAGCCCCCGGAGCGGGACCTGCTCTACCGTCGTTTATGGATCAGCGGCAGTTAAAGCTGCCATGGCTCCGGCCTGAGCCACAGTCGTTTTTCCCATCTCTGTCCGTTGCCATCCTCCAGGATGGCATCCATCCGCAAAGGCGTTTGCCAGTTCCAGACGCGCAAGGCAACGGTCAGGACGCGCGTTTCTCCAACCCCCAGATTCCCCTCCCAGCAGGGCGTGATATCCCATCCTCTGGTATAAGGAAGGGTCGCCGTAAGGGGCGAACTTTCCTGTGTCAGCCAGAGACGGGCCGTTCCCCGGCTCAGATTGCCCGGCCCGGCATTGTGCAGGGCCAAACTCAACGTCAAGGGGATGCCGGTGTGGACGGTCGCCCATGCCGGTGAAAGCCAATCGCTCGCCCATAGATCCGCTCCCCCGACATGCAATGTGGTCGCCCGGTCGAACGCGAAACCCCATTCGGGCAACCCCAACGTTATCGAAAGCGGAATCTGCGCGCCGGCCGATGCCGTGACGGAAACCGCCCAGTTAAAGGTCAGAGGACGCCGGGCTTGAACCTTACCACTCCAGGTAAGAGTCCGTGAGACCGGCATATAATGCCAGTTCAACGGCAAGGTCGCCGTGATCAACGTGACCGAGAGCGGTAAAGTGTGGGTAACATTGACCGGCAGGGTCCTGGTGACATCGTTGTAGAGGACAAGCTCGGAGGTCACCCGCCCGCCGTCCAGGGGAACCGTCGGCGTGACCACCCAGCGACTTGTGCCCAAAGGGGAGAGCCATCCCAACCCTTGTTCCAGGGCCGTGACGCGGGTCTCGAAGAGCAGCGTTTCCAGGGGGAAGGCATAGAACAGGGTGCGCGAATTCGAGATGGCCTCTGTAGCAGCAAGGCCGAGTGGTTGTCCGGCCTGCCCACGGATCACCGGCACGACGGAGGGAAGCGGCTCCACCGTGTCGGCCCAATTCTTGAAAGGGAAATCCAGCTTCACCGCTCCCCACGTGCCCCCGGCAGGATGGTCGGGGACGCCGAAGGCATGGGTGGGATTCAGGCTTTCGTCCCAGTGCAGCACCCCCAAACGTGAAGCCAGCGGCGTGTTGGCGTTGTAATAGAGGAAGTCCTGCGACGATAACAACAGCCGTCCGCCACCGTCCAGGTAGCTCAACAATGTCGCCGCTTCTTGAGGCAATATCGGGGCATACCAATCGTAGCCGGTGAACCAGATGACCAGGGGATAACGCCTCAGAATGTCAAGAGCGGGCGAGCGTATCCTCCGCAAGCCACCCGAATCTTCGTCGGTATTCCAGATGTCGAAGGGAATCGCGCGGGCAGAAAGCGCCGCAATATAGCGCGCTTCCATCGGATACCAGCGGTCATCGTCCACCAATAACACCGGCGCGGGCGTTTTGCCCCGCAGGGTGAGGCTGAGGGCCTGCGCCACCGACGGTGAAGTCGCCGTCACCGTTAAGATGTTGCCGACGTTAATTCGGCTCGCCGTAGGGATGGTGCTGACAACGGTGAGGGTGATGGAGGTGCAAGCTGCAAGGGTGACGGTAGAAGGCGTCAGCGTGGCCGGCCAGCTGGCGGAGGCCGCGGTAATGGTGACGGACGTGGTAACACCACCATAGCCGGTATGCCGTAGGCGCAAAGTATGCGTGAGTGTCTCCCCTGGCAGACCGATCTGCAATGGATCACTCAAATATGTGAGCTGGAGTGCCGCGGGTGGCGGCGGTGTCAGCAGCCAGGCGAGGCTACGGGCGAGAACTTCTTGCCGCTGCGCGCGTGTTGCGATGGCTTCGTAGCCGAAGGGCAGAAAGAGCGCGCGGTAAGGGGTGCAGATCGAAGTACCCACGCCGCCACCACCACCGTTTGCGTATTGCCATACCAGCTCCGCTTTGTCCGGCCCGCTGATACCGATAACATCCGGCGCAAATTGGTTGTCGGCCCCGTCACCGCCTTCGATCGTCAACGTTATGCCGGCGAAAGGTCCCAGGCCGACCAACCGACGGGTTGCGGCATCATCCACCATATAGCCGGCGCCGATCGTTTGCAGAAGGTAGGGATGGAAACCGTAATAACCACTGCCGTCGAAATATGCCACATCCTGCCCGCTGAGCAGCAACCGCCCACCACTTTGCAGATAAGCATCGAGAGCTGTGCCGCCTTTGACCAATCCGGGCGATCCCTCAGGCGATGACCACAGCACAATGTCGTACTGCTTCAAGGTGGCGCTGATGGGGGTCTCGTCCGGTGGGAACTTGATGCGCTGCTCATCATAGGTATAAGCGAGAGCATCGAGGGCGGCTTTCCAGTAGGAGACCTGGCTGCGGTAGTACCAGGCTCCTTCGTCTATAAGCAAGAGGGTGGGCGCCGGGGTGAGGATGATGTCAAAGGGGGTCGTCTGCCCGGCAGTGATGGTGACGCTTGCCGTCACCACGCGATAACCCAATCCGCGCGCCTCGATGGTGTAGACGCCGACAGGCAAGCGGAAACTGTAGTTGCCGGCTGCATCAACGGTGGTGGTGACCGGCGTATCGCGGGCGCGCACAACGACGGTACGGGTGGGAACATCGGTCGTCCCGCCAACGGTGACATGCCCGCCCAGGGTGCCGTATGGCAGGGGCAGGAGCGTGAAATCGAGCTGCTGTGTACCGGTAAGAACAGGGACATTGCGTTGCGTAGCGGAAAGATAGCCAAAAGCCGTCGCCGTGACGTCATAGACAGATGGCGCCAAAGACAGGCTATAGTTGCCGGCGGCATCGGTCGTGGTGCGTCCTGTACCGCCCTCGGGCCGGCGCGCTGTGGCGATGAGCGCGGCCTGCGCGATCGGTATCTGATTCGGGCCGCCGACCTTTCCCGCCAACACCCCCACCTGTCCGGCAAGGGCAACGGCGGCAAAGGCATCCACACGTCCCCAGCCACTGTCGTTATTGGGCAGGGGCAGGCTCAAGGGAATGGCGGTCTGCGTGATGAGGGTACCGAGCCTTTCGACGGACAGGCCCGGCGCAGCAGAACGAAGCAAGGCAACCATACCGACAACGTATGGGGTTGCCATGGAGCTACCGCTTTTTACACCGTAGACGCCGCCGGGAATTGACGAGAGCACATTGACCCCCGGCGCAACGACGTACGGCTTGACCTCGCCCCACGGTGAAGGCCCGCGGCTGGAGAACCTGGCGACATCGTCATCGGGGTCGCTGGCGCCGACGGCAAAAACCCCCGGATTGCTGGCCGGTGCGCCGACACTGCCGGCCTCCGGGCCGCTGTTGCCGACGGCAAACAGCGACAGAATCCCGGCGGCCCGTAGAACGGCAATATCTTCCGCAAAAGTGATTTGAGAGGCCAGGGATGAGGATCAAGAATTATTGACTACATCCGGGGCCAGCCCAGGATCGCCACCGGGAGCTAACAGCCATTGGAACCCGGCATGGATCCAGGAATCGTAGCCGTATCCTTCGCCGGAAAGCACCTTGACCGCGATCCATTTCGCGCCCGGGGCCACGCCGATATTGCCCGTCCCCACCGCGATCCCGGCAACGTGTGTACCGTGTCCGTGATCATCGTAGGGATACAGACCACCGTTGACGGCATCGAACCACGCGATGCTATGATCGTAGAGCCCCTGACCGAGCTTACCGCGATAGTTGGCATTCAAGGCCGGGTGCAGCAGGTCCACACCGGTATCCATAATGGCCACGACGGCGCCGGTGCCGGAGATACCCAGGGTAGCCCATACCTCCGGCGCGCGGATTTGCGTCAGCCCCCAGGTGGGGCCGGTGCCGGTGGTGCTTTGCGGGACGATCGTTTCGGCGGGATCGAGATACTGCGTGTAGCGATCCAGACGGACTTCGGCTACGGCGGGTGAAGCGATCAAACGGTGCACGAAGGCGGGCGTTCCTGTTAGCATCAGGGCACGGATGATCCATAAATCTCGGCGTGTCTCTATCTCCCCCCGGCGTTGGCCTTCCTCGAGCAGGGGCGTGAGAGGTTGCAAGGCCGCGGCAAAGTCATGCTGGAGGAGGGCCAGCAGTGCGGCACGGGCAAGGGGTTGCGCCGTTTGGGATGTTGCCGGGGCAGCGATGCGTGCATCTGCCGGGCGCAACTTGACGATGAGGCGCAGCGGCGTCTCCGATTCTGTTTCCAGAGCGCGTAGCACCGCCGGTTCGACGAGCGGGCCACCAGACGCCGCAACCAGAGCATGATTGGTTACCGGCGCCACCTGCCCCAGCGCAAACAGAATCAATAGAGCGCCGGTAATACGTATAATTTTTTGCATTCAAGCACCCCTAAAGCCGTAAGCTAAACCCGGCAATTGTAGTGTGTATTATAACCCCTTTACATCGCCCGCCATTCAGGTTAGAATGAGAATAGCTGAACGTTCACCCAATACTCTCATCAACGGGGAACAACATAGCCGACTAGACAGGACTCTACGATAACCTGATGACACGGTGGCCAGATGTGGCCACGAGTAAAGCAGTGAGGTGCATAAGATGACGCTAGAGGTCCAGAGCGGACAAAGTTTTCCGCTGGGGGCAACGGTTTATCCGGGGGGAGTCAACTTTTCCGTCTTCTCCAAGAACTGCGAGGCGGTGGAACTGTTGCTGTTCGACGATGTGGATGAGGCACGCCCCGCCTATGTTATTCCTCTCGATCCCTACAAAAACCGCACCTTCTATTACTGGCATGCTTTTGTGAGGGGAATCAAACCGGGGCAACTCTATGGCTACCGGGTCCACGGGCCGTTCGCACCGGAGAAGGGGCTACGGTTCGACGGCACAAAGGTGTTACTCGATCCCTATACCCGCGCGGTGAAAATCGGCCCGCGTTATGACCGGCAGGCGGCCGCTCATCCCGGCGATAACACTGCCCAGGCCATGAAGAGCGTCGTCGTGGACCCGCATACCTACGATTGGGAAGGGGATCTGCCGTTGGACCATCCCTATGCTCAGACCGTCATCTACGAGATGCATGTAGGGGGCTTCACCAAGCATCCTAGCTCAGGTGTTGCACCGGAGAAACGCGGCACGTACCTGGGCGTCCTCGAAAAAATCCCCTACCTCAAGTCCCTGGGCATTACGGCGGTCGAGTTGCTGCCGGTGCAGCAGTTCGATCCGCAGGACGCACCCCCAGGACTGACCAATTACTGGGGCTACAGTCCCGTGGCCTTCTTTGCTCCCCATCAGGGCTATTCCCATAGCACCGATCCCCTCAAGGCGGTGGATGCCTTTCGCGATATGGTCAAGTCCCTGCACCGGGCGAATATCGAAGTGATTCTGGATGTTGTCTTCAACCACACGGCGGAGAAGGATCATAGCGGGCCAACGTTATCGTTTCGGGGGCTGGAGAACCGCGCCTACTATTTTCTCGATCCGGCCAACCCGGCGCGCTATCTCGATTACAGCGGCACCGGAAACGCTTTGAACGCCAACAATTCCATCGTACGGCGGATGATCATTGATTGTCTGCGTTACTGGGTCGCCGAGATGCATGTGGACGGCTTCCGTTTCGATCTGGCTGCGGTGATGTCGCGCGACAAGTACGGGCGTCTGCTCGAAGACCCACCGATCCTGTGGGAGATCGAATCGGACCCTGTGCTCGCCGGAACGAAAATCATTGCCGAAGCCTGGGATGCGGCGGGATTGTATCAGCTCGGCTCTTTCATCGGTCATCGGTGGGCCGAATGGAACGGTCAGTTTCGTGACGATGTGCGGCGCTTCGTCAAGGGAGATGAGGAGACGGTGCCACGGTTGGCGAAGCGCCTGATCGGCAGCCCTGATCTCTTCCCCCACGAAGGGCGTGAACCGAACCGCAGTATCAATTTCATCACTTGCCACGATGGGTTCACCCTCAACGATCTGGTCTCTTACAACCAGAAACACAACGAAGCCAACCTTGCCCACAACAGCGATGGCATTGATACCAACTACAGTTGGAACTGCGGCGTTGAAGGGCCAACACAAGATTCCGCCGTCGAGACACTGCGTCTGCGCCAGATCAAGAATTTCATCACCATCCTGTTTCTGGCACAGGGCACCCCCATGATACTGATGGGAGATGAAGTGCGACGGACCCAGTACGGCAACAACAATGCCTATTGTCAGGATAACGAGACCGGTTGGTTCGACTGGCGCAACGTCGAACAGCATGCCGAGGTATGGCGTTTTGTACAAAAGGTCATCGGCTTTGTGCAAGGGCTGAGGATCTTAAGTGAGGAGCGTTTCCTGGTCGAAAACAGCGGTGGAGAAGGCCCCTCGTTTACCTGGCATGGCGTCCGGTTGCATGCGCCGGACTGGGCGCCCTATTCCCACAGTTTGGCCGTCGAGCTGTATCACCCCGATAACGGCGAACACCTGCATGTGATGCTCAATGCCTATTGGGAACCGCTCACCTTCGCGCTGCCGGCCCTGCGCTGCGACACCCACTGGCGGCGCATCATTGACACCGCTCTGCCATCGCCGGATGATTTCTGTGAGCCGGACGTGGCGCCGGTGAACGAAGCCATGACATACCGGCTTGCGCCCCGCTCGGTGGTGGTGTTGTTGGCGCAATCATCGGCTCAAGCCTTTGACGCACTCAGTAGAGCCTCATAGATTCTGTTAGCCCTCTTCGTCCGTTTCTTGAGCTGTTCATTGCAGAATCATCTTGACCGGTACAGAATCACCGGAATTTGCTCACTTGACAGTAAATCTTACGCTCTTAGAATGGGGGGGTATTCATTCACTTTCAGGGAAGGGAGGTTATCTATCATGGATATATTCGAGAAGTGCGGCGCCTATACAACGGCAAACGAGGTACGCAAAAGCGGGCTTTATCCTTATTTTATTCCCTTGAGCAATAATGAGGGCCCCGAAGCACGCATTGGAGATCACCACCTCATTATGATCGGCTCCAACAACTATTTGGGATTGACGATGCACCCCAAAGTACGCCAGGCAGCCCTGGAGGCGGTGAGAACGTATGGAACAAGCTGTACCGGCTCGCGATTCCTCAACGGCACCCTGGAAATGCACCTGGAACTGGAGCGCCGGCTCGCTGAATGGGTAGGGAAAGAGCGCGCCCTCGTCTTCAGCACCGGCTACCAGGTCAATCTGGGGGTCATCTCGGCGTTGGTGGCGCGAGATGATTTCGCCATCACCGACAAAGACGATCATGCCAGCATTGTTGATGGCTGCCGGCTCTCTTTTGGAACGATGAAGCGTTTCCCGCATAACGATCTGGAAGGCCTGGAACATGTGTTGGCTTCGTTGCCCGAAAAAGGAGGCCGGTTGGTCATTGTTGACGGCGTGTACAGTATGGGAGGCGATATCGCACCACTGCCGGACATCATTGCGATCTGTAAAAAGTATGGGGCGCGTTTGATGGTTGACGATGCGCACTCAATCGGTGTGCTCGGTGGAGGTCGCGGAACGGCCGCCGAATTCGGGGTTACGGCAGATGTGGACTTGATTATGGGCACCTTCAGCAAGTCCTTTGCCTCTCTCGGCGGATTCATTGCCGGCGATGACGGTGTGATAGACTACATCCAGCACCATGCCCGCTCTCTCATTTTCAGCGCCAGTATCCCGCCGGCCAATGCTGCGGCGGCGATGGCAGCGTTGGAGATTATGCATGATGAGCCGGAACGCATTGCCCGCCTGAACGAGATCGGCGCCTTCATGCGCCAGCGTTACCGTGAACTCGGCTTCAACATCGGCAAGACCGAGACGCCCATCATCCCGGTCGTGATCGGTGAAGACACCAAAGCTCTGTTGTTCTGGAAAGCCCTCTTCGATAACGGCGTCTACACGAACGTTGTCTTGCCGCCCGCCGTGCCCCATAACCTGACCTTACTGCGCACCAGCTATATGGCCACCCATACCGAGGCACATCTGGAAAAAGTACTGCATGTCTTCGAGAAAGTGGGCAAAGAACTCGGCGTGATCTGAGATTGCACTGTTGATTGTTCGTCTTCGATGCGACGGGCCGCGAACGAGCGGCCCGTTGTTCGTCATGCGCTCAATTGTAATTGTGCCCAGGCGGCATGCTCGCGGACCATACTATCGGCATGCGCCGTTGCCGCTCGGGCTAAGGCCGCATAGGCTGCCGGATCTCCTTGATTCCCCAGGACAACGGCAGCATTGCGCGCCAAACCGCGCCAGGTTGCCCGTCGCAGGGGGGTATGGTGAAAGCGCGCCTGAAAGTCGGTTTCGGACATCATCAGCAGGGCCGGCAAGTCAAGGGTTGCGTTCGGGGGGAGGGGAAGATCGCGCGACGCACCGAGCAAGCGGTGGTTCCAGGGACATACCTCCTGGCATAGATCACAGCCGAAGACATACTCGGCAAGCAAGGGACGTAAATCCGGCGGGATGGGACCCCGATGTTCGATCGTAAGGTAGGCAATGCAGCGTCGGGCATCAAGCCGTCCTGGGGCAACGAGCGCGCCGGTGGGACAAGCGTCCAAACAGCGCGTGCAAGTGCCACAACTGGGCAATTCGCCCGGCGGCGATGGCGGTAGGGCGATCCCCAACAAGGCCACGCCGAGGAAAATGTAGGACCCCAGGCGCGGATGAATGAGATTGGTGTTTTTCCCCACCCATCCCAGGCCGGCCGCCTGGGCCCACGCACGTTCCAAAACAGGGCCGGTGTCGACATAACAGCGATAGGGGAAAGGCCCATAGTGGGCCACAAGACGTTGCACCAACGTCTCCAGATCACGGAGCAACCCGTGATGGTAATCCGCTCCCCAGGCATAACGGGCAACACGGCCATGCAACGGCGGCAGTTCAGGGAGAGGTGAGCCTGCATAAGGAGCCGCGACCACCAATATCGAGCGGGTTTCCGGCAAGATATGGCGCGGGTCGGCACGCCGGAACACAGCGTCCGGACGCGCGAGATAGTGCATGTCTCCGGCGTAACCGTCCGCAAGCCATTCTTGATAAGTAGCCCAGGTGGGTGTAGGGCCCACCTGGGCTACGCCGATGACCGCCGCTGTCAAATCGGCGATCAGAGAGGAAAGTTCATGGAAGTGGGAGAGTACCCTCTTATTCGCCAAGGGTGATCATCACACTTACTTCACCGGTGTCCTGATTGGCATTGATGGTAAGGTTCAAGGTCTCGTTGTCCTTGATCCAGGTGCCCATCCATACGCCGGGGGTTTCATTTACTACATCGGTGGCTTCCCAGCCGGCGTTTTTCAACATCTCGGTGTAGAACTCGCTGGTTTCTTCAAAAGTACCCGCACAACTAAAGAAGGTCATGTTTCCCGTCACCAGGAGATTAGAAGCATCGGGGCACAGTTCCAGCCCTCCAGGCAGGCCCATGTCGGCTGCGGCGGCCGGCGGCTCAATGGTAATAGGTTGGTTGATGTCGTAGAGTTCGCTATTGATGTACACCTTGCCCTTTTTCTGCTCTTCAAAGGTCCCTACAACTTCAATCCCATAGCGCACCACGACTTTGGGAAGGTTCTTTTCATCGGCGATCCATATTTCCACAGCACTTTCTTTAATCTCGGTGGCAGATGCATACCAGCCCGCATCCAAGACATTCTCTTTAAGCCGGTAGTGGCGGGTGGCAATTCCTTTGATCGTCTCTTTGCCTAAATACGTAAAGTTATCCGCATTCACTTCATTGACAAACTGATCGGGTTCAAGAAGCGCATAACCGAACCCGCTCAACTCATCGCCGGCATTGATAGAGGATTGCATCCATTCCTCACCGAAGCGCATCCATTGGGTCTCGCCGATACGGATGAATTCCGTGCTTCCCTCCGGACTCGTGATCACATAGCGTTCGGCCCTCGGATCACGGGTAGCTTCCTGTTGAATGTTAAACTCTTCAACCGTGCCATCCTCACCCTCATAGCGCCATACCGTTTTCATCCGATAGCTGTTCAGGTTTTTCAAGCCATCCGTATCAATGGTCGGTGCGGCCTCCTCTTCCGCCGTACCTTCAGCGCTTGTCGTCGGCAACAATGTCGGTGTCCCTGGTTTCTTATCCTCCTGCTTGGCCGTGGGTTGAACTGGGGCGCCTGATTCGGGAGTCTTCTGGGGATTGAGGAGCGAACAACCCAGCGACAGCATGAGCAACGTCACAATATATACAATCCAACGAAGTTTCATAGGTTTCTCCTTTCGATGCATGTTTGAGTTAATGGTTAAAACGATCAAGCGCGCCCTATGCCCATTGTACCACAGAAATACTCAACGGTTTTTCTCCTTGTCATGGAGAGCCAGGGGCTTCTCATGCTTGCTCAACGTTCGTTCCCCGTTTTCAACGGCTATGGGTCATAAAACGCGGATCTGGCGATCCGCGCGAAGCAGCAGCGGGGGGCAATCCGTGCAAAGCAGCAGTGGGGGACGGTGACGAGAATGATAAAGCCCTGCCAGGGGCTGCACTAGACTTGTTCCTGAATAAGCCGAACAAGGTATTGGACGCGGATTCACGCTGATTTTCGCAGATTTACAGAAAATGATCTGCGTGAATCTGCGAAAACCTGCGTCCTAATCCAGGTTGGCGCTATTGGGGAACAACTCTACTGACTGGACAAAATAAGAGGTCGGTGGCATAATCTAGGAAATTCACCGTGAACGGTTGAATGAAAATGACGGCACGGTTCACGACTTCCCTTGTGGGGGTCGAAAACACCTTTACAAATTAATCAACCTTGCGGCCTTGCGGCAAAGCGCATCCGGCCGGACACAGCCGGGTCGTGCAAGTTTCAATTGTGGGGGAGAGGATGGTGTTAATCGGGCGGGAAGCCCAACAGCGTCAACCAATCCTCTGTACCCACATCAATGCCGGCTAGCTCGTAGGGGCTCTTGCCTTTGCGCGGGCCGCGTTCGAACTTGTGTAGGTTGAACCACAAGGCGAACAAATTTAGAAACAGTTGGCGACTGACCAAGTCGGTACACTCGCGACGGCCGACCAGGTAAGGACGCAAGACACTGTTGATCGTTTCGGCGGCGCTGCTGGTACGCACCGTGCGCTCCAGCAAGGTGAGCAGGTCTTGGGCCAGCTGCTGGGCAGTCGGATCGTCGGCCACGAACTCGGCGACGAGTTGGCGAGCCGCGTGGGTGGCGGTCTGAAACTGCGCGTGGCCATTGCGCAAGGCGTGCTCCAAGCGCCACAGGCGGGCGACGCTGGCTTGAAAGAACTCGGCCCACGCAAGATCGGGCCAGTGTTGGGGCAGCCGGGTCTGCCAGGCGGCTAACGGTTGCGCCAAGCCCTCCAAAAAGGTGAGCAGGTCAGGCGCTTGCGCTTGCAGGTGCTCGACCAAACCCCGAATGCGTGGGTGGTCGAGTTGTCGCAGATGGGCGAGTGTTTCATCGAGCAGCCATTGATTGATGGCTCGCTCACGGATTTCGCCGCTGCGCAGGTCCACCAGTTCAACGGCATCCCACAGGCATTCGCACCAAAAACGCAGTTGAGCGTTCAATGCGACCAGACGCTCGGCTTGCTCCGTGAGGGTGACCCACTTATCAAACGCGGCGTCGGTCCAGTGTTGGCGCAACTGCTTTTCCAGGCGCACTGCAGCGCTCATGGTCCGCCGGATCTCCCGCTCCACATCCTTAACAACTTGGGCGGCCTCCATCAGCGGATGCCAGACATCCTTCTGGATGGCGGTGTCGAGGCCAGCGACTCGACAAGACGCTGCGTAGGGCAGGCCACCATCTTCAGCCAGGCCGCGAATCTGCACCTGCCGATCCTGAGTGAGCAAGAGCACACACCCCCACGTCTCGGCATCCCGGTCCGCCGTAGCATACAGACCGGTGATGACCAGACTGCTGGGCTCGACCATCACCAAGATCGGCTCCCGTCCGACAAACAGTTCATCCCGCGCCTGCACGACCGGTCCCAGGGAGGAGTGATCCACCGCCTCCAGAATCTTGCCCGCCCGTTGGCCCGCCGTGTGCAGCAGTTCGGAGACGAAACCGGCTGAACGACCTTGATCCAGCGCCACCCGCAGGCAAGCGTCTATTGTGCGGCCAGATACGCCGCCCGGCATTAGCAAGGTCAGGATCGTGCGCGCCAGCCGATTGGGCGTCACGGTGATCGTAGCCGCTTGCTCTGCCGACGGCTGGTTTTCAACGGCAACCGGTAACCGCTGTGGTCGTCCACTGGGCAAAGCTGCCATACCCTGCCGGGCCCGTTCACCAATGGCATAGATGGTCGGACGGCTGGTTCCAAAGACCTCGGCCAACCAGGTCACACTGCCCCACGGCCGCTGTGCCTTGGGCAGATTGACCACTGCGCCGATGAACAAGCGATCCGCTAAGCCCAGATCGCGACGCCGGTAGCCAGGTGGACAATCGGCTGCCGCCGGCAGCATTTGCCAGATCGGCTCAATCGGAGCAGGCCAGGTCCCATTGGCGTTTACTCTCAAAGTCGTGTCAACGGTCATAGCAGATAGCCTCCTGAGTTTGTATTGAGATTGAATGCCCTCATGATACAACCTCAGCGGCTATTTGTCACCCTATGCAATTGTAAAGGTATTTCGGTTCACAAGTGAACCGTGCCAAAATGACCATCGGGCTGTCGGACTATTTTTTGTCAACGGACATTGAACAGATTTTAACAGGTTTTTCCTTCCCAAGCCGTCCGTTGAGCCTAAAATTCTGCCCCGGCGACTACAGGGCGTTCAGAGTTTTTTCTCTCCCGGTGAGCTCTGAGTCCTCGGGGGCTATTTTCAGAGAGAGTCAAGGGAATTTTCAGCGCAGCGTGGCGAAATGTTTGCCCCCTTCCTGTCGCTGGGATAAAAAAGTATCCGGGCTTGTCAGGATGTAACGCCCGAACTACCATTCAACGATGTAACTGTGCCGGGGGTGTCCATTTCACCGCAGAGGACGCGGAGCGCGCAGAGATTGCGGAGGCAAAAGGCTGCCACCTTGCCCCCAAGTCTACCAATCCATCCATCTCAGCGGTCTCTGCGACCTCGGCGGTGCAAGATTTGTGACCTGCTGAGCAGTTACTCAACGATAATAACTTAGCTCGTCGGGAGGAAATATGCTTGACATCGAACTGATCCGCAACGAAACCGAACGTGTGCGCGAGGCAATGCGCCAACGCCATGATGATCCCACGCTGGTGGACGAAGTCTACGCGCTGGATGTAAAGCGGCGCGAGATGCTCCAGGAGGTCGAAACTTTACGGGCAGAGCGCAATCGCGTCTCCAAAGAGATCGGGCGGATGAAAGACAAAGAGGAACGCCAGGCACGCATCGCAGAGATGCGCGAAGTGGGTGAGCGATTGGCAGCCTTGGAAGAGGCCTTGCGGGAGGTCGAGGCGACATTTGCCGCCAAGCAACTGTGGCTTCCCAACATTCCCCATGAGAGCGTGCCGGTAGGGCCCGACGAAAGCGCGAATGTGGTGGTGCGCTACTGGGGCGAGCGCCGTGACTTTGCGGCGGAAGGGTTCACCCCCCTTCCCCACTGGGAGCTGGGACCGGCCCTGGACATCCTCGATTTCGAGCGGGGCGTGAAACTTGCCGGCAGCCGCTTTTACATCCTCAAAGGAGCAGGGGCGCGTCTGCAACGGGCGGTGCTGTTCTGGATGTTGGATGTGCAAACGCGGCAGAACGGTTACACCGAGGTTTATTTGCCGTTTGTCGTCAAACGCGAGATGCTGGTAGGGGCCGGCCAACTGCCAAAATTCGAGGACAATCTCTACCATGACGTGGAAGATGATGTGTGGCTACTACCTACGGCCGAAGTCGCCATCACCAACCTGCACCGTGACGAAATTCTAGAGGCGGAACAACTGCCGTTGAACTACGTGGCCTATACCCCGTGCTTCCGCCGCGAAAAAATGAGCGCCGGACGCGACGTGCGGGGGATCAAGCGCGGGCATCAATTCGACAAAGTGGAAATGTACAAATTTACCACGCCGGAGACCAGTTTCGCCGAGCTCGAGGCGATGGTCAAAAATGCCGAAGGGATTTTGCAGGCCCTGGGACTACCCTACCGTGTCATCGAGCTGTGTACGGGCGATATCAGCTTCGGAGCTGCCAAAGGGTTCGATCTCGAAGTGTGGGCGCCGGGCCAAGATGCGTGGCTGGAGGTCAGCTCGTGCAGCAATGTCACCGATTTCCAGGCCCGGCGGGCCAACATTCGCTATCGCCCTGCCCCCGACGCCAAGCCGCGTTTTGTCCACACGCTCAACGGCTCCGGCCTGGCCATGCCGCGCCTGATGATCGCCATTATGGAAAACTACCAGCAGGCCGATGGCTCTATCTTTATCCCTGAGGTCTTGCGTCCCTGGATGGGGGGCATCGAGGTGATCCGGCGCTAGAAGGTATAAGTCGTTGCGTTTCTCAGGCCCTAAATCGCCCCCGTCCTGAAATGTCCCCCGGAAGTCTTTTCTGGTGATTACCCCCATGGCGTAAAACGCACCTCACTCACCCCAGGGCGCGCAAAGTGCACAGAGAAAGCCTGTTTAACGTCTCTCTGCGGCCTCGGCGTGCTCTGCGGTGAGACATGGGTAATCACCGAGTCTTTTTTGTTGACAAGCGTGCGTTGCATGGTATACTCCGTCTTGCGTGGAGTGGGTTTCCCCCTATGCTGGAGGGATGGCCGAGCGGCCGATGGCGACGGTCTTGAAAACCGTTGTGGCGCAAGTCACCGTGGGTTCGAATCCCACTCCCTCCGCTGATCTTTAGCAGTAACAATTGATGGGATAAGCATATTTTGTCTTTGATCAATGATCGGGGAGGTGCCAGAGAGGACGATTGGGGCTGCCTGCTAAGCAGTTAGGGGGTGTATAACTCCCTCCAGGGTTCGAATCCCTGCCTCCCCGCCTGAGGTAAGGCAACAATTTTGATATAGACGCCCCCGTGGCTCAACTGGATAGAGCGTTTGGTTGCGGACCAAAAGGTTTCAGGTTCAAGTCCTGACGGGGGTACTCAAGAA
>FWPV01006732.1_pt1 | contig 21584 bp, 12 predicted proteins | sample 2228371 | NCBI WGS metagenome assembly FWPV01 (sample SAMEA103939776, study PRJEB20133) | metagenome | reverse complement strand
CGCCTGCGGCTCGCTGCACCACTCCCCGCGCCCGTCGATGTACGTGTAGGCGGGCGTCACCGCGTAGTCGGTCCGATGGCCGGAGGCGTCATCCCTTTGAAGTACGTGGAAGCCACTCCGGTCACCCGGGCCTGCAGCTCCGAGATGACCGAGATGGAGGTCTTGCTCACCGACCCCATCCCGCCGCGGTTGTCGGCTCCGACAATCTTCCTCACGTTCTGCTCCAACGGCTCCAGGAAGACCTCCCGGACGTCGTCCGTGAGGCTCTGTTCGGCCCCCTGCAGCAGGCCCTGCGCATCCGCGCGCAGCGCGGTGCCCTGATCCGGGTCGGGGTCGGCGTAGTTTCTGGAGACCAGGTACCGGCTCAGGACCGTCTGGACGTTGGCAACATCATCCTCCGTGGCCAACATAGCCAGGAATCGCTGAGGGAGCAAGGCATCCAGCAGCTCCGGCGGGAGCGGCCGGGGCCTATGCTCCGAGGCGCGCTCCAACAGAGCGCTCACCGCCCGCATGCGGTCGGTCGGTTCCGCCTCGCAGGCAATGGTCAGGCCCTCTTGCCAGGCCCTAAGAGCCTCCGGGTCGGAGACTCTCAGCGCGGTCACCCAGGCTCCCAGGCGCGCGCGCAGGTCCCGGTCAAGCTGGCGGCGCGCCGCCGAGAGCCCGTCTTCCGCCTGGTCTGCGTCGTGTTCCCCTGGGGGGGCGGTAACCCCCTCGGGCACGATCAGCATCTGCGCCAGCAGCATCTCAGTCAGGGAGGGCACGTGCGGGGCGGAGGGCACCAGGTAGGCAAAGGCATCGCTTTTCCATCCCAGTCTGGCCACCCGCACGCCTCCCCGGCGATCGTTGTTGCTCTGTTCCAGGCATGTGGCGTACCGGGTCAGGACGTGCACATAGCCTCGCACCAGCCTCCGAGCGCACTCCACGCGCCGCTGGGCCGCCCGGGCTCGGCGCGATACCGCGCCGGCGTCGCTCCCGCTAAGCTGACACGCCCACACCTCCAGGTGCACCCCCGGGTGCTGCACGTCAATTCCCGCCAGCACGCGCTTGAGGTTTCTGATCTGTAGCCTCGGTCCCACCAGCACCAGTCCCGGCAGGGCCCCGGCGGCCATATCCGCCGATACGGTAACGTCTGCCGCCCCGCACTCTGGTGCAGCGGCGTTGAGCAGGCGCATCACCTGCCCGGGATCGCGGGCAAAATACAGCCGTACCGTCTGCGCCTCCGGCAGGGGGCAGTCGTTATCGTCGAGGTCCTCCGAGGGGTAGTTGAAGACGAAGTCAATGGGGTATTGGGCCTCGTCGATAGGCTCCCGCCGGAAGCCAAAGGCAATCATGTTCGTGTACTCGGACAGCGTATCTTCGGGACGCGCGGTCACCAGCAGCCGGTGGCTCTCCAGGTCCCAGCGCCAGTCGCGATCCGGCGTCGGCGGCAGCTTGCACGCCTTGACGGCCTCTGCGTCCAGAGTGTTGTCCATGGCCAGCGACTTGAACGCTCTGGTGTACAGGTAGCGGCGCTCCCACAGCGCGTCCAGGATCTGCCGGCGAGGTGTCGGCTCCTTGGTGATCTCCAATCGCCGACCGCGCAGGGCCCACGCCTCGATCGGCCACCGCCCGCGACTGAGGTAGTCGCCGACCTCCCTGGGGTCAACGGTGCCCCGTAGCCAGTAGACATCTGCCTGTTGCAGCAGGTGGGGCTGGGCAATAGCGCTCAGTTGCTCCCTGGCCCAGGCGCAGTCCTCATCCGATCCCCACAGCAGCAGCCGATCGGCATAGTGTATCGCGGTCAGAGAGCCGTGCCCGGCCGCCGGGCCCACGGTCTTGAGGATCTGAACCGCCGCGTCCACGCTTGCGGGAGTCTTGTCGGCAACCTCCACCACCGTGAAGCTCAGACGTGCCGTCCTTCTCAGCAACGCTGCTATCTGGGTCCGGGCCCATTCACAGTTGGCCCGGGAGCCCCGCACCCAGAAGCTGTTACCCTCACGCAACACGCTGAGCGGACTGCGGTCCGGGGCGGCATCGGCGGCGGACTGCTGCACCAGTGCTCGGATGCCCTCCAGGGCGGCCGGATCGCTCTCCCCGATCGCAGGCACCGACACCAGTTCAGTGTTGGCGTCTCGCTTGGCGCTCGCCAGCAGGTTGACCTTCTCCTGGAGCCACGCCCGGTCTGCTTCAGCGCCCCAGATCACGAGACTGCCGCCCTCGCGCAACAGCGCTACAGGACCTCTCCCCGTGGCCGGGAGAACCTGGGAGAGGAACGCAACGACCTTGTCCACGCCCTCGGGATCCTTGTCGCCCAATGGGAAAGAGTAGAAGTCCGCCTCGCTGCCGTCGGCTGCCAGCAGGACCGTCCGGGCCATCACCAGTTGTGCCGGAGTGCCGGAAAGCGTGACCGACGTGTCGGTCCGCCGGAGGTCCAGACCTTTGAGCCGGTCCCGCAACTGGTTCAGCCGTTCCTCCAGCCTGTCTGGAGGGAGGGTGATGACGCGAGCTTCGGCTTCTCGAGGGACCGGCCCACCGCGGCCGGCCGTGCCGATCTCGAGGGTAAGCGAGAACACGGAGGATGCCGGCGCCGCCGGTGTACCTGCCGAAGGCAGCGTCTGCCCGTCCGGCCGCCCACCCTCCCGGGCAGCTCCCGGCGCGGCGGAGGGTTCGGCTCCGGAGGAGGTGGTTGGAGACTCGGAGGAGGCTCTACCGGGCCTGCGCTCGCTCGGCAGCCCTCCCTGCTCAGTCCACACCGGGCCGGTTACCAATGCGAGGAACGCCAGCGCTGTCCACAGCCGTGGCCCGCGCCCTGACCATGAGCATTCCCGTCTGTCCGCCCCTGGCGTCGGCCTCAGGCGGGCACGTGATGTGCTGCCAGCCTCCCCGATCTTGCCGGTTAGCATGAGACTCCCTCCTCGCCGACAGCATATCCCCGGCTTCACCCGCTGGCGCGTCCGAGCGCCCCCGGGCGTCCCCGCAACCGGTTCTATTTGGCCTACCTCCGTCCGCCGACGGTGCCCCGCGCCTACTTGCTGAGCAGCGTCTCTATCTTCTCCAGCAACCGCGCTAACTCCACCGGCTTGGTGTCGTAGTCGTCGCAGCCTGCCTCCAGCGCCTTCTCCCGGTCGCCGGCCATAGCATGCGCCGTCAGGGCGATAATCGGCAGCTCCGCCGTGGCCGGGTCCGATTTCAGACGCCGCGTGGCCTCCCAGCCGTCAAGCACCGGCAAGCTCATATCCATGAGGATCACGTCGGGGCGCTCAGTCTGAGCCCGCGCTACTCCTTCGACTCCGTCCACCGCGATGCTCACCTCATAGCCGCGCCGCTCAAGTCGGCGCGACAGCATATCGCGGTTCATTTCATCGTCTTCGACTACGAGAATCTTGGCCATGCGGTTCACTTCCTCTATGTTAGTCCCTGGAAGGCCTGCACGCTCTACTGCGACTTCTCCGGTCCTGCCGGGGCAGGCGGCGCCTCTCCTACTAGCCGGGCAATCTCGCGCGCCAGGCCCTCGCGAGTGTAGGCGCCTTTGCTCAGCACCTCCCGGGCGTGCTCGCTCAGTTGCCGGCGCTCTGCTTCCGTCAGTTCTTTGGCGGTGACAATGACCACGGGAATCGAGCGCCATTCCTCGCGCCCTCGCATGATCGGTAAGAACTCCAGGCCATCCATCACCGGCATCATCAGGTCCAGCAGTATCAGCGCCGGGGCCTTCTCCTCCATGCGCTGCAACGCCACCTGCCCGTTGTCTGCCTCCGTGACCGCCCACCCCTCCTTCTCCAACGCGTGCCGCAGCAGCTCCCGCACCTGTGGGTCATCGTCCACTACCAAAATCGGCCGATTCTGCGGCGCTGGTGCGTAGCGTCGGACCAGCGCAGTCAGCCGCTCACGGTTGACCGGCTTGGCGAGATAGTCTGCGACTCCCAGTGCATACGCCTGTCGACGATCCCTCAGCATGGTCACCATGACGACCGGGATGTCAGCCAGCTCCGGGGTATTCTTCAGTTCCCGCAGCACCGTCCAGCCATCCATACCCGACATCACCACGTCCAGCGTGATGACCTGCGGCGACACCTGCCGCGCGCGCTCCAGGGCCTCTCGGCCGCTACCCGCGGTGATTACGTGGAAACCTGCTTCCGAGAGCCAGCGCTGCAGGGTTTCGCGCGTGCTGGGATCATCGTCCACTACCAGCACCGTGCCCGCTCCGGTCGGCGCGATCGGTACGGCCCGCCCTTCCTCCTCCGTCGCCTGCCCCGCCTCCTGCGCCGCACCCACGTCTGCCGGTAACCGAATGGCAAAGGTCGTCCCCCGGCCTATCTCGCTCTCCAGAGTGATCTCCCCGGCCATGATCTCGCAGAACCGCTTAGTGATGGTCAGCCCCAGACCGGTGCCGCCGTAGCGCCGCGTCGAGGAAGCATCCGCCTGTGTGAAAGGCTGAAAGACCCGTGCCTTCTGCTCAGGGGTCATGCCGATTCCAGTGTCACTCACCCGAAAGACGATCCAATCCTGGCCCCCGACGCTCTCCCGCCGGACCGCCATGGTGATCTGCCCTTGGTGGCTAAATTTGGCGGCGTTGGAGAGCAGGTTGAGCAGAGACTGCCGCACCTTCATCAGATCCGCGTGCATCGTCCCCAGCCCCGGCGCCAGGTCCAGTTCCAGCCGGTTGGCGTTCTTTTCCACCAGCGGGGCCACCGTGGAGGCCACCTCGCCCACCGTCTGGGCGACGTCAAAGTCCTCCAAGTACAGCTCCATCTTGCCCGCCTCAATCTTCGACAAGTCCAGGATGTCGTTGATTAGGGCCAGCAAGTGTTGCCCTGCCGCCCGTATCTTCTGCAGGTCAGGAACCGCATCCGCGCAGCCTAGGTCTTCGGCCTCCTCGATCAGCATCTCGCTGTAGCCGATGATCGCGTTCAGCGGGGTCCGCAGCTCATGGCTCATGTTGGCCAGGAAGGTGCTCTTGGAGCGGTTGGCCGACTCCGCCTCGTCCTTGGCTCGCTCCAGTTCCTCCTCGGCCTGCTTGCGTTCGGTGATATCGCGGATAACCTCGATAGCCCCGATGATGTTCCCCTCCGGATCGCACAGCGGCCCTGCGGTTCCCGCCAGGAATATCTGTTGCCCCCCCATTCCCGGCATGTACGCTTCCCCGGCCAGGCGGTCCCCCACTCTCTGAATATGCGCGTACTTGGTCTCGAACTCGTCCAGAGGGAGGAAGACCAGGTCAATGAGAATCGGCCGCCTCTCTCCATAGAAGGGCAGGGCATACTCGTAGTCGCCCTTGCCCAGGATGTCGGCGGCGGCCACACCGGTGAGCTCCTCCATGGCCCGGTTCCAGGCCGTCACGCGTCCGGCGCGGTCAATGACCAGGGTCGGGTCGGGGAGAAAGTCGAAGACATCCCGCAGCAGTCGTTCCGTCGCCCTGCGCTCGGCCTCCGCTCGCCGCCGCTCCGAGATGTCCTCCAGCGTGCCCTCGAGAAACTCCGGCGCGCCCTGTTCGTCGTACACCAGGTGCGCGCTGAGCCGTACCGGGAATACCTCCCCGTTCGCCCGGTGGAACAGGGTCTCGAAGTCCGAGACTGGCCCTTCCTGCACCTCCGATAGCAGTCGGTCGCGCTCGGCGGGGTCAGCGTACAGGTGGCGCAGCCCTATCTCATTCAACTGCTCCACTGACTCGGCGCCGAGGGTCCGCAGCAGGGCCGGGTTGCACTCCAGAATCTCTCCGCTCACGGAGGTGCGGAAGATCCCCACCAGGGACCGCGCCACGATCTCCCGGAACTTGCGCTCGGAGACCCGCAAAGCTTCCTCCGCCTGCCGGGCCTGGTTGGTCTCGCGCACCAGTTGCGCAGCGGTGCGTCCGGCAATCAGCAGCACCACCAGGCTGGCCAGAACGAAGATGCCCAGGGTCGTGGCCAGCAGGGACCGGGTGTTGAGGGCAATCTGCTCGCCCACCTTCGCCGCCGCCTCGTGGAAGGTCGCCACATCGGCGCCGATCGCCACCCAGCCAAAGCCCAGGGCGGTCGTGTAGCCTCCGCCGTAGTAGGGAATGGGCGCGTAAGCCGCGAACTTCTCATGCCCGGCCCACTGGTACTGTACAGACCCCGGCTTGCCCGTACTCGCCAGGCCCGGCAGCCGGGCCAGGTTCTCGTCGGCAAAGCCCATCAGGTCCAGGCGGGGGGGAAGTCGTCCAATGTCCTCCTTGCGCCGAGCATAGGGGAGGCTGCTTCCATCGGGGGCAATCCCCCACTGCAGCCAGTCGGTGGGGTGGGCAATCGTTCGAGCCTGATCGTCCACAATGTAGGCATAGTTAGCTGTGTTGGGGTCAGGCGCGGCGGCGAAGCCTCGGGCGGTGGGCACCAGATGGGCCGTGAATTCCTCCAGGTGGCGGCTGTCGAGAGCCAGCGCCACCACTCCCTGCAGCCGCCCCCCGGTGTCGTGTACCGGCATGGCAAACCGCAGCAACCCGCTGAACTGCCGACCTGCCTCCGCCTCCTGCTTGGTCACGTACACCCCCATCACGTGCCCCACGTAGACTCCGCCCGGCGGCAGCTTCCGCGCCTCGAGGAAGTACGTCTCGCACTTGAGTGTCGTGTTGGCAGGCTTGCTCACGTCGCGCAGTTGAGCGGGCGGCGTTACCCGGCCGTCGTCCAGCCGCAGCCGCTCCTGCCCGGCCGGGTCCATGTAGGCGATCTCGCGGTACAGGGGGATGGCCCTGCGCTGCTGCACTCCGTCGCGAAGTGACCACAGCGTGCCGTGGTGGGCGCGGTAGAAAGCCTGGTAGTCCTGCGGAGTACGGGGCAGCAGAGCCAGGGTCCGTACGTCAGCCTCCCGGCCCTCCAGAAAGGTTGCCACCGTGCGGGCCGTCTCAATAGCCCGCACCTCCAGTGCCTCGGCGGCCTTGCCGTCCAGAGCGGCACGAGCATCGGCTACCGCTCCCGCTCCCGCCGAGCTGATATTGCGTAGCGCCAGCCAGCTCAGCAGGGCCAGCGGGACCAGCGACACCGCCAGAATGGATAGCAGCGTGCTGCGGTAGATGCCCCCCTGGGGCTGGCGCTCCATCGTCGCTCCTCCTGCTGTGTCCGGCGTGCTCGCCCTTCGCCGCGTGCGGACCACGTACCTGCCGGCGCAGTAATGGGCCTCCGCGACAGCCGGGTTCTCTCCCTTGCCAAAGCATCCGCCCGCTGCCCACCGCGACGCGCCTCAGGGCTCCCCGTCTGGCCCTCGGTAGCGCACCGCCAGCATGGCGATATCGTCGGACTGGGGCGCGCCGGCGGCAAACTCGCCCACGGCGCTCAACACCGCGCCTATCAACTCCCGCACCTCGGCTGCCCCGTGCCCGGTCAACACTGCCCGCAAGCGCTCCTCGGTGAACAACTCGTCCCTGGGATTGGTCGCCTCGGTGACCCCATCGGTGTAGGCCAGCAGCGCCTCTCCGGGGGCCAGAACGACCTCCTCCGTCCGGTACGGCGCCGCGGGACTCAGCCCCAGCGCAATGCCCGGCGGCAGGGCCAGCCGTTCCACCTGCCCCCCGGCCCGCACCAGCAGCGGCGGATTGTGCCCCGCGTTGGAGAAAGACAATGCGCCGCTGGTCAGGTCCAGAATCCCGCAGAACAGCGTCACGAACATGGAGGCGTCGTTGCCGTCCGCCAGGCTGGCATTGGCGCGCGCCAGCAGCTCGGCCGGCGACAGCTCCGGTCGGGCCAGGCCTTTGAGTAGCGTGGTGGTCATCGCCATGAACAGCGCCGCCGGTACGCCCTTGCCCGAGACGTCCGCCACGGCCAGCAGCAGCCGCTGCTCCCCCAGCGGGAAGAAGAGGTACAGGTCCCCCCCGACCTCCCGGGCCGGCTGCAGTGTGGCGTACAGGTCGTACTCCGGCTGAGCGTGCGTGTCCGCGAAGCGCTTGGGCACCATGCTCATCTGGATGTCCCGCGCGATCTGCAGCTCCCGTTCTGCCAGTTGCCGCTCGCGCTCGTAGCTCGCCTTGAGCTTTTCGAAGAGCTCCACCTCGCGGTCCCGTAGCCGCTTGCGCTCCAGGCTCGCCCCAATACGCGCCTTCAGCACGGTCGGATTGAACGACTTGGGCAGGTGATCCTCCGCCCCCATCTCAATGCACCGCGCGATGGAGTCAGTGTCCTCCAGCGCCGAGATCATGATCACCGGCAGGTCCCGCAGCTCCGGGTCGGACTTGATGCGCTCCAGCACCTCATAGCCGTTCATCTCGGGCATGAGAATATCTAGAAGCACCAGGTCCGGGCGCTGGGCCGCGATCATCTCCAAAGCCTGGCGCCCCGTGGTGGCCTCGGCGGTGGTGTAACCCGCCCGCTGCAGATGGCGCACCAGCAGCTTACGGGTCGGTCCGCTGTCGTCTACGATCAGTAGCAGCCCCCCTTGCGTACGATCCCGCTCGCTCTCGTAACGCGGTGCGGTGGCCCGCACGGCTTCCTCGATCATCGCCGCCAGGGCCGGCGATTGTGCCTCCAGGCGCGGCGCACTTCCTCCCGGCTGCGAGAACTCCACGATGTCGTCCAGCAGCTCCAGCAGCCCCCGCCCGGCGGCCACGATCCGCTCCAGATCCTCCGTCAGACCCGTCTCCTCCGCATCCTCGATCAACATCTCCCCGTAACCGATGATCGCGCTGATGGGTGTGCGCAGTTCGTGATGCACCTGCGCGCTAAACGAAGCCACGTCCAGGTCGCTCTCTCCGTCGGCCGCACTCTTGCCGGACAGGAGGCCGTTGACCAGGTCCAGCAGTCCCTGGCCCGCCGTGTGGATCTCCTCCAGATCAGCTCGCAACCGCGCCCGTTCCTCCGGGTTGCACTCCTGCTCCTCCACCTCCTCCAGCAGTACCTCGCTGTAGCCCATGATTGCCTCAGCGGGAGCGCGCAGTTCTTGGCGCATGTGGGACAGGAAGACCTCTTGAGTGCGGGTGTCCATAGCACGAGGCGGTTTCCCCGGTGCCTCCCCGATCTCCTGCGACCTACCCGGGGGGGACTCAGCCGCATGTTGGGGCCAGAAGGTCTTCACCCGACGCTCCACCTCATGCGGCAAGATCCGGGAACCAACCCCTGCCGCAGGGCGTCCTGAGAGGTGGCGGCGCTGGGCACGCGCCCCGGTTGCCGATGCAAAGGCATTCTCCGGATTCTCAGTTCGTGCAGCGCAGGCCGGCGGCGATCATAGCCCTGGTGGCTACTCTGTTCGCTGTCTCGGCGCACGGCGAGCTGGTCCGCCCCTATGAGAGCGACGAGGCATTCGTCGCTGCCGGTCCCCTGGACGTCACGGTGCTCGCCACGCTCCGGCAACACGGGCTGCAACCGGCTCCCCTTTGCTCCGACGAAGTCTTCCTGCGCCGCGCCTATCTTGATCTCCTCGGCACTCTGCCCCGGCCCCAGGAGGCTTATGACTTCTTGGCCGACCGGCGCCCTGACAAGCGCGCGGCGCTGGTTGACTCTCTACTCGACCGCGATGAGTTCGCCGACTACTGGGCGCTCAAGTGGTGTGACTTGCTCCGCGTCAAGTCGGAGTTCCCCATCAATCTCTGGCCCAACGCCGTTCAAACCTACCACCGCTGGATCCGCGAGGCCCTGCGCGCGAATATGCCCTATGACCAGTTCGCCCGTGCCCTGCTCACCTCCAGCGGCAGCAACTTCCGGGAGCCGCCGGCCAACTTCTATCGGGCCGTCTCCGACCGCCGCCCCACCGGGCTGGCCGCTGCCGTGGCCCTCACCTTCATGGGCACGCGCCTGTCGGCCTGGCCCGAGGCGAAGCGCGCTGAGATGGCGGTCTTCTTCTCTCGCCTAGTCTACAAGAAGACCGAAGAGTGGAAGGAGGAGATCGTGCAGCTGGACCCCGCTCCGGCCGGCCCGCTCAGCGCGGTACTCCCCGACGGCGGCAAGGTCCAGATCGCACCGGAGCAAGACCCCCGCCAGGTCTTCGCCGACTGGCTGCTCCAACCGGACAATCCCTGGTTCGCGCAGGCCATCGCCAACCGCATGTGGTATTGGTTTCTGGGTCGCGGCATCGTCGACGAGCCGGACGATCTGCGCCCCGACAATCCTCCCGTCAATCCCGCACTCCTTGACTATCTGGAGAGGGAACTGGTCGGCGCTCGCTACGACCTGCGCCATCTCTATCGCCTAATCCTGACCAGCCGCACCTACCAGCAGTCCTGCCTGCCGCGCAGCGAACTCCGGCAGGCGGAAGTCTACTTCGCCTGCTACCCGCTCCGCCCCCTGGACGCGGAGGTGCTCATTGACGCGCTCTGCCGCCTCGGCGGGGACGGGGAAGAGTACACCAGCCCCATTCCGGAGCCCTTCACCTTCATCCCCCCTTCCGAACGCACCATCACCCTGGCCGACGGCAGCATCAGCAGCCCCTTCCTGGAGCGTTTTGGCCGTCCCCCCCGTGACACTGGTCTGGAGGCTGAGCGGAACCCCCAGCCCACCGACGCCCAGCGGCTGTACCTCCTCAACTCATCTGAAGTTCAGAAGCGTCTCGAGCGCAGCCCCCTGCTGCGGGAGCTGTTCAACAAGTCCCAGGGGAACCGCGACCACCTCATCAACTGGGTCTACCTGGCCCTGCTTTCGCGCTACCCCACAGCGGAGGAGACCACCACCGCCCAGACCTACTTCCAGACTCGGGCTCAGACTGTCCAGCAGGCCGCCAACGACCTGGCCTGGGCCCTGATCAATACCAAGGAGTTCTTGTACCGACACTGAGGCCATCGGAGGGGGACAGGTGCAGAGAAGAGAGCAGCAAGCCGAGTGGTCCGCACCTTCGCGTACTGAGCGCCACTATGCCCCATCGCGGCCCCGTCCGCGCCGGCTAGCCTATCCGCAGGCGGTCCTGACGCTGCTGCTGCTTCTGCTCACCTCAGCAGTATCCGCTGCCGCTCCCGTCGCTCGCGCCAAAGCCGTCATCGAAATCTGGATGTGGGGTGGCCCGTCCCAGCTCGACACCTTTGACCCCAAGCCCGCCGCGGGCTACGACTACTGCGGCCCGCTCGGCCGCGCGATCCCGACCAATGTCCCCGGCGTGCAGATCGGGGAGTTGCTGCCCCTATTGGCCCAGCAGGCCGACAAGTACTCCCTCCTTCGCAGCATGACCCACGGCATAGACGCCCACGAGACCGCCGCCTATGTGACGCAGACCGGCCATCAGCCTGGCGACGGCCTCGTCTGGCCCTGCATCGGAGCTGTAGTCTCGCTGTTCAAGGGCTACGACCACGGCTACCAGGGCCTCATCCCACCGTACATCGTCCTGACCACCTCCCTGGGCCGCTTCACACCCTCCGGCTTCCTGGGACTGCGCTATGAGCCCTTCGTTACTGGAGGCGACCCCAATCGCCGGCCCTTCGCGGTGGAGGGCGTCGTCCAGGAGGGCATCTCCGAGCAGCGCCAGCGCGACCGCCGCGACTTGCTGCACGCCCTCGACCTGCTCGGGCGCCACCTGCCGGGGGATCCGCGCCTGGCCCCCCTCGATGCCTGTGAGGCCAAAGCTTACGACCTGATCCTCGGCGACGCTGGTAAAGTCTTTGATCTCTCCGCCGAGCCGGGCGAATCGCGCGACCGCTACGGACGCCACACCTTCGGCCAGTCCTGCCTGATGGCCCGGCGGCTGGTGGAGCGCGGGGTGCCCTACGTCACCATCAACTACGGCGGCTGGGACACTCACAAGCAGCACTTTGAGGCCATGCGGCGCAAGCTCCCGGAGTTCGATCAGGGCCTGGCTGCGCTCCTACAGGACCTGGCCGATCGAGGCCTGCTGGATACCACCATTGTCTGTGCGCGGGGCGAGTTCGGACGCACGCCGAAAGTACAGTGGGGTGAGCCCTGGAACGGTGGCCGCGGCCACTACGGCCGCTGTTTCAGCGCCCTGGTAGCGGGCGGCGGTTTCCGCGGAGGCCACGTAGTCGGCGCCTCGGACGCGCACGCCGCCAACGTCGTGGAACGCCCTATCTATCCCCAGGACCTCCTGGGCAGCATCTACGAACTCCTGGGCATAGACCCCGAGGGCCCTCTGCCCAATCCGCTGGGCCGTGACCTTCGAGTCATGCCCTCCGCGGCCCACGGGCCGGGCCAGGGCCGACTGAAGGAGATAATGTAGGATGGGGCGTGCGCTCACTCCAGGTCTGTTAGCCCTTCTCTTGCTGAGCGCTGCCTCCGGTGTATCTCACGCTCAGCGCCTCGGCGGTGACCGCACGCCCTATCTGGCCTACGTCTACCCGGCAGGAGGGCGGCCCGGTTCCACCTTCCAGGTCATGGTCGGCGGACAGTACCTCCTCGGCCCGGATCAGGTTTGCCTTTCGGGACCAGGCGTTCAGGGCTCCGTGGTAGAGCGAATCCCCTCCTTCCGCGCGCTCAAGCCCGAAACGGTCCGTGAGTTCACCCAGCAAGTGCGCGAAAGCCTCGTCGCGCTCTCGCGCCCCGGAGCGGTGGTTCCCCCTGCTGCCGCCAACCGGGCAGCCGCCGCGCCAAAGCCCGCCTCTCTGGTCCCGCCGGCCCAGACCCTCCCCGACCTGTCCAAGCTTACGCTGCCCACCCTCCAGGACCTTCAGGTCCTCCTGCGCACCTTCTTCAGCCCGCGCAGTCGCGGCCAGACTCGCCCCCAGCTCGCGGAGATGGTGGTCCTGGAGATCCGCATCGCCGCAGACGCCCCCCCCGGTGACCGCGACCTGCGCCTGATCACTGCCCTCGGTCTGACCAACCCGGTCTGCTTCCAGGTAGGCACCGCTCCCGAGATTCGCGAGCAGGAGCCCAACAGCCGCCAGGACCCGGCCTCCGCGCCGGTGTCCCTGCCCGCGACGTTCAACGGCCGCCTCACGCCAGGGGACGTGGACTGCTTCCGCTTCCCGGCCCGCGCCGGTCAGCGGCTGGTGCTGCGCGTCCAGGCCCGCCATCTGATCCCCTACCTCGCCGACGCGGTCCCCGGCTGGCTCCAGGCTACCCTGGCGCTCTACGATCCCCAGGGCCGAGAAGTCGCCTTCGCGGACGACTACCGCTTCGACCCCGACCCGGTGCTGCTCTATCAGGTCCCCCAGGACGGGGTCTACATGGCGGAAGTGCGCGACGCGCTCTGGCGCGGTCGGGAGGACTTCATCTACCGCATCACCGCCGGTGAGCAGCCCTTTGTCACCTCTTTCTTCCCCCTGGGAGGACGGGAAGGAGCGCCTGTCTCGGTCACCTTGAGTGGCTGGAATCTCCCGGTCTCCCAGGCTTCCCTCGACACCGCTCCAGGGGCGCCTGCCCTCCGGCAGACACAGTGGGCCTGGCCTGGTGGTCTCTCCAATGCTGTGCCTTATGCCGTGGACACCCTCCCTGAGAGTCTGGAAACTGAGCCGAACAACACCCCGGCTACCGCCCAGCGGGTAGCGCTCCCGCGGACGCTCAACGGCCGCGTGGATGCGCCCGGCGACGTGGATATCTTCCGCCTCGAGGGCCAGGCGGGCCAGGAGATCGTCGCCGAGGTCTACGCCCGCCGCCTGGGGTCGCCCCTGGACTCGTTGTTGCGCCTCCTGGACGCCTCCGGCCGAGCTCTGGCCTGGAATGATGACCATCCCGATCCCAGCTGCGGCCTGCTCACTCACCACGCCGACTCCTACCTGCGCAGTCGCCTGCCTGTGACTGGCGTCTACTACCTACGGGTATCGGATGCCCAGCATCACGGGGGAGAAGAGTACGCCTATCGCCTGCGTCTGAGCGCGCCTCGCCCCGATTTCGCCCTGCGCATAACGCCCTCGGCGCTCACCCTTCCTGCGGGCCGCACCACTGCCCTCACTGTTCATGTGCTCCGCGCAGACGGCTTCGACGGCGAGGTGGAGCTGGCTCTCAACGGCGCTCCTGCCGGCTGCGTCCTGGCCGGCGCCCGGATTCCGGCCGGCCGGGACCGGGTACGGATGACCCTGACCGTGCCCTCTGATCCGGTACCCCGGCCCCTGCCACTGCGTCTAGAAGGCCGCGCCCACCTGGGCGGAACGGAGATCCTCCGGCAGGCCGTACCCGCTCAGGACCTGATGCAGGCCTTTGCCTATCGCCACTTGGTCCCCGCGCAGGAGCTTCTCGTGCTGGTCACCGAGCCCCGCCGCTTCCTTCCCTACCTGCAGCCGGAGGGACGCGGTCCCCTGCGCCTCCCGGCTGGCGGAACGGCGCAGCTTGCGGTCAAAGCCGTCGGCCTCCCCCGCGTTCTGGAACAGACCCTTCTTGAGCTTGACGATCCGCCTCCGGGGATATCCCTGGAAAAGGCAATCCCAACCACCGGTGGCTGGACTCTGGTCTTGCGTGCTGACGCCGAGACTGTTACCGTGGGCTGCGCCGACAATCTCATCCTCAAGGTTTCCGCCGAAGTGGTGGCTCCCCAGGAAGGCGGCAACGCGGCGAAGCGCCGGCTGTCTCTGGGCGTGCTGCCGGCGATTCCCCTTGAAATCGTGCCGCGATGAGCCATCCGCTCCGCCTCGCCGCCGGGGAGTTGGGGCGTTCCAGGAGTTTCTATGATGGACTTGGAGACAGGCCTGCAAGTGCGCGAGATCGGCCGTCAGGGCTGGCGAGAGTTCGCTGTGACCTCCGCAGCGGTGCCTCCATCGGACCTGCGACCTCTGGCCGCTCGGCTGCACCAGACCCTGGCAGCCGAAGTACTGGCTGCCGAGCACTTCGGTCCGTCACCGTCTTCCGGTGTTCCGCCGGTCGGCAATGATCTGCCGCTCACCTGCGTACTGGACGGCCCGCCCGCTCCCGGTCTCGGTGGCCTGCACCTCAGCGCCGTGGCGGGCGCCCGGATCCGGCCGCTGCGCCTGGCTGGTCAACTCGTCGGCGCCGTGATGGAGGGACCCTACGCTGTGGAGTGCATGCTGAGCGGCCTCTACCCGCCCGATCCCATCGCTCCCCCGGCGGATCAAGCCCGCGCCGTCTTCGCGCGTATCGAGCAGGCCCTAGCGCTTGCTGGTATGGACTTCGGCCACGTGGCGCGCACCTGGTTCTTCCTGGACGACATCCTGGCCTGGTATGACGACTTCAATCGCGTGCGCGCCGCCTTCCTGGCCGACCGCCCTGCGGGCGGCCTGATCCCGGCCAGCACCGGCGTCGGTGGCTCTAACCCTCTCGGCGCCGCTCTGGTCGCTCGCGCCTATGCGGTCCGACCGCTGCGAGCCGGCGTTAACGTGCAGTCTGTGCCCTCTCCCTTGCAGTGCCCCGCTGCCGAATACGGCAGCTACTTCAGCCGAGCGGTAGAGGTGGTCATGCCCGACCTGCGGCGCCTGCTCATCTCCGGTACCGCGAGCATCGCTCCCGATGGTCGCACCCGCTACGTCGGAGACGTTGACGCCCAGGTCGCCTGGACCTGCGAGGTGGTGTCGGCCCTGCTCCGGTCCCGGGGCATGGGCTGGGGAGACGTCACCCGCGCTACCGCCTACTTCCGCCGTTTCCAGGATTGTCCGGCTCTGGAGCACTATCGTCTCGCCCACGACCTCCCCGATCTGCCCCTTCTTCTCGTCCCCCAGACCATCTGTCGCGACGATCTCCTGTTCGAGCTTGAGGTAGACGCGGTGTGTTCACTGGGCTCACCGCCCTTTTCGCGTTCCTCCGGTCAGCACTAACCTGCGGTAGCGTCCGCTGCGTACCCGGTACGCTCTGTGCCCCGACCGACCCGCGAACGTGTCTGCTCTCTCAAGCGTTAACACTATTGCGGGCTGTCGGCGGGGCCTTGTGGCCCAGCCCGCTACCCGAAGCGCCACTCGAAGGTCGGCCAAGGCTGCGGACGGGTGGCTGCGCAGAAAGGGGGCATGCAATGGTCGGCAAAGCTAAGCCCACCGCTACCGACCCCAGACCGCGTTTCTGTGTCATGGGAGCAGGGCACGGCGGGATGGCCATGGCCGCTCACCTGTCACTCAAGGGATTCGAGGTAACCTTGTTCAACCGCAGCGAAGATCGCCTGACCCCGGTTCGCGAACGGAGCGCCATCGAACTCGCCAGCCCGGGACTCGAGCATGTCGAGTCCGGCGAAGCGCACATCGGCCTCGTCACTACCGACCCCGGCGAAGCCCTCGAGAACTCCGACGTCATCATGGTGGCCGTGCCCGCTCAGGGCCATGCCTATCTGGCTGAGCGCTGCGCCCCTTATCTGCGCGACGACCACACCGTCGTACTCAACCCCGGCCGCACCGGCGGCGCCCTGGTCTTCAAGCGCGTCATCCGCGCCTGCGGCTGCACTGCCCAGCCCCTGCTCGCCGAGACCCAGACCTTCATCTACGCCAGCCGCGCTACCCAACTGGCCGAAGCCCGCATCTTCGCCGTCAAGAATAACGTCCCCGTGGCTGCGCTACCCGCCTACCGCACTTGCGAGGTCCTCAAGATCCTCCGCACCGCCTACCGCCAGTTCGTCCCCGCCGACAACGTGCTCCAGACCAGCCTGGGCAACGTGGCTATTCTCTTCCACCCGGTCGTGCTCATGATGAACGCGGCCCGCGTGGAGGACACCCACGGGGCCTTCCAGTACTACCTGGAGGGCATTACCCCCTCGGTGGCCCGCGCCTTGGAGGCCATGGACGAGGAACGCGTGGCTCTCGGCGATGCCCTAGGCATCAGCGTGCGCACCGCCCGCCATTGGCTGTATCTCGCCTACGAGGCCGCCGGCGCCGATCTCTACCAGGCCGTGCAGGCCAACCTCGGCTACAAGGGGATCATGGCCCCCGTGACCCTGATGCACCGCTACGTCCTGGAGGACGTCCCCATGAGCCTGGTCCCCATGGTCTCCCTGGGTGAGTTGCTGGGGGTGCATACTCCGCTCATGGCTGCAGTGGTCGAGGTCTGCTCGGCGATGATGGGTACCGACTTCTGGGAGGAAGGGCGCACGGTCGACGACCTCGGCATCGCGGGGATGACCGTGCGTGACATCCGTCGGCTGGTGATCGAGGGTGGACCGGATGACGCCTGAGCCGCTGGCCCTGGGTGCGGCCCTGGGTAACTGCGTGCACCTGGCCGGGCTGCTGGGCTTCCTGCGCCTGGCTGAGCAGGAGGGCTTCCGCACTCTCTCCCTGGGCCCCGCCGTGAGCGTGGAGCGGCTGGTTGAGGCCATTGACCGACACCGCCCCGACCTGGTGGCCGTGAGCTATCGCCTCACGCCGGAAGTGGCCCGCGGCCTGCTGCAGGAACTGGCGGAGCAGGTCCGTGTCCGAGGACTGGCCGACCGCCGCTTTGTCTTCGGCGGCACCGAGCCGGTCGCCTGCGAGGCCCGGCAGGTCGGGCTATTCGAGGCCGTTTTCGGCGGGGACGCTGACCGCGACGCCGTTCTCGCCTGCCTGCGCGGGCAGGTCCCCGGCGTCCGCCCTCGTAACACCGCCGACAACCTGCGCGACCGCCTCCGCGATAATCACGGCTATCCGCTGTTGCGACACCACTTCGGCCGGCCCACCGTAGCCGCCACCGTGGAAGGCGCTCGCCGGATCGCCGAAGCGGGGGTTCTCGATGTTCTCTCCCTGGGTCCCGACCAGAACGCCCAGGAGTTCTTCTTCCGCCCTGAGCAGATGCGTCGCGAGTTGGACGGCGCCGGCGGAGTCCCCCTACGCCGCCCGGAAGACCTGGAGGCCATCTACCAGGCCACCCGCTGCGGCAACTACCCTCTCGTTCGCATCTACGCCGGCACCCAGGACCTGCTCCCGTGGGCTGAACTCTCTGTTCGAACCCTCCACAACGCTTGGGGAGCCGTTCCTCTCTTCTGGTACAATCGCCTGGATGGCCGCTCGCCCCGCCCGTTGACGGAGAGCATCCGGGAAAACCAGCAAGCGATGCGCTGGTACGCCGAGCGAGGTATCCCTGTCGAGTGCAACGAGTCCCACCACTGGAGCCTGCGTGCCGCCCCCGACGCGGTGGCCGTAGCCGCCGCCTACCTGGGCGCCTACAATGCTCGCGCCGTGGGGGTCAGAACCTATGTGGCGCAGTACATGTTCAACACGCCCCCCGGCATCTGGCCGAAGATGGACCTGGCCAAGATGCTGGCCAAGCGCGCGCTCATCGAGCGGCTGCACGGGGCTGACTTCGTCTCCGTTACCCAGACCCGCGCCGGACTGGCCTGCTTCCGCGCCAATCCCGAGGAGGCCAAAGGGCAGCTGGCCGCCTCTACCGTCATGCAACTGGGGCTCTCTCCTCAGATCATTCACGTGGTCGGTTACAGCGAAGGGGATCACGCCATCACGGCGGACGAACTGATCGAGAGTTGCCGTCTCGTGCACGGTGCGCTGGCCCAGTCGCTCGAAGGGATGCCCGACCCGCTCTGCGACCCAGCCGTGATCCGGCGGCGTGATGAATTGGTGGCCGAGGCCGAACTGACTCTACACGCCCTCGGCAGCCTGGGCGAGGGGCGCAGTGAGGACCCCCTGACCGATCCCGAGGTCCTGGCCGAGGCGGTCAAGCGGGGCCTCCTGGACGCGCCTCACCTGGCTGGCAATCCGGAAGCCTGCGGCCGAGTGCTCACCGCCGTGGTGGGCGGTGCCTCCCTGACCCTCGATCCCGCCACCGGTGCCCCCCTCTCCGAGCGGGCGCGACTTGCCTCCCTCGGATTCATTGTCTGAGGAGGTGTGCCGAGAATGCCGCCGGCGCGGCAGGGGCGGCAACTTGTGATCGCCCGGCGTTTCCGGTTGGGGCGGCAAGCCACCCCCCTGGCTTACCTCTCTCTGCCCTCAATCGCCGCCCCCTCTACCTCCACCTCTTCAGCGTCCGCGCAACCAGGATCAGTACCATCCGCAGCTTGATGACTCCGTAGATCGCCCAGTTCACCGGCGCCCAGAAGCGCGGCGCGAAGTGCTTGCGGTAGAAGCGTGCCATCGAGCGGTGAAAGTCCCGTACCGACCGCCAGCGCCGGAACCGCTCTCCGTACCGCTCATGATGCTCTATCACCGCCTTCGGGACGTACCACACCTCCCAGCCCGCTGCCCGCGCGCGCAGGAACCAGTCCACCTCCTCCCAGTACATGAAGTAGCCCTCGTCCAGCAGCCCGATTTCCTCCAGCGCCGCCCGCCGTGCGAAGATACAGCACCCCGCGCTGGCGTCTACCTGTTGAGTCGCTTCCGGGTCCGGGTAGGCCAACCGGTAGTTGCACAAGCGCTTGTTCCGCGGAAAGACTCTATCCAGCAGCAGCGTACGACAAAGGAAATCGAAAGGAGTGGCCATGGCGCTCCTGGCTGAAGCCTGCAGGGTACCGTCCAGGTTCAGGACCTTGGGACCCGCGAAAGCGGCGCGCGGGTGCCCCTCCATGAACGACAGCAGAGCGTCAAGCGCCCCGGGCCGCACCACGATATCGGGGTTGAGCAGGCAGACATACTCCCCCCGGCTGGCGCGGATCCCGACGTTGTTCCCTCCGGCGAAACCCAGGTTGGCCCCCGTCGGCAGCACCCGTACTCTGTCGCCCCACTTCTCCGTAGCCCGGGCCAGGCTGTCGTCACTGCTGGCGTTATCGGGAATGAGGACTTCCGTGTCAGCGGGCAGCTCCTCGGCGAAGATGCTGTCCAGGCAAGCTCGCAGCAGCGGGCCGGAGTTATAGTTGAGGATGACCAGCGAAAGCGGGGGCCGGTCAGAGGCCGGGTCAGGCATCTGGTGGGTCCTCCAGGACCGCGATCAGAACGGCTCTTTGCTTATGGGGCAAGGGGTTCCAGACTGCGTCGAAGAATAAGTGTCCAGTGGCAAAGCCTGTTGCCGTGAATGTAACCGAAGCTGCGCCTGGGGTCAACGGCGCAGCGGCATCCGCCCGAGGAGTATGCCCGTGACCTCACGCGAACGCTGGCTCGCTGCCCTCGACTTTGCCCCTCTGGACCGCCTGCCCTTCTGGCCCAAACTGAGCTCCTCCTACCCTCGAGCCCAGGCCGCCCCCTTTCGCCACCTTCGTCTATCGGCCCTCCACGACTGGATCGGCAGCGACCGGCATGAGTGGCTCCCCGCCTGCATCCGCGAGGTCCGCGCGCGGACCTCGCTGGAGACCGTGACAGCCGGCGCGAAGCGGCGGACGGTTTACCACACGGGCTACGGCGATCTGGACTTGCGGGAGCACTGGGACGAGCCCTCCCAGTCCTGGCATCCGGTCAAGTTCCCGGTGCAGGGGAAGGCGGACGTCACGGCCATGACCGCGTTCTATGAGGACTGTCGCGTGGAGTACGACCCCTCCGGCGCCGCAGAGGCTCACGCCCACGCTCAGCGACTTGGTCAGGCGGCGGTCTCCGCGGAGTCCATCGGCGAGTCCCCGCTGATGTACTGGCTGGAGTTTCTGGCCGGAATCCAGAACGGGCAATTCCTCCTAGCTGACTTTCCTGCGGAGGTGGAGGAGCTCTTTGCCGCTCAGCATCGTTTGCTGCTGCGCCGCGCGGAGATTGTCTCCGAGCGCAGCCCCGCCGACCTGCTCTATATGGTGGAGAATACCTCCACCACGGTGATCTCTCCCGCTCAGTTCCGTCGCTACTGCCGCCCCCACCTGTCCGCCTACGCGGCCGTAGCGCAGGCTGCGGGGCGGCGCCTGGTCCTGCACATGTGTGGCCACTTACATGCCCTACTCCCGGACCTCATCGACCTGGGCGCCACCGCCGTGGAGGCCTTTACCTCGCCTCCAGTCGGCAACACCACCCTCGCCGACGGCCGCCGCGCCTGTCCCCAGCTCGCGCTTATCGGCGGCACCAACGCGTTGCTCTGGACCCGTCCGGTGGAGGAAATCATCGCCCAACTGACTGCCGACCTCGACGTGTTGCCCCACCACCGCGGGCTGGTGGTGACCTCGGCGGGTGTCATGCCCCCTTGCTGCCCGCCGGAGACGATCCGCGAGGTCTGCCGCTGGGTCCAGAGGTATCCCCTTCGCTTGGGCTGAGGGGATAGGTCTACTTCCGCTTCAGCCAGTGGGCGACGATGTAGACGAAGAGGTTGGTCCCCATCTGGAAGGCCGGTTCACGGCTTTCCGGTTTCACCCAGGCGCCGGTGCCGTCCCAGCACCCGCCGTAGTCGTTGCGCGAGTAGATCACCCCCAGCCGCCCGCCCGTCTCGATACCTCGCAGCGGGTAGCGCTCGCCCATGTCGCCCGCCGGTACCGACTTGAGTACGTAATGAGCCCGGAAAATCTCATGGTCCTGAGGCAGGTCCCGCAGGTCCCGTCCGAAGATCAGTCGCATCTCTCGCTGAAAACACTCCCCAAAGGGGCCGTGTGAATCCTCCGCGAAAATGGTCCCGCCCTCGGCCACGTACTGGCGTAAGATCTCGCGTTGTTCCGGCGTGAAACTGAAGGCACGATGGCCCCGCAAGTGGAGCATGGGCAGGTTCTTGAGGTCTGCCGGGCTCAGCGAGACCACCCGGTCGGTGATTGTCACGTGCACGTTGGTGCGGTTACGGACCTCCCCCAGCAGGTTGGGCATGCTCTGCGGATCGGCCTCGTAGTCGGTGTTTGTCACGCCCCGCGGTAGGTCGAAGCTCCCTGCAATCCCGACATAGAGACCTCCGGGACTTGCCTGGCTGGGCGCCGTCGTCGGGGTTCCCAGCGCGCCCGTCCCCCCCGGACCGCCGCCCGCGGGCAAGGTACTCCCCAGCGCCGGCAGTCCCACCGGCAGCGCCAGGCCACTCCCGCCCCCCGTTCCTCCGCCCAATGCCACAGGGCCGCCCGTT
>FWPV01006731.1_pt1 | contig 21587 bp, 14 predicted proteins | sample 2228371 | NCBI WGS metagenome assembly FWPV01 (sample SAMEA103939776, study PRJEB20133) | metagenome | reverse complement strand
GCGCGCGGCTCCGGATAAGCCTCAAGCCTAGACGAAAAAGGCCCATGCTCTGATTCAGGGTAAGACTCGCAGTAAAAGGAATCCCCAGCAACGGGATGGTTGTGACCGGCACTTCCAGAAAGGACTCACAGGGATCTTCTTCCCAGAGGTTATTTACCGAGGGACGGTATGGCCTGTTGGGTACGCGCCTGAGCGAGGTCCCACCATAGAGTCTCAATGCTGAGGAAGTGCGCGAAAAAACCGCATCCACCGTTCGAAGTACGCACGGTAGGAGACTCGGCACGACAGATGCATCGTAAAGGTAGCCCAATCCCCTAAGCAACCCTAGTGTCTCTGAATCGATATCATAAGCAGGGGCCCTAAAGCCTACAGGTGCTCGGCCGAGCAACCTGATCACGTGTTCGTGCGTGATCTGAATCTCTGCCCTCTTGTGAGTGGCGCTCAGATGTCGAAACCCCACAGGATGCGTGAAGCTATGGTTTGCGATCTCGTGGCCTTGCGCAGCAAGAGATCGAACCCACTCGGATCGATATGCATCGAGAAGATCCTGGCCTACAACAAAAAAGGTCGCTCGTATCCGACGTCGCTCCAGGATGGACTGGAATCGAGCTACGGCCCCACCGTAACAGCCCCCTTCAGTAAAGGCCGCCCTGTTACCATACAGAGCGGCAAGGGTCCATAGCTCATCGAGGTCTATATGAACAGACGCCCACGGTTTCCTAGCACTCATGGGGGAAAAGCACCCGTTGCTCTGAATCTGGATCGTACGTGCTGTATCGCCCCGGCCAAACCACCTGCTGCCATAATCCCCTGGTCGAACAAAAGGACAAGTACGGCAGCGATCCAGCTCCTCTTTGGTAAGTGCTTCGCCAGTACGAGCAGGAACTTGGCATTGCTGGCACTCCAGAGACACAGACACACAAACGTCAGCAGGCACCATCGTGGATCACACATCCAAAGGATTGCAGAACCAAGCCCAGCGCAGAGACTCGCTACACCCCAAAGAAAGGAACGTGGGGCTTGAGCGAATTGCAACATGCGGCGGGAAGCTCGTCCCGCTGGTCGTGAAAGCACAAAATCCATCCACGCCTTGCTCCTTGTCCATTCATTTCTGACAAACGAGCTCAATGTAAAGCGCTTGAGATGATATACGGTGAGGTCCTTGTCCAGACGGATGCGATAACCTGAGCAGAAAAGTCGTTGTCCGAATTCAATATCGTCAAGCCCTGACTGGGAGGAAAGGTACGGCTTAAAGCCACCCACAGCGAAAAAGGCCTCTCTGCGCACTGCACCGATACTGGTAAAGAACCATGATACGTAGTCCGGGGCCTCTCCATACTCATACCACGTGAAGAGATTCTTGTATTGACTGAATATACTCGGATCTTCGTGAAAGACATCGTAACGACCAACCACCGCAGCTACATCAGGGCGATGTTCCAGCAAGGCTCGAATCTTCTCAAAGGAATCGGCTTTGACAAGTATATCTGCGTCGATGAATACCAGCACCTCACCTTGTGCCTTTTCCGCGCCAACGTTGCGTGCAAATGCCGCACCTCGGCACCTATCCAGGACAAAGCACCTACAGGGAAAGCCTGTTGCAATCTCAGCAGACCCGTCGGTAGAGGCATCATCAATGACGATGAGTTCAAAATCAGCTGGAAGCGCTTCACGTGCATTAGTCAGGCATCGTGCGAGGACTCTAGCTTCGTTGTGCACGGGAATGATCACCGATCCAAATATCCTTTCCATCGACTCCATTCCCAGGGTAGAGAAGACCTTCCTGTCACGTGCCGCCACCAGGCAGTACTACCATGGCTAAGAAAGCATCGATCGCAATTTTGCCGCTGCGTTGCGCAGGTAGCTGTTCAGTTCCTTGAGGGAACGAGCCCGGCGCAGGGTCCGAAGTATATAGCCTGGCCGTAAAAACAACCTGAGCAACATGCGTTTGCGCGCCTTTTCCAATTCATAGGCACCGAGGTGATAGCTTCGGATTGCCGGGATCGTATAACTTGCCGCATCCAATGAATGCACGAACAGGTTGTCCCTGGTGCATATATCGAAGAACTCTGTGTTCGGCAAAGGGTACGCGATGTGAATATCGAAGAAATCAGCAGGTAGCGCCCGGGCCAATCGATAGGTCTCCTCGAGTGTCTGACGGGTTTCCCACGGCAGTCCGATCAAGAAAAAGGCATGACTTGTGATTCCAACGCTCCTACAGCGTAAGAAGGTTTCCCTGGCCTGATCCACTGTAGTATCTTTTCTCATCTTGTCGAGCAGGGCTTGACTGCCGCTTTCTACGCCAAAGCCGATATTGCTACAGCCTGCCTTCTTCATGGATGTGAGCATCTCTGTATCAACAGAGTCCACGCGGCTATTGCACATCCACCGAATCTTCAAGTCACTTTGCACGATAGCTTCTGTGAGCTCCATGACCCAGGCCTTCCTAGCTGTAAAATTGTCCGCATTGAACAAAAAGGTATCGATGTGGTGTGTCTCAATGCATTCAGTAAGTTCTGCAAGGATAGACGATACCGAGCGGGTGTACACACGCCTGTCAGCCCGTCGAGCAACCGGACAAAAAATGCATCTACCAGTACACCCACGCGCTGCCTCGACTACTGTAATCGGTTTCTGTGTGTCCGGGATCCGGTAGAGCCCGTTCTTGAGCAATCCACGAGCAGGAAGAGGAAGCAAGTCATAGTCGAGGAAGGATCTCACCAATGTCCTTATCACCTCGCTACCTTCCCTGTACATCAGATTGGGAATACCTTGAGACGGTCCTCGAGCAACGAGCTGATCGACAACGAATTCAGGAGACTCGGTTATCAGGCAATCCACAAATGGAGCCTCAGCAAGCACACGTTCTCCATACAGAGACAGGTGGTTCCCAAAAAGGATTACCTTGAGCTCAGGTATCCTTTCCTTGGCGCTCCTGGCTACCACAAGATCCTTTGGTAATGTCGGCGCAGTAGTAGCTGCGATAAGGACCTCTGGCCGATATGCAGCGAGCTCCTCGAGCAGTACATCTAACTGTATGCCTTCAGCTGGACAGTCGAGGATCGAACATTCCATCCCTTGGGCCTCGAGCACGGCAGCCATGTAGGCAAGTTGGATCGGTGGAAGTGCAATGCGAACCGTGGGATCTTCAACCCGCGATTGACATCGGTCCTCGCGCCGATACAGGCCAGTTGGCGGATGTATCAAAAATGTCCTAGAACGCATATACACGCCCTTAACACTCCTCCTGTAAAGCGAAGTTCAACGTCAGAAGGCGGGTCTACTATCTCAATGAAGCCTACTGGATCATCATTGATCACCACGCGACGTATCGCTGCGGCAGGAGAGCTCTCATAATGGTCATTCCAGTGGTAAAGGAGTATTGCCGATGTGGATCCCTGCTCGAGTTTAAGGCCTCTAATGGCAATCCTGTTGTAGTCAGCATAGACTTCTCCTGTGGCACCTATCAAGAACGAATGGTTTCGAAGTAACCTATATACCTCGAATTGGCCGATGGAGGCTATTTTTTCGAGGCTCCTGTTCATCTTCCCTGCAAAAAACGCCTTTGAGTCGTCGTGCCAACAAACGATCCACCCGAGATTGTACTGCTGCGCTGTCTCGAGAAATTCATGACTCGTCCACTGCGAAAGTGGTTTTCCCAACAAATGACCGTTTTGAAACGTGGCATAGTGCTCCTTGATAGATGCGATGGAATGAGGGCCGCCGATAAACTCGCGCTCGACCATAAGGGGTAGTCTGGCAAACAGATGCCCTCCGAACAGTGGATGCCCTCCTTCGTAGTCGTTTCGGTTGAACAAGTGAGCCCCATCTTCAAGAAGGATCCTGGCCGAAGGATCGGTTCTTGAGGAAAGCACTCGAACCAGCTCCTCGAATTCCAAAGGATACGTTGTCTTAAGGACCTTGGGCGTGTAGGCAAGACCTGCTAGGAAGAAACCCATTGCCGCGCCCATCAATGCACCCTTCCACCACAGACCGGTCCTACCTCTGCGAAACAGCAGTGTACGAGAAAGATGCTCAGTGACGAGCAGCAGCAAAAGATTGAGAAAGGGCACCGAAAACCTCAAGTTGTTTGCTTTTGTCATGTCGACTACAAAAGGGCTGACGTAGGCGAGAAAAAAGAAAAGCCCACACAGGAGTGCCACAAGACGCCTTGGCATGTGTAGGGATGAGTCGAGCTTATGAGGCTGGTGTCTGTCACTTCCTGAACAGGAGGGTTGAGCATGGCCGGTCCTTCTCATTCGGTACCATACTCGAATACCACAGTAAAGGAAGACAGCGAGCTTGAATGGGTCCACAAGGTCCAGCAATGAGAAATAAGGATTGACGATGAATGTCTTGTAGTCGTCCGAGACATACGTCAAGTCAAAGGCTGGCAACAACATCCATATGTCTTGCAGCCACTCGCAATGAACCACGTAAGCTCCAGCACAGAGCAGTACAAGGCCAAGGACTCTGGCGCCTGTAAGGTAGCTCCTCGCAAACAGAGCTGCCACACAAAAACTCAACCCCAATAGAGGCAGTGTGACCTGGTGGATATAGGGGAGTACGATCACAATGAGTGAAAGCAGCACAAACAGAATCACGCCTCCGCACAGTAGAAACCGCCACACCATTCCGGTTGCAAGGGCCCAGAAATGAGTTGCCAGCAGCCAGTTCACCATACCGTCCTTGATATACATAGCATTGTGAGAGAGCCACGTTGCCAGGACCGAAAGCACGACATAAAGAACAGCAGTGCTCCTGGCAATCCCGAATGCTCGTGCACTAAAAAATGCCACGAGGATATAGACATTGAATGCTCGTGCAGGTGGCACCCAGGATAAAAAGGTAAAGAGTCTCTCGTACATGAGGCCGAGGTATCCAGTATCCACGAGAACGGGTAACCTGCCATAAAGTGAGGATCCCATCCATAGCGAACACCAGTCTCGGCCTTGAGCCAGGCTGCGACCTGACCTGCCCAGTAGTGAAACGAATAATCGTCGTTGAAAATTGGGACCTCGAGGAACGATGCGTCCAATGGGAAGTAAAAGAAGAGAAAGCCACAATGAACAAAGGCTGCCAGAAAGAGGTAAAGGCCTAAGGATCGGGATGGTGGCTCAGTAGTGGCTTCCATAAAGGGGGTTGCACTGAAGCTCTGGTGTGGTAGGGGCATATGAGAGACCGAGGCAAAGGGTTCGGGAGGTCATTTGTCATTTTACTATTCTAAACTGACGGTCCATTGGAAACAATCGATCCACGAGCTTGCATGTCTGGCTCTAGATACCTGAGCTCAATCTGCCTTGTTTCCTCTTGACCTGCTTACGTATCGTCCCAGTTCCCAGCGCCACGCCAGCAATCCTGCTGACACAATTCACCCGTAGACAAACAGCGCCATGCCATCACGAGCTAAGAAGTGCAACCATGGCCTTTATATTGTGGCGAATGTCTGTCACGCTTCTTATCTTTCCAAGCCTCCGGATCATGTACGATGGCCGCAGGTAAAACCTTCTGTAGGCCCTGCGAAGCAAATCCCGCAATTGTTCGATTGTCATCGTGTGAGGCACGAATGTGATATTGTCCATATCGTAAGAGGCCTCCTCAACGAGGCGACCACTGGAGGGAATCATGCGCTCCAATGCAGTGCCTGGAAAAGGCGTAATATTCGTTACTGAAATAAAATCGAGCGGGAGGCTACGGGCAAAATCGATCGTACGGAGCCCTTCCTCATAGGTCTCTCCAGGGATGCCGAACATGAACATCCCAAGCACCTGAAGCCCTGCCTGTCTGGCAAGGGACACAGCTCGAACTCCTTGCTCGATCGAGGTCCCTTTCTTTAGGGTATCGAGATTCTTCTGAACGCCTGTCTCCAGGCCGTACAGCACCCTCCAGCAACCTGCCCGCCGCATTGCATCGAGCACAGGCAGATCTACCTGGTCTACCCGAAGACTTGCACACCAGCTAATGTCCAACCTTCTGGACCGTATCTGGTCGCACAAGAGAAACACCCTGTCCCGGTCTAGACTGAAGGAGTCATCCCAAAAGCTGACATCTTTGACACCCCATCTCCCATGGACCTGTTCGAGCTCATCTGCGATATTTCCAGCACTGCGCAACCTGACATGACGGTCTGTATGACAAAAGATACACCCATAGGGACATCCTCTAGAGCCAATCAGGGAGGTATGTGGCAGACGACGATGGAACAAAGCAGAGGGTCTATAGGCCCTGATGCAAATAAGGCTCCTGTCAGGAAAGTGCACGCCATCGAGGTCAGCGCAAAATGGTGTCCCTTTTTGGTCTACGATCCCTCCTGTCTCTCTTCTCACTAGACCAGGGATCTCCTCTGAGAAAGATGTACTTTCCAGCTCCATAACCAGGTGGCAAAAGGTCTCCTCTGCCTCGCCTGCAATGACAACATCGAGTTCTGGGCACTCCTCTAAAAGCTGACCCCGCATCACGGTTGCATGAATCCCGCCTACAACCATTGTGGCATCACGAGCTACCGCCTTGAGACGAGAGATGAGCCTTCTCACCACAGGCCATCGGTGCGTATACACTGTTATGCCGACAACATCGAACCGATCCCTCTGCACAAGATCTACAAGATCATCCTCGTTGTGAAAGTACCCCTCGAAATACTGTACGTTATACCCCTTGCTGCGAAGCGGTGGGACAAGGTACAACAGCGACATCGATGGCATACTGCCTGTAAGGGCAGGTGGACGAATTCCGAGCCTTTGTAGTGGCCGTGCAAGGGTTCGAGGCATGACCTCTTGTGGTGCCAGCGGAGGATTCACTAGAAGAATCTTCATCGCGCAAACGTGGTCCTCTGCAGTACAAAGTCGTATACCCCTTCTGGGACAAGATTGAAGATGCCGGTAAGCACTGCCGTAGGCCACGGGAATCTGATGACCCGCTTTCCACTGGCCACCCCACGCAAGATGGCCCTAGCTGCCTGCCGAGCATCCATAAGAAACGGCATGGGGAAACGATTCTTCTCAGTCATTGGCGTGCGCACAAAACCTGGTTTGACCGTCACCACCTTGATGCCCTCTTGAGCGAGCCCTACACGCAGGCCTTCCAGAAACACCGTCACTGCAGCCTTGCTCACGCAGTATCCCAGGTTATCAGGAACACCCCGCCTATCCGCCATGCTGGAGATCCCTACAAGGAGCCCGCCACCTTGTCTCCGAAAGATCGGAAGTAGCGCAGCAACCGTGTGAAAGGTGCCAAAGGCATTTGTCTCGATCACCTTGAAGAATCGATCCTCCTGGAATTTTCCTATCGGCATGATCCAGTTTATCCCTGCGGCAAGGATTGCGATATCGATCCCACCCCACTGTTCTACAAGCCGCGCTACAGCACTACCTACTGCCTCCCTCGAGCAGACATCGCAGGCACACGCAAGGGCCTGACCAGCCCCTGCTGAACAGAGGCTTTCAGCTATCTCTTCAAGGAGTGAGCCACGACGGGCGAGCAGCCCAAGCCGGGCGTGATAAGGGGCTAATTCTTCTGCCAGCGCACGACCGATGCCGCTTGAAGCGCCGGTAATAAGGATCCTCTTCCCAGAAAACACGTTTTTCTGATCCTGCCGCATATGACACACCTCTCCCTTGCTTGAAGGTACATCATCTCTCGAGTTCCATGGACAACCATGCTCGATCTTACCTTTCTCCTCTATGGTAGCTGGAACAGACCTGCTGCACAATGGCCAGTATGTGAGCACGCTCGTATGATAGATACCATTTTGTCATTGAATCCTTGTGGAGGCCGTGTTAAGTTGGATCACAACAACAACCAAGGCAGCTAAGCAGGCGACAAGACGCGCTCCGCTCCTTGCAGCGTCGCCAAGCTGCACCCCCGGCAAGGGCTCGATTGGGCCCCATAGGAAGGTAGGAGGCACGATAGCATGAGCTGGCAAGACAGAGGTGGACCATGGGGACGAGATCCAAGACCCCCTGAGATCGATGAGTTGTTCGAAAAGCTACGCAATGTCTTTTCACTGCGTAAAGGTGGCCCTGTCTCTTCTTTCCCCCTGTGGACAATGATTGTAGGCCTTATTGTGCTCTTGTGGGCATCTACAGGGATCTACAAAGTGGTCCAGGATGAAGTAGGGGTAGTACAACGATTTGGCCGCTACGTTCGTACCGAAGGACCTGGGCTTCACTTGAAACTGCCCTCTGGCATCGAAAAGGTCACCAAGGTAAAGGTCCAGTTCACCTTCCAGGAGGAGTTTGGAATGAGGACCCTGGTGGCAGGCATCAGGACCGAGTATGCGCCAGAGAAACAGTACGAAAACGAGGCACTGATGCTCACTGGCGACCTCAACTGTGTGCTGGTGCCGTGGGTCGTCCAGTATCGGATCTCAGACGCCAAGAAGTTCCTCTTCAAGGTGCGCAATGTGCGATCTACGCTCCGCGATCTTGCCGAAGCCTCTATGCGGAGGGTCGTAGGAGACCGTAGCCTGGATGAAGTGCTCAACAAGAGGCAGGAAATTGCCCTGGCAGCACAAAAATACCTGCAGGAAACCCTTCAAGAGGTGGACTCAGGTATCCAGATCACCACAGTGGAACTTGGAAAGACCAATGTCCCAGAACCTGTCCAGCCCTCGTTCAACGAGGTCAATGCTGCAATTCAGGAGAAGGAAAAGCTTATCTATCAAGCACAAGGCCAGTACAACAGGATCATCCCTGAGGCCCGTGGCGCTGCTGAAAAGACCGTTATGGAGGCTGAAGGATATGCCACAGAGCGGGTCCAAAAAGCAAAGGGAGATGTTGCCCGCTTCTTGCCCCTTCTGGAAGAGTACAGCAAGGCAAAGGACATTACCCGTCGCAGGCTCTATCTCGAGGCCGCCCGAGAATTACTCCCCAAGCTGGGTGAAAAGTATATAGTCGATGCTGATCTCAAAGGAGTATTGCCCCTGTTGAACCTCGAAGCCCAGAAAGGGGGTGCACAATGAAACCAACACTACCTATCCTCATCATTTTGGCCGTTGTACTGCTCACGCTGTCCGGATCTATCTATACCATTGACGAGACAGAGCAAGTCGTCATTACCCAGTTTGGAAAGCCTGTTGCAGGCCCTATAATGGAGGCAGGCTTACACTTCAAGATCCCCTTTATCCAGCAAGTCAACTACTTCAATAAGAACTTGCTCGAATGGGATGGAGAATCAGGACAAGTACCCACGTTGGACAAGACCTACATATGGGTAGATGTCTTTGCCCGGTGGAGGATCGTAGATGCCATGAAGTTTTTCCTTTCGGTCAATAACGAGGCCTCTGCCCAGGGCAGGCTCGATACGATCATAAATGCAGCGACCCGGAATTTTATTCAGTCCTACCATCTCATCGAGGTGATTCGCGAAAGCAATAGAAAGATGGAAATCGTATCTGCTGCCCTTGACAGCGAACACGCTCCCATCCCGGCTGAAGTTACCTTGGGTCGGGCAAAAATGACCCGTATGATTGTGGAGCAGGCAAGACCAAAACTGGCCGATTTCGGCATCGAACTAGTCGATGTCCAGATCAAACGGCTCAACTATATAAGTGACGTCCAGAAAAAGGTCTATGAACGCATGATCGCCGAGCGCAAGCAGATCGCGGAAAAATTCCGGTCTGAGGGTCAGGGTGAGAGCAAGAAGATCGAAGGTATGATGGCAAAGGAACTCAAGACAATAACCTCAGAGGCATATCGCAAGGCAGAAGAGATCAAAGGCAAGGCCGATGCCGAGGCTGCCCGCACCTATGCCGAGGCCTATGGTAAGGATCCTGAATTCTACTCGTTTATCACGACCTTGGATATGTACCGGAACCTTCCTGAAAAGGAAATCAAACTGTTAATGACGACCAATAGTCCTCTCTTCCACTATCTCAAGACGTATGCAGGCCAGGAAAGATGATCTCGCACCGGCACGAGCAGCAAGCACCTCCTGGCTCGCACACAAGCGGTGAGGTAGGAACAATTGGTGGTGCACAAAAGGAGTGGCAGTTCCTATGAGAGCATTACTGTATCGAATTGTGCCTGAATCCCAGCCAAAGGTCTGGAGAACGATTAGGATCAAGGATACACAAACCCTCCATGACCTCCATTCTGCGATCGTAGAGGCCTTTGGCCTCAAGGGAGAACACCTGTACGCCTTCTACCTCAACCGGGTTAAATGGGATCCTGAACACGAGTACGGCGCTCCGTTTTCTTCTTCGACCAACAAGGCGCAGAAAACTCCCTTGAGCACGCTCACCTTGGAAAAGGGATCTCGTTTTCTTTACGTATATGACTTCGATAGGGAATTCTGGTTCGAGGTAGAGTACCTGGACGAAGAAGAGGTAGACCCAAAGGAACCGGCCCGCAAGGTCATTGAAAAGGAAGGCGACTACCAGGCAGTCAAGCAACCACCTCCCTATCCACCAGAGATCAAGCGGCTCGTGCCTGCGCTCACCGAGGCGATTGATACGTGGCAGCTCTCACGCACAGGAAAACCACGCTCTCAGGCTGTGGTTACAAAGGAATACCAGATAGTAAAAAAGCTCTACGACATCCTAAAGAACCATACCGAGGAACGATGGCTCTTACTCGAGGAAGCAACCGATTCGAGGATCGTCGATTGGCTGCTTTCGCTCCCAAAGGACCTGGCATTCAGAGGCATGGCAGAGGAGGCCCTGGCCTTGTGCGACTATTTTGCTGCAATCGCTGACAAAGAATACTTTCTCTCTGAGAAAGCACTTGTGCTTGCCAAGACAGGCAAGAGAGACAAGGCCCTTGCCCAGATCCATGAAAACCTGTCCAACTTTCCAAGGACCGCCAGACTGCTCTCAAAGGCAGCAGAGGCGTACTGGAAGCTCAACGAGATAGGAACAGCAGAGCGGCTCTACAGGACAGCGCTCGATCTTGCAGCAGACGACATCTCTGAACGAGAACGCGTACTCGAAGGGTTGGTCGCAATGCTCGAGGAGAACGAACGTTCAGAAGAGGCTGCTGAACTCCTGTCTGCAGAGCTGGACCGCGGCTGACCACCTCAGCAGGACTTTTTCTCTACGCGTTCGATCGTTACAGGTATACCCGTGAGCCAGGCCATACCTGAAATGGGCTCGAGTTTCCACACAGAATCGCTGGTGAGTCGATTTATGTTTACCCCAGGCCTTCTTAGGGCCCGACTCCAGCCAGCCTCATACGTATGCCCCCACCCATGAGGCAGGGCTACCACAGCCCGCTTCATATCAGCACACAACCTGCAGGGGACTTCAACCCAGGTGCCGTGCGTACTCGTCACTCGTACCATATCCCCTTCGTCAATACCATAGCGTGCCGCATCCTCTGGATGGATGTACAGGTAGTTCGAGGTCTCTCCCTTGAGAAGGCTATCAGCATTGTGCATCCACGTATTGTGTGTATGCCGCTCTCGCTTTCCTATGAGCACGAACTCTCTTTTTTCAGCCTCCCGAACTGCAAGAAGGCCGTCGAGTTTCCATGCCTCCCTCATAAGATCGGCTGGAGCAAGCACGATGCCTCGTCCAAAGGGCCTACGACGCCTTTTCTCTCGCCACGTACCATAGCTATGCCCAGATAGCAGGACACCTCTCGGCCGAGAAGTGATCGTAGCCAAGTCCACCTCACCACCGAGCTTGAGCAATGCTGCAAGGAGCATGCGAGGAACATGCACCACCTGACCCTTTCCCCAATTCCCTCTTCCGTAGAACACTGGGGCCAGCCGCTGCACTAGCCTGCGGACTGCAGCCACAGACCTGCCCCAGAGTGCCAGCCCCATGGCGTCAGACAGTGCTGTAAGGATCTCCCACTCCTGGAGCTGCTCACCGTCAGGCTCGACAACCTTGGGGCTGAACGCAATGTGACGATATTGCTGAAGTGCTGTATGGGAGAGCGTGAGATCTTCCCGTTCGAGAAAATCCGTTGTGGGCAACAAGTAGTGGGCATATGCACCAGTTTCGTTTCGGTATATGTCCAGACAGACCACAAGGTCCAGGCCGCTCAAGGCCTTCTCGAGGTGCAACTCGTTTGGCACACTGAGCAAGGGATTGCCTGCCACTACCACGAGCGCCCTGATACGGTCGTCCCCTGGAAAGAGGCTATCATGGGCCAAAAGTGCAGCAGGATAGGTCCCCATCAACGGCTTGAAATCTCCGGTAAGAGACCGCTTCGATACCCTTCCCAACCCAGAGAGACGGTAGAGCAGGTCGATATTCATGACACCACGGCACATAATGGTGCCGCCCGGGCTGTCGAAATGGCCAGACAAGATGTTTAGAACCTGAAGCAGCCAGTAGTTCACCGTGCCCGTGCGACCTGTGTTGATCCCAAAACTTCCATAGCAGGCAGCAGGTTCTGGCCCTGTAAGATGATGAGCGATCTCGGCAGTCTTGTCTGCAGGGATGCCGGTAAGTGGGGCAGTGCGCTCTGGAGGCCAGTGCAATGCAAGTTCCTTGAGGGCTGACAAGCCCTTTGGATCTTCTGCAGCCCACCGGGTGTCGTACCTACCCTCCTTAAGTATCACGTGCAGCAGAGAAAGCAGAAAGTAACAATCCGTGTCTGGTTCGATGAACAGGTGCTCTGTTGCGATACGGGCTGTTTCAGTCCTTCGAGGGTCGATGACAACGATCCGACCTCCTCGCTTGACAATGTTGTTAAGTGTCTCAGTCGGTCGGGGAACCTGGGTAAAGCTCATGCCAGAGACAACCGGATTCCCCCCTATGATAAGAAGGTATTTCACATGCGTGAGATCTGGGATGGGCTGAAGCACTGGCGAACCGAACATCCTTTGGGAAGCCGCAAACTTGTTGTTTGCATCCTGCGATCCTGCAGTAAAAAAGCGTGAGGTGCCGAGTGCCTTGACAAAGGCAGGGACCGCAATCGCACCATAGGTACAAAATGCCATTGGGTTGCCCATGTACACTGCAATAGCGTCTTTGCCGTGGGTGTGGCGGATGTCCGACAGCCGTGCTGCGATCTCTTCGATGGCAGCATCCCATGAAATCCGTTGCCACCCATTGGGCCCTCGCTTCATTGGATAGCGTAATCGATCAGGATCGTTGTGCACTTCTCTGAAGGCAACACCTCTCCTGCATATCCATCCTTTGGAAAGCGGATGCTCACGGTCGCCCTTAATCGTAAGCACCCTGCTGCCTTGCACTCGCACCTTTAGGCCACACAGTGGCTCACAGATTCTACAAAACGTGATCTTATCTTCAGCCATAGCACCACCATCCTCGATGGATTCACATCTCGTTCCTTCCGCAGACCGAATAGCGTTCCCAGGGCAGATACCATACGGGTGGGTCACCGTCACATGGGGCCATGCTAAAGAAACATGTCCGAGAGGTCAATCAAGGTTTCATGCAGGTACCTGACTGAGCGCGTGGCCGCTCGTTGAAAGGACATTGGCCGACTTCTAGTCGATCACCATCTTCGATACATTCCAGCCGCTTATTTCAACAGCAGGTGTGTGGCCATGTAGGTCATCGATCCTATAGGTGACACTGACCTCGCGCCTCTCGCCAGGAAACAGACTGAAATAATTATCCTCCCAGTAGACCGGAACGACACTGTCACCTCCTCTGCCCTGCATGAGTCGTAGCTCGATAAAAAACCCCAAGGTCGCATCCGGGTTTTCGAGCACGATCCGAGTCCTCTGCCAGCCTGGTTCAGGCGCCTCGTATCGGGAACGAACATAGGCAGTGAGTGCAACCTCTGGAAGGCCACACAGCATGGTCATATCTGCATCGTGAAGGACTGGCGTCATGCGTTCATTGAAGGTAAGACCCCATGCCAGAATAACGGGCTCGGTAGAAAGCCAATAGAAATTCGTGCTCACCATGTGGCCTTGAGCGTCTTCGAGCTCGAGCTTCACAAAGTAGGTTGTAGAAATCCTGCGGAACACAGGTAGCGCAAAGACCCGAGTGCTGCTGTCAGGCGGAACATCGATCAAGGCCTCCTGCGAGTAACGCTCATTGAGATCGATATCGAAGACGCGCGCCCTCACCTTCATCCTTGGAAATGCCTCATAAAGGCTATTGACTACTACAATTGACCTGTCGTCGTAAGAGTACTGGACATGCAGCAGCTCAAGGGCCTTTTTGGCGCCAAAGTACGCTCCTCCAGGCATAAGGTAGTAGTCATAGAGATGCCAGATCAGCGAAGGCCACGCAGTATTCATCATCCACTGGATGACGCCTGTTGCGCGATACTTGTTGCGGCCGTATGCCTCGAACATGGCCCGGTGGTTGTCGTACGCCAGGACCTGCGCCTTCATTGCATATTCTTCCATACTGGCTGCACCGCCATATCGCTGCTTCATGGCCCTTGTAAAAGGATCCACTGTCATGTACCAGCCCCGACCGGCATGATAGAGCCAGTAGAGATCGATCGGCCAGTAGTGTTCTGGCGGCAAGAATTTCCTTAGACTGTCCACCACTGGTATGGACTCGCCTGGCCCAGTCTCGGTATTGAAGCCAAAGGCGCCACCGTAACGTGTATCCAGGAGCCAGTACTCAGGAGGTACATATTCGTAAGGGCCCACCATCTTTACCCCTGACGGACCAGTAAGGGGTGAGGGCCTCTCATCAGCTGAGGAAAGGTAAGGGTTGGGCCAGTGGTGCTCTTCGAGCACGTTGATGAACATCTGTTCCACCTCTGGCAAGGGAGGTGCGTCACTGCCGTTGAGCCAGACAAGCGCACTTGGGTGGTTGCGCAGATGATACACTTGATTCTTGATCGACTCAGCAGCAACGAGCATGTCCTCATCATCCCATGATTCCTGGAACTGCCAGTGATCGCAGCAGCACCAGCCTGCCATGACGAATATGCCGTACTTGTCGCAGAGGTCATAGAAATAATCCACCTCTGGCTTGCCTTCTAGCCGTATCGTGTTAAGACCCATATCGAGTGCATACCTGAGTTCGAGCTCAAGACGCTCAGGAGAAGACCTGAGCAACATGTCAGGCGCCCAGGCACCACCTCTTATGAGTATGTTCTGTCCGTTGATCTGAAAGAGCCTGTATCCGTCTTCAGTCAGCGGCGCCTTGATATCCCTTATGCCGAACCAGAACGAGTGCGTATCAGAGACGCGGCCTGCCATCTCGAACCCAAGCTCGATACGATACAGCTCCTGCGCTCCAAGCCCTGAAGGCCACCAGATACGCGGGTTGGAAATGCGGAGCTCAGGAAACCGGTCTGGCTCGAATGTCACGCGCTTTGTCTCAAAAGGTCCTAACGACACTGTCTGTTGAAACCGGATGTCTTCGATCCTTCCATAGAGGATGCCGCTTACTGGTGTGTTGCCTGTATGTATCACATCGACAACCACGGTAAGGTCTGCACGGCCAAGGCCCGGCACCTCTACTGAGGAGACGACCTGTGGATGCCGAAGGGCCACAGGTCCTGAAAAAAGGATCTTTACATCGCGGTATATGCCCATGTTTTTATCTGGCGGCGTTGGGTTCCAGTCCACCCAGTTGTAGGCAAGGTCATGCGTGGTTGGTGGAAAGACCTCGACAGCCAGGCAATTCTTGCCAGTGGGCACGACCGCATCAGTGATATCGAACTCGAATTCTCGAAACGTGCCCACAACCTGCCTGTGGTCTGCAAGAAGACGTCCATTGAGCCATAGGTTGGCCCTGAAGTTTATGCCTTCGAATCGAAGCCACACCCTGCGGTCTTGGCTGCCTCGAGGTAGTGTAAATTCAGTGCGATACCACCAGGGCACGCCAAAGGGACTGCCAGGAGGCATAGGAAAAAGAGATACATCGAAAAACGGCGGCCAGCTTCCAGGCACCTGATTGAGGTTCATGCCATAGTACGGGTCTGGGTATACGCCAGCTTCTACAAGCGCAGCAAAGACCGTAGAAGGGACAGAGATCTCATACCAGCCGGAGGGCTGAAATGCTGTGCTCGAGATCTCTGGCCCTGTTGCATCGAGACCCTCTGAAGAGTGGAGCAGCCAGTTTTCTTTGATGGGCATTTGAGCCTGATCCGGCCACGGCGACTGCGAGTCGCCACCAGTTGGTGGCCGAGGTCCTTCACTTTCACCACAACCAATCAGGCAGAAAACCAGCATGAAAACAAAACCCAGTGGCAATGCGTATGCTCTGTACTTCATCATCTGTGATCGATCCTACCTTTGCTCTGGAGGTTGCATGTCGTCTTCGTATCCCTGTCGTGAGCCAGATAGATAGAAAGTATAAAGACCACTCCTAGAGAGGGTCAACGAATGTGGCTGAGTAACCTGCGACCTGTCGTATGGAAGTAGGGTCGGCCATAGTCACACAAAATGCGTACTCGTACCTATCGTTACGTTCCACAAAACAGCTTGACATCGCATGTGCTGCATCATAGTCATAGTAAAAGTTATATCTTTCTACTGCCCTCGATGAACAATGGGTAAACATCGATCCCTTCACCACAGCCCGGATGTCTCGATAGGGGGTGGAGGCCTGGCTGAAGCCCATGAAACGATCTCACTCGCGCCTAACGAGGTCCGTGTGGCCGACGAGCGACGCGACTGCTATTGCCTTTACATCGCCACTAATTGCGTCTCCAAGTGGACGCGCCAGAAAGCCATCAAGGAGCCAGGCCGTTTTCCTTGGCACGAGGTGAACAAAGTGGCACACTACTTCTTGGAAGCGAGCTCTAGGACAACCACCTGACCCATGCAGGACAGGGAAGAGACGAAGTCGGATGGAGGACACTTATGGAAACTGCAAACCCCGTGTCGCAAGCGACACTGACGGAACTGGTGCGTTGCATCGTTCATACTGTCCGACCGCTCCGGATCACAAGAGAGGAATATGAAGAGGCCCTAGAGGGGCTTACAATCAGGAGCTGGTTAGCACCTGGGACGAGGAGCATGTATGCCGCACATTTTTGACAACGTGAACACCAAATTGGTCGACGGCCTTCGTGCGGTTCTCGCCGAGGCGGAGGCATGCTGGTTTTGCGTGGGGTATTTGAATCTTCGCGGCTGGAGCAACTTGTCCGACCGGATCGAGCGATTGGAAGGTAAGGTCGATTCCCAATGCCGACTCCTGGTGGGAATGCATCGGGCTCCAGAAGAGGAAATGCTCCTGCTCCAAAGCGTGCGCCGCCTGGGAACCGGCTTGGACGGCCCTGCCCTGGCACAACTGAAGTACCACGTAACTGAAGGCTTCAAAAAACAACTAGCATTTGGCGTGCCGACCAATGAAGCTGAACGGGCCTTGCGCGAGTTGGCAGGACAATTGCGGACCGGTAAGGTGCGAGTAAAGGCCTTTTTACGATATCCCCTTCATGCCAAGCTGTACCTTGTGCGACGGAGCGATCCTGTCACCCCGCTCATTGGCTTTGTAGGGAGCAGCAACCTAACGCTTGCCGGTCTATCGCATCAGGGTGAGTTGAACGTGGACGTGGTCGAGCAGGACGCAGCACAGAAGCTGCTCGATTGGTTCAACGAACGCTGGAACGATGAACAGGCCTATGACATCACTGACGAATTGGCTGAATTGATAGAGAACAGTTGGGCCGGGTTGAGATCAGTCCGTCCTTATCTTGTTTATCTCAAGATCGCTTACCACCTTTGCGAAGAGGCGCGTGAAGGAGAAAAGGAGTTTCGGCTGCCGCGCGTATTGCAACGAGTCCTCCTGGATTTTCAGGCTGGTGCGGTCTCGCTGGCTGCGCATCATCTGCATCGTCGCGGCGGCGTGCTGCTGGGCGACGTGGTTGGTCTGGGCAAAACGCTCATGGCAACGGCGGTTGCCAAGATCTTCCAGGAAGATGAGGACAGCAACACGTTAGTTATCTGTCCTCCGAAGCTCAAACCGATGTGGGAGGATTATCTTGAGCGTTATGAGATAACCGGGCGTGTTCTTTCCCTTGGCCACGTGATTCAGGAACTCGATCGCCCCGATGCACCACGCTACCGACTCCTGGTAATTGACGAGAGCCACAATCTGCGCAACCGCGAGGGAAAGCGCTATCGCGCCATCCATGACTACATCGAGCGCAACGAGCCGCGGGTCATGCTCGTCTCTGCCACGCCCTACAACAAGCACTACTCCGACCTCAGCAACCAGTTGCGACTGTTCGTGGATGAGGACCGAGACCTACACATTCGACCCGAACGATTTTTCCAACAATGGGTAGCGCAAGGTAAGACCGAGGCAGACTTTGTAGCGCAGTATCAAGTGTCGACACATTCGCTTCGTGCATTTGAAAAAAGCGACTTCCCCGAGGATTGGCGCGATCTGATGCGGCTGTTTCTTGTTCGGCGCACCCGTCAGTTCATCATCAAGAACTACGCCAAGTTCGACGACGCCCGCCAGCGTTACTACGTGATGCTAAACGGCCAGCCCCACTACTTCCCCATACGTGAGCCCCACACAGTCCGCTTCACCATTAACGCCGATGATCCGGCCGACCAGTATGCCAAATTGTTGAACGAGGACGTGGTCATCATCATCGAAAGCCTCGCACTTCCGCGCTACGGGCTGGCCAACTATCTCGTCAAGAACGCGGAGCAACTGGCCAATGTCGGGGAGAAAAAGATCCTCGCTAACCTCAATCGCGCAGGACGTCGCCTCATCGGCTTCTGCCGCACCAACCTGTTCAAACGCCTCGAATCCGATGGCTACAGTTTCTTGCTTTCCATCGAACGCCACATAATGCGCAACATGGTCACGCTGCACGCGCTGGAAAATGGGCTACCCATCCCCATCGGCACACAGGATGCCGCCATGCTCGATACGCTGGTGACCGATACCGACGAGGACTTCGCCGAACCCGAAGAAGCCCAGGAGGCCGAAGCTGGGGACAAAGTTGAAGAGCCGACCTCTGGGGCAGGGGATTTGCAGGCGTTCCGGAACCGCGCTGCCGCCATCTACGAAAACTACCGCACACAGTTTCAGTCTCGCTTTCACTGGCTTGACTCAAGATTTTTCACCAATCAACTCAAGCAACATCTCCTTGAGGACGCACAAGCGTTGGTTTCTGTGCTTCATCGCTCGGAGAAATGGGATCCTGAAAAGGACGCCAAACTGGCTGTATTGCACAACCTGGTGACGAAAACGCACCGTAAGGACAAGGTGTTGGTCTTCACGCAGTTCGCCGACACGACGCGCTACCTCGGCGAACAACTCCAGAAACTCGGGCTGACCGATTTCGCAGTTGCGACCAATGGAACCGCAGACCCGTTTACGCTCGCTCGCCGATTCAGCCCATCAACCAACGGCAGATTGCGAACAGGCGAGTCGGAATTGCGGGTACTCATCGCTACCGATGTCCTCGCTGAAGGCCAAAACCTCCAAGATGCACACATCGTCGTCAATTTCGATCTCCCATGGGCAATCATTCGTCTCATCCAGCGCGCCGGCCGTGTGGACCGCATCGGCCAGCAGAACGATACCATCACGGTCTACTCCTTCCTGCCTATCGACGGCGTCGAACGCATCATCCGCTTGCGCAAAAGGCTCTTTGACCGGCTTCAAGCCAACCAAGAAGTCATCGGCACCGACGAATCTTTTTTTGGCGAAGAGGCCGCAGGCAGACTACGTGACCTGTACACCGAAAAAGCCGGCGTACTCGACGATGACAGTGCTGACGAGGACATAGATCTTGCCAGTCTGGCCTTCCAGGTGTGGAACAGCGCTTCGGACGACGACCGTAGGGCAGCGCGAAACCTGCCGCCGGTTGTCTACACCGCCAAGCCGCTTCCGGATCCGCCCCATTTGCAGAATCACCCACCCGGCGTCATCACTTACCTGCATTTCTCCGACGGGACCGATGCGCTGGTGCGCGTGGACGCCAACGGCAACCTCGTCTCGCAGTCCCTTTCAACCATCTTCCGCGCTACCGCCTGTGCGCCCGACACGCCGCCCTTGCCGCCTGCCGAAAACCACCATGCGCTCGTCGCCCGCTGTGTCGAGATCACGTCGGAGGAACAAAAAACCTTTGCCGGCAGCCTCGGCTCGCTGCGAAGCATCACCCGCAAGGTGTACGACCGGCTCAAACGTCTGCGCCAGGTCCATCAAGCACGCCCGAATCTATTCACCGATCAACTGTTGCCGCACATTGACCGCGTGATCGACCTGCTCTGGAAATACCCACTCAGGGAATCTGCCCGCGATGCCCTCGGCCGCCAGATCCGCCTCGGCATTACTGATGAGGACCTGGCCCAAATGGTCATCCGCATGGCAGACGAAGGCCGTCTTTCCCAGATCGCCGAGGGCGAGCTGCCCTCACAGCAAGAACCGCGCGTGATTTGCTCGTTGGGATTGCGTTATCGGAGTGAGACATGAGCCAGTTGCTTCAAGCCATCGAGTCGAAATTGAACGCATCGCCCATCGCAGATAACTTGACGCCACTGTTCTGCCAGACGCTCCACTGGGGAAAGCCCCAGGCCCAAGCCCGCAGTATTCAGGTTCCTGCGCCGCTCAACGCCGAACTTACCGTTCACCCTATCGCCCAACTGAGCGGTTTGCCCGTGTTCCGGGTCGACTGGCCATTCAAGAAACCACCGACCCTCACGCAGCGTCGCGCCGTCCATAGGGCCCTGGCCCCGACGGCAGTCGAACACTTGCTGTGCTATGTGACCTGTGATGCCCGGCAAGTCGCCTTCACCTGGGCGCGCCGACGCTCCGATGACAAGGTCGAGCTGCGAACACTGCCCTATGAAGTCGGCGCCCCTGCCCGCACCACCATCGAACGCCTCAGCGAACTGGCGTTCTCCCTCAATGAACTCGGCCCGATGGGAGAGCCCCCCATCACCGCGGTCACCGATAGACTGAACCGCGCCTTCGACGTCGAGGCGGTCACGAAGGCATTCTTTGACGACTACAAAAGGGTCTTCTCGGACTTCCAGGGGCCTCTTTACCGGCAATCGGACGATAAGGTCTGGGCGCACGATTACGCTCTGCAGCTTCTCAACCGGCTTATGTTCCTTTACTTTATCCAGCGCAAAGGCTGGCTGGGCGACAATCGTCATTTCATCGCCGATTTTTGGCGCGCTTACAAAAACTCTGGCCAGCCCCAGAATAGCTTCTTCGACCGCTGGCTGTCCGTCCTGTTCTTCGAAGCCTTCAACAACAAATTCCACGGAGGCCACCGCCACTTCCCCGAGGAGATCTGCTCGGCATTGCAGCTCGCCCCTTATCTCAACAGCGGCCTTTACACGCGTAACACGCTCGATAATGCAAACGACGCAAGTCTACCCGACGATTTCTTCGTCACACTCTTTGACGAGTTCAACGGCAGCACGCCCGGTTTCCTCGAGCGTTACAACTTCACCATCACAGAATCCACCCCGCTGGACCTTGAAGTGGCCGTTGACCCGGAAATGATCGGCAAAGTCTACGAGAACCTCGTCAACATCACTTTCGAGGGGCTGACCGAGGAAGACCTCCGCGGCTCAGCCGGCATCTTCTACACGCCGCGGGTCGAAATTGACCTGATGTGCCGCTTGAGCCTCACCGATACGCTTTCCAATCACCTCGGTGCGGACAAGAAGCCCCTGCTCTACGACGCTGTTTTCGCCTACGATCCTGCGCTGACAAGGAATCAGCCGACCGCGCCCTTGCCGCGCAAAATCTCTGGCCCGACCTCAACCGCCTG
>FWPV01006730.1_pt1 | contig 21589 bp, 23 predicted proteins | sample 2228371 | NCBI WGS metagenome assembly FWPV01 (sample SAMEA103939776, study PRJEB20133) | metagenome | reverse complement strand
ATGATTTGCTGGCGATAAAATTTGTTTGTTATGTGTTTTTACTTTTATCTCTGCGACCTAGCCAACTCCACGTTAATTTGGCCGTCATCACTGACAGTATAAAACTGCATGGCACAATTATTAATAACCCAACCAGTCCGAGCCCATAATCTTCAGAAAGTGCCTCTCTGTCGGGCGCGCCTACTTTTTCCATATGCAACTCTATGTACCATTCACTAATCAAATGCTCAGAGCAAATGAAGCTAAATACCATTACAGCCAAACTTATAAATGTTCTTAGAATCATCGCAACACATAACAACTTAATCAAAAGGGTAAACCACGCTTTAAATCATGGTTCATCCCTTCTTTTTTTTAACAATATGCTGAAGTTACACAGAAATATAATTTACAACAAGTAGTTATAACAGCTGCGATTTTTGGTTAGCTTGAAAGCGTGGATAAAGCCGCATAGTTAAATTGCAACAAATAACTTACAACTGGAAAAGCCAGCGCCGTTGTTCCGGTTGTATAAAGGAGAAAAACTAAATCGTCAGACCAGCTCGTTTCCTCCCCGTTGAGCGATTGGCCGGTTTTGAGGTTTTAAGCCGACAACTTTGAGGCGAGCGACGGTAGCACTTGCCGCCCCGTGGTTTTAAAAAGCAGGCGGCGCCTCAAAAGCGAGTTAAAACAGTGGGCTTTCGAGCGGTCCCCGGGGCGATTCCCAGCTTACACTGCAACCTTAGCTGCAAGCTAAACATCAAGCACTGTCATGCCTATAAAGGCAATAAAAAAGGCGTACCGCCTAAGCCAATACGCCTTCCTCACAACAAGCCCAAACTAAAAATAAGATGGCTTCAGAACCAATCAAAGCGGTGAAGCCAATACAGCGCCAGGGCAATCAACAGCAGATCAACCCGCCGCAACCGGCTGTGCTTTTACTGAAGCAACCCAGTTATTCACCCGTTTTTCCAGCACGTCCAGTGGCAATGCACCGCCACCTAATACGGTATCGTGAAAAGCGCGGATATCAAACTTGTCACCCAGCTCAGTTTTGGCTTTTTCCCGCAGTTCCAGAATCTTCAGCATGCCAATTTTGTAGGCGGTCGCCTGACCTGGCCATACAATATAACGGCGCACTTCAGACACCACTGCACCTTCGGCCACCGGTGTTTTGGCTTTGAAATAATCAATAGCTTCCTGTTCAGTCCAGCCTTTAGAGTGCAGGCCGGTATCCACCACTAAACGCACTGCACGCCACATTTCGGTAATTAAGCGGCCAAAGTCAGAATAATCGTCTTTATAGGCACCCATTTCTTTGGCTAATAGCTCGGTATACAGCGCCCAGCCTTCAGAATAAGCGGTAAAACCGGCCTGAGTACGGAAGGTTGGTACCGACTTTAATTCCTGCGCTATCGAAATTTGCATATGGTGGCCCGGGTTGCCTTCATGGTAAGCAATGGCTTCCATTTCATTTTTTGGCATGGCTTTCATATCTGACAAATGCGCGTAATAAATACCAGGGCGTGAACCGTCCGGTGTGCCAGGGTAATAATGCTGCGCTGCGCCCGGCTGTTCACGGAAGGCCTCTACCCTTTTTACCACCAGCGGCGCTTTTGGCAGAATGCCAAAATACTCAGGCAGTTTTTTATTGATGTAATCTAAATAAGCTTCTGAATCTTTTAAATAAGCATTGCGGCCTTCATCGGTATCCGGGTAGAAAAAGCGCGCATCGGTTTTAATAAATTTAAAAAACTCAGATAATTCGCCTTTAAAACCTACTTTGTCCTTAATAGCGATCATCTCTTTGGTTAAACGCTCTACTTCATTTAAACCAATCTGGTGAATTTGCTCAGCAGTTAAGGCTGTAGTAGTGGATTGTTTTAACCGCAGATTGTAATAAGCCACACCGTCTGGCAGCTTGGCCACGCCGGTGGCAATTTTGTCGGCTTTATCCAGCTCGCTGGTTAAAAAGCCCAGCAGCGACTGATAGGCCGGCTGGAACTGGCTGGTTAACGCAGTTTTTGCATCAGCCAATAGCTGTTGTGCTGCTTTGTCATCCAGCTTGTCAGCTTTTACCAGCGCATCAACTTTGGTTTTAACATCAGACCACAGCGGTGCGTCTTTATCCGACTCGGTAAAAGGAGCGCCAGTCAGCAAATTATTTACCTGCTCAATCACACCTTCATAAGCAAAACGGGGTGGCCGTACACCGGCAGCTGCGGCTTTTTCCGCCCTTTGCTGTAAATCAGCAATGGCTTTGGCCACTCCACCAATACGTTTTACGTAGGCTTCCATGTCTTTTACATCATCTACTTTATGGAAGTTCATCAGCAGCTGCGGCAGCAAGGCATGCACACCTTGCATCTGGTTAAACACATAACGGTTACCGCGGAATTTGGCCGCTTCAGCTTCCTGCTCGTATTGATAAATCCACAAATCGTACGAAGTTTTGGCTTCTGGCTCTAACTTCTCATAATCAAACTGCGCTTTAAGCTCAGCCACAGATGCCGCCAGCCAGGCCAGTTGTTTGTCTTCGGCTTCTTCGGTCATCTCATCAATCTGGTCATTTTTTTCTTTGCGGCCAAGGAAAGTCAGCTGTAACGGGCTCATTTGCAGCTGCTCTTCGTATTTGGCTTCAAACCATTTGTTTAAGCGTTCAGTTTCATTTTGTTCTGCGACTACAGCAGGAGCTGCAGCCTGAGGCGCAGCTGGTTGTGATGTGGTTTGTTCCGGAGCCTGTGAAGCCGGGTTACAACCTGCCAATAAGGCAGCAATACTCAGGGCTAATAATGATTGGCGCACTTTTGTTATCCTTTTGCGTTGTTACTGGATTGAACTTTTGTTGCAGGCAAAGCTGCAGTTTTTTAAGAATTCATCAGAAAATAATCTCTGCATCAACTGCAGTAAACCCAGCATAACCGCTTATCCAGCCAAGGTCTAAAACTGATTTGTAAGCTAAACTTTCAGCAGCCAGAACCTCTTTTACCACAGCTTTAAAGCAGAAAAAAACCGCCTGCTGGCGGTTTTTCTCTGGTCATCACTGCGGTTGTGAATCGTTAATAGCCGTCTATCACTTCACTCCATAACGACATCGAGCTGACGCTGGCATTACCGCTGGCACCAGGCCCGCTTTGTAACTGCCACATTTCTTTGGCTTTACCATCGTCTTTTAATAAATCGCGGGCTTTGGTCAGGGCGTCTAAATCGTACTGGAAAGTGGCATTACCACCACCATTTATATCAAACACAAAGGTGGCTTCAGCTTCACCAAAACTCCACTCACCTGTCACTGCATCTTTTTTCGGGTTAGCGAACACAATAGAGCCTTTTAAGTCGCGGTTACCACCACCGTTCATCTGGAAGCTCTGGCCCCGCACCACCACTAAACCTTCAAAATCCAGCAGGTTACCGCTGATGGTCAGGTTACCGTCGATCACCAGAATGCCGGCACCAGTAGCCTGACCTTTAAACTCGATATTGCCGGCTACATAGGTAATACGTTCAGCGCCTACTTTGCCCATGTTATTGGGGGCTACACCACGCTCGGCCAATGGCATAGCGTAATATTGTGCTTTGATCGACTCAATAAAGTCGTTCATTTTTTCCGGATCACCGAACGGGTCGTCAAAATCAACAACCTTGATACCGCCCTGGTAATTGTCCATCCGGTCTTTGGCTTCAATGTCATCGACAATTTTGTCGTAGTTGCTGTCAGTGTTGGTGGCAAGGGCCGGGCCTATGATTTTACCCGCACTGTCTTTTTCACCAATAACCTGAAATTTGTTACTGTTGGCAGTATCAAAAATTTTGATACCACCAATGATGTTCATCGCACCCAGATTACCCGAAGCTTTTTTCGGCTGATAATAAGCCTGCACCTTACGTTCAATACCGGTAGAAGTCACAGTACCAACACTGACCACCCGGACAAAACCCGGTTTACTGACAAAATCAATAGTCTCAATTTGCCATTCAACATTATTGCCAAGACCCCGCTCTGAATCCTGCAGTGCCTTGATCACCGCATCCGGGTCGCCCCAAACGCCGGCATTGTCCTCGTTATCAAAAAATGCTTTCACTTCAATCAGGCCACTTTCAGCCGCAATAAAAGCTTCAGACACCTGTTTTTGATTGGAAGAAATACGTTCATTCATTTGCATCGAACTGATGCCGGCTACACTGATCAAAGTTGCTACCATCAGCAGTAACAACGAAATGATCAACACCGAGCCTTTCTGACTATGATTCATATTCATGCCCCCGCAGCTGGCTGAAATTTACTTTGCAATACCGCATTTCGCAGCGCTGAGCGAAACGAAATACGATGCTGGCGTTCCTCATCCCCACGGCTGGTTGTCAACTCAACTGTGGTTTCAATTTGCACTGCGCTGCCACATACCACAGCAGCCCCCAGCGGGTCTAAACAAGCGACCGTAAAAAAATTAACATTTTCGGCCACTATTGAGGCCGGATCGGCATTAAGCTGACGTGTCAGCTCACCGTTATTATTACGCTGATACACGACGGTACCAGCGGCAGTTGTCAGGGTTAACACTGTGCCGTTATTGGCAGTGGCTACGCCGGTTGCGCCGCGGCTATCGACTAAAATTGAGTCATTAATATAAGAAAAATCACCCTGCAAAGCGGTAAAACGCTGAGCTTCGCTGTAAGACAAATGACCGGACACCATCACAGAGGTCACACCCCATAACAGAATAGCCCCCAGTGCCAGACTGATCATCAGTTCAACCAGCGTAACCCCGGCCTGATATGTAAATTGTCGCTGCAAATACATCAGTTGCTCCTAAGGATAAAGCCGGAATGAATAAGAAAATGACGTGTTTTCGTCATCAAACCGGGTTTCATCCCAGGTGATTTGCACCGTATACAAAGTATCGCCGGCTGCAGGTTCAACAATAGTGGTCACCAGACCTGGTAAAGTGACGTTATTGTTATTGGTCAGCTGCCAGCGCTGCTGCACCTGAGCCTGAATTTGCAGCACGGTGAGAGGCGCTGCTGCTGCCGCATTGGCCCACAAACGCTCTACTGTATCGGCGGCAATGATATTGGCTAAACCCCGCTGATAAGCTGAATGACTGGACTGCAAAGTTTTCATTTGCAAACCTGCCAGACCTAAAGCGCCAAATGCCAGAATCAACATGGCTATCAGCACTTCAAGCAGACTAAAACCGCCTTGTTTTACAACGCCAGCTGTTATTGACATTGTCCTGCCTCCACTGCAATTTTTCCGCCTGGCAACACTGTGACTTGCCGGCTGTATTTAGTGCTTTCATCCACAATGACACCAATACAACGTTGTTGTAACGGCCTGCCACGGCTGTCAAAGATGACGTTTGGGTCGCCGCCAAGCGCCACGTTTGCGTCGGAAACGTCTAACCGGCGCAGCAGCTCATTATTGTCGGTACGTAAAACCTGCAGGTTCCAACCGTTCGATACCTGTGTCATCCGAGCTTCTACATTCAGCTGGCGCTTCACCGCTTCGGAGCGGGCGTAATGCAGATAACTTAAAATTTGATTCGATTGGCTTCTGGCTTTGCTGTCGCGGATCAAATCCATAAAAGAAGGGATGGCAATACCTAAAATGACGGCAAAAACCGCCAGCGTCACCAGCAGTTCAATCAGGTTAAAACCTTGATGGCCTTTAGCCCCCTGACTTTTCATTACCAGCAAACTCCGGCAGTGGTGGCCGTTTTCTGGCCAGTGTTATCAATCGTAAAAGTTTTGCATTCAGTATCTTTGGCCTGACGTCCGGTGGCTGTTGCTGTCAGGGTATAACTGGCCGCAGTCACTTTAGCACTAATGCTGTAATAACCGTTGGTGCTGGTGGTTGGTAACACCAGACCGGTATAACTGTTGGTTTCGGTGAATTGACGTTCCAGCAATTGTGCTGTGGTGGCAAGCGTATCTATGGCATCTGAGCGGTGTGATCTCAGCACCATTTGTTGATATGCAGGAAAAGCGATTGAAGCAATAATGGCGATAATCACCACAGTGACCATCACTTCAATTAACGTAAATCCTTTACTCTTTTTACCTGAACGAACAGACAACAACGCTCCATTCATTTACTTCTCCATATGTTCTTGTACAACTAAACATCATTCCGTACTGTAGAACAAACAAAAAACAATATCCAGAAGCACAAAAAACACATAAATAAACACAAAACAGGGTATAAAAAACATAAAAAATAAACCATAAAAAAACAATTAATAAACAATATGTAAAAATAACTGGCAACACAGGCCGGTTTTGTTGCAAAAAAGCGCTTTCAAAAAACAGGAATGGCCAGATAAAAGAACCAATTGTTATCTTTATGAAAATTAAATTATCAAAGAACTTGCTAAAAAATGATTAAACCGCCAATTATTCAGCGAATAATTTCAATATAAAGCCAACAAGCCGCCACTGGTAAGAGCAGATTTTGCTATCAAATATTACAAAAGCAGGGAAAAAACCGGCATAGCGGTACAAAACAGCTGTTTTGTGCAAAAACCGCAGCCGAACAGCGGCATCAGATAAAACAAGATATAAAAGTGCTGCAAAAATTGCAGACGAAGGCGTTTGTAAAAAAAAGAAAACACTGCTTATCAGTTAGATGCACTACCTTTGCGGCAGCATAAAACCGAGCAGAGCTTACCGAAGCCTCGCCAACCTTGTGTGACGGCAACAGCCAAACCACTGCGGGCTATAAAAAGCATTGTTATTGCGACGTCAGCAGCAGTTGCATCGGCACATCCCTGATGCCCTGCGTATTTCGCTGACCGCCAACTGCAACAAAACCCAATCGCTGATAGAGTGGCTGTGCATATAAAGAAGAATTAACAGTGAAGATTGCGGTATTGGCCCGCTGCAAACAACGCTTTTTAGCCTCAGCAAAAAGTCGGGTGGCGTAGCCCCTCCCCTGGCAGTGGCTTGCCACAAATAAGTGATACAGGTGACTGTTATCACGGGTGGCAACCACAGCAACCAGCTCCCCATCCAGTTCACCCAGCAGATAATCAAAGTTTGCTTGCTGAATGTAACCGGCAATAGCGTTTTCGCTCATCGATTGCAGCAACAAAGCTGCACCTTCACTGCTGCAGTCGGGCGCAATAAAACGGCGGGTTAGATCCTGCAGCAGCACACTGATGGCGGGGGCATCACTGGGAGTTGCCTGGCGGATACTTAACATCAGTCACTCCTGCTGTAACCCACTGTAGTTTGAAACTTCGCAGGCATTAAGCTGATGTTGGTCACTCAGCATGCTGCCCAACATCCTGTTTATGATTTGGCAATAACAATTGCCAGTACCCAACATCCAGCCATTGGCCAAACTTGGTACCCACCTGATAAAAATGCGCCACCTTGGTCATACCAAATTTTTCGTGTAACGCCACACTGGCATCATTTGGCAAAGCAATACCGGCCATCACAGCATGGTAGCCGGCCTGAGTTAATTGCAGCAGCAGCTGTTGCATTAACAGGCTGCCATACCCCAAACCTGCGCTATCGGGCGACAGATACACACTGGATTCGACTGAATAACGATAACCAATCCGGGCACGCCAGGGGCTGGCATAGGCATAACCCAGCACAAGTCCCTGGTGTTCCAGCACTAAAAAGGGTAATTCTGAGCTCCGGATGGCCTGTATCCGCTGCAGCATCTCGTTGTCTGTTAAACAACTTTGCTCAAAAGTCACTGTGCTGTGTTCAATATAATGGTTGTATATCAAAGCAATAGCAGCGGCATCTGACTCTGCCACCGGTCGCAACCTGATCTGCGTTACTACAACGTTATCAACCATCCACCACCTCATCATCAGGTTTTCAAGCGCAATTGCACGCTGAAATTAACAACGTCCGTGCAACAATTCCAACAATCTGACCCGCACCACTTTTTGTTCCAGATAATAACTACAAAGGCCAGCCACTGAGATTAAAGTGACCACGGTCAACCAGCTGATAAAACCGGCGTCACTGCGCTGATTAAAATACATCAGGCTTAATGCCAGCAAATACACAGTAATAAGCCAGGGCATCAGCCGCACTATATAACGCAGCCACATGGTACTTTGTTTGGCTTCCAGTACAATTTCAGCCAATTGAGCATTATTTAAATGTGCTGTAAAAACAAGTTGTTGCTGCAACCAAAGGTGATGACGCACAAATCCTCCCTGAAACAAAAACTGAAAAGTCATAAAAAAACCGGCCATCAGCCGACCGGTCAAACGAAAAATATACCTTTTATTAACTTTTCAAACAACAAGGTTGTGGCTATTTCAGGTCTGCATAGCTGCTTTCAGCTTTGTTCCGGCAACTGAGCTTCAACCAGCAATGCCAGCATCGCTAAACTATCCTGCCAGCCAAGATAACAGGATTCAGCCGGGATCACTTGCGGCACGCCCTGCTGGCGAATTTTCAGCTCAGTACCACAACTGACGGCTGTTAAAGTCACTGTCACTTCCATCGGATCCGGTAAGTTCGGATCGTCAAACTTGTCGATATAACGAATGAGTTCACCCGGTTTTAATTCCAGATACTGGCCACCAAAACTGTGACTCTGGCCGGAGCGGACATTGGTAAAGGCCATTTTAAACAAACCACCTTCGCGTGCATCCAGATGCTCAACAGTGCAGACATAACCATGAGGCGGCAACCATTTGGCAAGGGCCGCCGGTGCCAGAAAGGCACGAAAAACCATGTCAGGGCTGGCTTTTAAAACACGATGTAACTCAATGGTGTGATGGGACATGCAAAATGCTCCTTTTGCTGATATCTGCCCAAACCGGTTTTTCCGGTTCTGATGCTATTGCCTGGACATTCAGCCGGAACCAGATGACAGTCCGGCCTGAACCAACGGCCACAATGGCACTGAGCTTGGCAAAGAAATTTGCTTAAAGTGGTACAACCACGAAAAATTCATGACAGGCTGTGGTTTCAGCAAAAATAAACCGGGCAAAACCGATGCCTGTTGTTTTGATATTGCTGCTAATAACACTTGCTACATCGCCGTTCAGAGGCTGGCCGTCCGCCGGGTATATGGGATAGCGGCTAATTTCAGCGCATTTCAGCGCTTTGGCACTGCACTACAGCAATACAACACTGCGCTCTGAATAGAAAATATGATCGGTTGAGGCAACAACAGGCTGCTGTGCACTTTGAGGCACAGCAGCTTAAGTTGCAGACTATCAGTATCAAACCTCTGGCCCGGCATATTGCGCCAGAACTTCAGCTTCAGTCAGCTCCAGCGTTGAATTGGCAAAACAATAATAAGCCGGTTTATGGTCGATAAAAATTTGTTCAGTAAATACAAATGGATGCTGTGGTGTTAACAGCCCCACCGGCACTATATAACGGTTGTCCGGAATAAAACGATAAAACAGATGCGTGCCACAACTGCGGCAAAACGCACGTTCTGCCCAATCTGATGAACCATACACAGCGATAGCTTCACTGCCTTCAAAATCGACCGAACTGCCGCAATTGACCGCCAGCAGCGGCCCGCCGCCCCAGCGTCGGCACATGCCACAATGACAGGCATCCATTGCTGTGCCTGCCAAAGCCCGAAATCGTACAGCACCACATAAACAGCGGCCCTGCACTGCCACTTGTTCTGTTGTTTGCGCTGACATCCGTCACCTCCTTGTTGTTAAAACTCCATATTGATTTTTAGGCAAAACACAGGCGGTTGTAAACACGCCGCCTGTGTTCGTTACAGATTAAACACTGCGCGCTTTCACACTGTCTACCCATTGTTGCACCCGTTTTTCCAGCAGCTCCAGTGGCAAGGCACCGCCGTTCAGCACTGTGTCGTGAAAAGCGCGGATATCAAACTTATCACCCAGTTGCTGCTGCGCCTGACTTCTTAATTGCAGAATTTTCAGCATGCCAATTTTGTACGAAGTGGCCTGCCCCGGCATTACCAGATAGCGCCGCACTTCAGACACTACGGCTGCTTTAGCAACAGGCGTTTTGTCCAGAAAATAATCAATGGCTTGCTGTTCAGTCCAGCCTTTGGCGTGCATGCCGGTATCTACCACTAAACGCACAGCGCGCCATATTTCGGTGACTAAACGGCCAAAGTCAGAATAGGGGTTCTGATAAGCGCCCATCTCTTTGGCCAAAAGTTCTGAGTACAAACCCCAACCTTCGGAATAAGCGGTAAAACGTGCCTGGGTGCGGAACTTGGGCACAGATTCCAGCTCCTGGGCGATGGAAATTTGCATATGATGGCCCGGGCTGCCTTCATGATACGCAATGGCTTCCATTTCATTTTTTGGCATGGCCTTCATATCCGACAAATGGGCGTAATACACACCAGGCCTTGAACCGTCTGGCGTGCCGGCCGAATAATGTTGCGCCGCACCCGGTTGCTCCCGGAATGCTTCTACCCTTTTCACCACCAGTTTGGCTTTAGGCAAAATGCCAAAATACTGAGGTAATTTTTCGCCGATAAAAGCAAGATAAGCCTCAGAGTCTTTGATATAAGCTTCGCGCCCTTCGTCTGTATCGGGATAAACAAACTGACTGTCAGTTTTAATAAAGTGGAAAAAGGCTTTTAAATCACCGGTAAAACCCACTTTATCTTTAATAGCGTTCATCTCTTTGGTTAAACGCGCTACTTCATCCAGGCCAATCTGGTGAATTTCATCGGCCGTCAGTGCTGTGGTGGTCGACTGCTGTAAACGCAGATTATAAAAAGCCACACCGTCCGGCAGGGCTGAAGCGCCATGAGCTTCCGCTGGCATGCTGGCAATTTCAGTTTGTAAATATTGCGCCAATGCCTGATAAGCAGCGCGGAACTGGCTGGTCAGCGCGGTTTTGGCGTTATTGCGAAGCTCAGTTGCTTCGTCGTTCGTTAATTTATCGGCTTTGACCAGCGCGTCAATTTTGTTGTTGATATCACTCCACAACGGCGAGTCCTCGCCTTGCTGCTCAAAAGGCTGGCCCTTCAGTAAATTATTCACCTGCACCAGCGCGCCTTCATAGGCAAAACGAGGCGGGCGCACCCCGGCTTGGGCTGAGCTGATGGCTCTTTGCTGTAAATCTGCGATGGCTTTGGCAACACCGCCAATCCGGCTGATATAAGCCTCTGCGTCGGTTTTGTTGTCTACTTTATGAAAGTTGATCAGCATTTGGGGTAACGAAGAATGCATACCCCGCATCTGATTAAACCAATAACTATGCCCACGGTAAGCGGCTGCTTCTTTGGCGCGCTCAAACTGGTAAATCCATAAGTCATAAGAAGTTTTGGCTTCGGCATCCAGCTTGCTGTAATCAAATTGGGTTTTAAGCTCCGCCACTGTGGCTTCAAACCACAACAGCTCTTTTTGCTCTGCCTCAGCAGTCATATCATCCACCTGGTCGTATTTTTCTTTCCGGCCAAGGGCGGTCAGGCGCAGCGGGCTCATTTGCAGCTGCTGCTCGTATTTTTGTTCAAACCACTGATTTAACCGCTCAGACTCTGATTGTGCTGTGGCCTGAACTTCAGCTACCGACGCTGGCGCGCCATTACCAATCTTATCGCCGGAGGTATTGGCGCTGTTGTTTTGTGGATCACTGGCTGGCTGACAGGCCACAAGGGCCGCAGCAATACTGATGGCCAACACAGATTTTGCAGAAAATAAATATCGCATTTTTTATCCTTCTTGTTGTGATGCTAAGGCGCTGCAACAGCAGAGCACAGTCTGAGCTTTATAGTGCAAGCACAACCACAGAAGCGGCAAGAGGCTTGGCCCGTCAGTCATAGCTGTTGTTTGTGGATTGGTAGCATTTTTGCCCGCGCCGCCGCAAAGCATGCAGCTACTTTGTGCTTGATGCGGCGTTTGCAACACAAGCAAAAGCGGCAAAACACTTCACCTCGGCACTCTTTCCTTATATTCCTCATATCTACTTCGCATCAGCACTCTGGTCGGTTAAAATGCGCGCCCTGAATTTTATTGCCGCTGAGCGCCACGCGATGTCTTTTAACGCTTTATATACTGATTTATCAGGCTATTACGATTTAATGTGTGCCGACATCGACTATCAGCGCCAAAGTGCAGCGGCCATGCGCCTGCATCAGTTTTTTGGCAGCGGCGGCCATACCCATCTGGATTTAGCCTGTGGCACAGGGCCACATATTGAACATTTTTTACAGGCCGGTTATCAGTGCACCGGGCTGGATTTAAATCAGCCGATGCTGGATATTGCCGGGCAGCGCTGCCCGCAGGCGCAATTTGTACAGCAGAATATGTGCGCCTTTAACATAAGCGAACCTGTTGATTTAATTACCTGTTTTTTATACTCCTTGCATTACAGCGGCAATATTGACGGCTTAAAAGCTTGTCTGCGCCATGTGGTGCCGGCGCTAAAATCCGGTGGTGTGTTTTGTTTTAGTGCGGTCGATAAAAACAAAATTGATAACAGCGCTTTATTACGCCAGCATGCCCGCCATCAGCACAGCCATTTTGTGTTTGAGTCCGGCTGGTTTTATCAGGGGTTTGGTGATGAGCAACAGCTCAGGCTGAAAATTCAGAAAACCACTCAGGGTGTGACTGAGCTGTGGCAGGACCACCACCCTATGGTGGCGGTCAGTTTTGCTGAGCTTAAAGCACTGCTGGAGCCGGACTTTGAAGTGGTGATGCTGGAGCATGACTTTGAAAAAATCCTGCCGCTGGCACCAGACTCCGGCAACGCTTTATTTGTCTGTATTAAACACTAACTGATACAAGCAGCAGTTATAAGCTCTGTAACGAAGCGCCTTCAGTTTCACCGTAACGGGTTTCTTTGTCGTAAGAGAGCTGCGCTGCTTTGGCTTTGGCCAGAATCTCGTTTGCAACGGCATTGGCTTCCTGCTCCAGCAGCTTGCAATTGGCTTTGGAGCCAAGGCTTCGCAGGGCATCATCAATATCGTTGGCGGCTTTTTTGGCAATAGCCACATGCTTCATTTCATGACGCAATAAATTTGGGTACCAGCGCGCCCACAAGTCCTGCACCTCTGTGGTCGACACCTGCAGTTTTGGCAAGGTCACCTCAATTCTCAGATCTGTGACATAAGTGTCGATGCGGCATTGCCGGTTCCAGTTTTTGACATAAAAACGCCACTGAATGGCATAACTGCTGTCGGCAATATCACTCAGGCCATCTTTTTTAATCGGCGTGTGGGCAGCGGTGGCCGCTATCAGCTCTTGTTTGCTGCTGGCATTCACCGGGTAATACACGTAATTTTCCCATAACTCGACCTTGGCCTGAGCGGCAGAACCAACAAACAGCAATATCAGCGTGATTAAGCGCACGACAACCTCGTTTTACAGTGAAATCAATAAAATAGCAGACATTGACCTGAGTGCTGCAACAAAAACAACAGGCATCAATGTACTGAGCGCCAACGAAGAATGCAATCTGAAGCCGCGTCAGGCTGGACAGCTAAGGGGGCAAACACAACAGCTTCCTGACGAAATAGCCAGCACACTAAAACACAAACCACGGCGCTCTGGCTCATTTTATCGCAGCTGCGGCTCTGTTAACCGTATCCGGTTGCTACAAGTTGCGGCTATTGCCACACTGGCTTAGATAACTACAATCACAACGCAGCGGAACTTTTATGTATAAAAACAATGCCAGTCCACGCCTGTTTAGCACTCTATTTTTGTTGATTTTCAGTTGTTTATTACCGGCCCATGCCGCGGGCTCAAGCGAGCGCACGCCTTCAGCACCAGAGCGCGACAGAGGCGACCGGCCTTATCAGCGGCTGATTTTACGCGGTGGTATTTATGTCAGCGGTGAAGGTGCACCGGCACAGGGGCCTGTGGATATTGTCATTGAAAACGACCGTATTGCCGAAATTGTGGTGGTCGGCAATCCGGGTTTAGCCATTAAGCAGGAAGGCCGGCCAGTCGCTGCAAAAGGCGACAAAGAACTCGATGTCAGCGGCATGTATATTCTGCCTGGTTTTGTTGATATGCACGGTCATATTGGCGGCTCAGCCCCGGGCATTCCGGCCGAATATGTGTTTAAACTCTGGCTGGCACACGGTATTACCACAGTAAGGGAGCCCGGCAGTTTTAACGGCCTCGACTGGACCTTAAAACATGTCAAAGCGTCCAACGAAAACCGCATCGTCGCCCCCCGTATTGTGCCTTATATCGGTTTTGGTCAGGGCCTGAAAAAACCAGTGTTCAGCCCTGAACAAGCGCGTGACTGGGTGCGGGGTGTAAAAAAAGCCGGTGGCGCCGGTATTAAGTTTTTTGGTGCCACTCCGGCCATTATTGCCGCTGCACTGGATGAAGCCGGCAAACTCAAACTTGGCACCATGATGCACCACGCCCAGCTCAATGTGATGCGCACCAATGTGCTGGACAGCGCCAGAATGGGACTGACCTCAATGGAGCACTGGTATGGTTTACCCGAAGCGCTGTTTACCGGTCAGGTGATCCAGCACTATCCGGCGCATTATAACTATCAGAATGAACAAGACCGTTTTGCCGCCGCCGGCGAGCTTTGGAAACAAGCGGCAGCACCTGGCTCAGAGCGCTGGAATGCAGTGCGGGATGAACTCATCCAGCTGAACTTTACCATTAACCCAACGCTGACCATTTATGAAGCCACCCGTCATGCTGAAGCACAGCGTTCAGCGCCCTGGCATCAGGACTACACCCTGCCTACCTTAACCAGGTTTTTTCAGCCCAACCGCGACGCCCATGGTTCTTTCTGGTTTGACTGGACTACTGATCAGGAAATTGCCTGGCGTGAAAACTACCGGATCTGGATGTTGTTTTTAAACGACTTGAAAAACCATGGTGGCCGTATTACCACAGGCTCAGACGCCGGTTATATCTACAAAATTTATGGTTTTGCCTTTATTCAGGAACTGGAGCTCTTACGTGAAGCAGGTTTTCATGCGCTGGAAGTGATTCAGGCCGCCACTTTAAATGGCGCAGAGGCGCTGGGACTGGCCGATGAGATTGGCAGCCTGGTACCGGGCAAAAAAGCCGATATGCTGATAGTGGCTGAAAACCCACTGGCTAATTTTAAAGTGCTGTATGGCACAGGCCATTACCAGCTGAATGCCAACAACCAGCCAGAGCGCACTCAGGGTGTGCGTTACACCATTAAAGACGGTGTGGTTTATGACGCGCAGCAGCTACTGAGCGACGTGCGGGCTATGGTAAAACAAGCCAAAGCAGCGGAGTCTGGCCAGAAATAACAGCAAAACACTCTGAGCTTTAGAGTCTGTCTCACGACTACAATCGCGCCTGCAATCGCAACAATCAAAAAAGGGCAAACTCCGGTTTGCCCTTTTTTATCAATAACTCACTTCAGCCAAAACAAAGAAAGACAATAAACAGTTATCAGTGGCCCGGGCTTTGATGCAGTTTGCCCGCCAGCCAGGCCATTGGCAGATAAGCCAATAACAAATCCAGTGCAATAAACCAGCCCGGCGCAGGTATCATGATACTGGCCGCCACACCACCACAAAAAAACAATAAAGCCACCACAAAAGCCAGCTGTATTTTGTAGCTGGCAGCCAGATAACAAGCGACCCAGGCGCCGGCAAAAGTACCCAGCGCATGAGCCAGCCAGGGCGTGACAAAATGTTGTGGTTCAAACAGGCTGATGCCCTGTTTCAGGCTTTCGGCGTTATGCAGATCCACGCCGGCCGGTGGTGCAATCAACAACGGCCCCAGCTGGATCAGCGCCATATTCACAGCACTGCCCACCACAACGCCAGCCAACAGGCTTAGAATATTCTGTAATAGTTTTGGCATCACATGCTCCTCTGTGCCCAAGCTGCTGAATTACTGCTGTGCTGCTATGAAGTGCAGCCCAATCAAGCTGATGTTTTTACCAAACTGGTATTTAGCTATCCTGTACCTGAAAGTTCTGCAGGCCAAATGTACTCTGCTGCGCAGCTTTTTTATCCCGCACAAAAATCACCAGCGCAAAAATAAGTTCAATCACACCACCGGCCAGGGCGCCGTATAAAGGTGCGGCGGCAAATTGTCCCAGCACAAAACCGGCCCCTGCCAACGCCAAACCACAGAACCAGAATAACCGCATGCCAAATAAGCTGCTGAACACCAGGTAACGACCACCAATCACCAACAACATAGCCGGGAAAAACCACTCGATACGTAGCTGCGCAGCGGCAAAAGCCAGAGGCAAACTAAAAATCAGCCAGAAAGTGCTGGCATAAGCCAAGCCCGCCAGCGGATTGCCTTTGCTGTGATTGCCGGGCCTCCCCGCTAATTTGGCAATAACAACACCAAGCGGATGAATAAACATACCGCCAATCAGCAATACCCAAAGCGCCTGCTGTGCTGAGGCAAAAACCACAGCAGCAGCGCTGCCAAGCCAAATCAAAGACGACGCCAACATACCGGCAGCGCCGCTGCAATAAGCAAAACGCATATCGGTCTGAGCTGCATTCAGTGAATCATTCATAGAATAAATCCTTTTAATCATCAATATGTTGCGATTAAAGCAACAACAAAGGTGGATAGCAAAAATAAGGTCGGAAACAACTTTGACTGTGCCAGCCTGACCGGCGCCGGTCAATAACCTTCGGTTGTTTTATCAACAATTTTCAGCTGAAGCTGGAAAGTCAGATCCGAACAACACCCAGGCTGATACCAACACTTGCCGGGTCGCTCAAATCAAGGCTTTGTGCTAGCCGCAGTCATTACACTGATCAGCCTGAAATGATCTGCAGGCGTTATTTTCCGGTGTTTGCTTGCCGGATTTAGCGGCCGGATAAGGTATTGCCTTTGGCTTTTTTTGGCTCGCCCGCTTCATCTTTTTGCTTTATTTGTTGCTGTTTGATCTGCTGAATTTTTTTAATTTCAGTAGGGGGAATAGGCAATAACGAAATCAGTGGCAAAAACGCCAGCATTAAATAAGCGCCGGCACAGCGGCGTTTGGCCCAGCGCACCATATTAAAAAACCAGCGGCCCAGCCATAACAGCAACAACACCACAAAAGACCACAGCAGCAATGTTGTTACCAGCTCGGCACCTTTGCTGTTCAATAACAAAAAATCCATTTTTATCCCAGCTTATCAAAGATTTAATCATTGTCTGGCAGGAAATTGGGCGGGACCGCTGCTTTTTCAAGCAGCACTCATTTTGCACAACACAATTTTAAAATAACGGATGTTAAACAGGACTTATTGCAGAGAATGACCGCAGCTGCTGCCGATCAGGCAACTGTTATAAACAAAGTCCAGACTTGCCCTGCCCCAGCGCAACAGGCACATCGGCAAGGCTCACATGATAATACAAAGCCAAAATTTGCCAGCCGGCATCAGCTTTATACAGCTGAATACTATTAACCCCAACAAAATCAGCGGCTTTAGCGTTCTTATCCGTTCTGGATTCGACCACGCTATACACGGCGGCAAAACGGTCGTGCTGCACCAGCTGCCGGCTCACTTCACATTCATAAAATCCTTTGGGCCTGGCTGCTGTCATGCCCTGCAAAAACTCAGTGGCTTTGCTTTGGCTTAACTTTGGCTGGCCTTCTTTATAAGTAGCACCAAAGACCACGGCATCGGGGTGAAATATGGCCTGCAGGCTTTTTACATCAGCAGCTATACCAGGCTCATGCGACAAAGCCCGCCATAATGTAGCCATTGTTTGTTCAGGCGTGCTGTTAAGTTGAGACGGGCTTTTTGCAAAAACAGCTGCACTACAAAGTAGCGCCGGCAACATCCAATAACGCATCACAACTCCTTGTTTTATTTTGTTTTTCCTGAAAGAAAAGCGCAAAAGCCGACCGCTGAGTTATTGATCAGTCTTGTCGTCTTCATCTTTGATATCTTTCACTACTTCTTTGGTTTTATCACCCACAGCTTTCACTGCATCTCTTGAAGTGTGACCAATTTTTTTGGTGACATCGCGGGTGGTATGGCCGACTTTTTTCGCTACATCCCGGGTACCATGACCAATGGCCCGGCCGGTATCTTTAATTTCGGCACAAGATGCCAAGAGCAAAAATACTGGCAACACCACAGAAAGTTTGATCATTAAATTCATCAGATTATTCCTTGTATGCCAAGCGGCAGCAGCTAAAGGGTTCCGACTAACATAGCAGCTGCTCAGGCTAAAATAACAGGGGCTTGAACCTGGCAAGGTAAAAAATACCGGCAAGCAGCAACAGCGCCAGCAGGGCAAAACCCAGCCTGCTGCTTTTTGCATAACTTAACGTCAGCGCTGCTTTGCCGCACAGAATATAACAGACTAATAATAAAATTTTAATGCCAAGCCAATGATGTATAAAAGGTTTCCACGGGCCTACTGCCAAAAGCGCCAGCGCCATACTCAGCAATAGAGTATCTACCAGATGAGGCACAAACCGTACTTTACTGGCGCGCCAATCAAAGCCGCCAGCTTCGGGCCTTAACATATCCAGCAAAAAACGCACGCTAAAAAGACTGACGCTCAGATAAGCACACAACATATGGATTTGTTTTATTTCAAGATAATACTGCATTGTTGTTTTCCCATATTTTCCGGCCATGTGATGTGTTTGCCGCACTGCAATAAGCCTGTAACAGCACAGCACACTGCTTTTGCACCACCTTAAAACATTCAGCCAAAGCGGCATATATCGCCAAATAGGTAAGGCCGCTTTGCGCACCGCCATCAGGGTATTTTCCACCACAGCAGGGTATAAAAAACCCGGTTACCACAAGGTAAAAAACACCCTGCCCGCATAAACACCCAAACATATTCAATAAATTCAAAAACTTAACATTTGGCCTGTTTATTGCCAAAGCAGCTCAGCCGTGGAACACCCGGCTCAAAACAAAAACACAGGAATAGCATATGAACAGTCCGCATCTTCGTCACACTGCAGGAGGTCTTTATGGCCGGCTATCGTAAACTCTGGTGGCTGTTAATCGCCATCCTCGCAATTACCTTTTCAGTGCTGGGTTATTTTGGTGCTGAAGTCTATCGTTCGGCACCTCCCATTCCGGCTAAAGTGGTGGACGCTGCCGGTAACCTATTAATGACCGAACAAAGCATTTTAAACGGTCAAACCGCCTGGCAATCGGTTGGCGGCATGCAGTTAGGCTCTATCTGGGGCCATGGTGCTTATCAGGCACCGGACTGGACCGCCGACTGGCTGCACCGTGAGCTGACCGCCTGGCTGGAGCTGGCCGCACAGGCAGAATTCGGCACCGGCTATGCCAGCCTGAATGAAGCGCAGCAGCATCAGCTGAAATTTGCGTTAAAGCAGGCCTATCGCACTAATACTTATGACAAAAACAGCGATACGCTGCAGCTCAGTGAGCGCCGGGTGCAGGCTATCACCCAAACCGCCGCCCATTATCAGGCGTTATTTGGTGACGATGCGGCGCTTGCGCAAACCCGCGCCAATTATGCAATGAAAAACAATACCCTGCCCTCGCTGGAACGCCGGCAAGAGCTCACGCAGTTTTTCTTCTGGACTGCCTGGGCCGCCAGCACAGAACGCACTGCCAACGGCGCCACTTATACCAATAACTGGCCCCATGAGCCGCTGATTGATAACAGACCCACAGCAGAAAACCTGATTTGGTCGCTGGTCAGTATTATTTTGCTGATCGCAGGTGTGGGTGGTTTGATTTGGGGCTGGGCCTTTTTACGCCAGCATGATGAAGAAGAGCCAGCCGCGCCCAAACTGGACCCTATAGCCCGGTTAAAACTGACACCGTCACAACGGGCTTTGGGCAAATATATTCTGGTGGTGGTGGCGTTATTTACCCTACAAGTGCTGTTGGGGGGTTTTACCGCGCATTACACGGTCGAAGGTGATGGTTTTTATGGTTTAAATACCACCGAATGGTTGCCCTACAGCCTGGCCCGTACCTGGCATATTCAGGCGGCGATGTTCTGGATTGCCACCGGCTTTTTGGCGGCAGGTTTATTTTTAGCGCCCATTATTAACGGCGGTAAAGATCCTAAATATCAGAAACTTGGGGTTGATGTGCTGTTCTGGGCTCTGGTGGTGCTGGTGGCAGGCTCTTTTGCCGGTAACTACTTTGCCATTATGCAAATGATGCCTGCAAACTTAAGTTTCTGGTTTGGCCATCAGGGTTATGAATACATCGACATTGGCCGCTTCTGGCAAATTATTAAATATGTTGGCGTATTGTTCTGGTTAGTGCTGATGCTGCGTGCTGTGGTACCCGCCTTTAAAGCACCGGGCGATAAAAACCTGCTGGCACTTTTTGCCGCTTCAGTGATTTGTGTTGGCCTGTTTTATGGTGCCGGTTTGTTTTATGGCGAGCGTACCCATTTATCTGTGATGGAATACTGGCGCTGGTGGGTGGTGCATCTGTGGGTAGAAGGCTTTTTTGAAGTGTTTGCCACAGTGTCGCTGGCCTTTATTTTCAGCAGTATGGGCTTAGTGTCGCGCACAGTGGCCACCAGCGCCAGCCTGGCGTCAGCTTCGTTATTTATGCTCGGTGGTATTCCTGGTACTTTCCACCATCTGTATTTTTCCGGTACCACCACCCCTGTCATGGCGGTGGGTGCCACTTTTAGTGCGCTGGAAGTGGTGCCTTTGGTGGTGCTGGGTTATGAAGCCTGGGACAACTGGCGTTTACAACACAAAGCGCCCTGGATGGCTGATATTAAATGGCCTCTGATGTTTTTTGTTGCTGTGGCGTTTTGGAATATGCTCGGCGCCGGTGTGTTCGGTTTTATGATCAACCCACCAATCGCTTTATATTACCTGCAGGGTTTAAACACCACCCCAACCCACGCTCATGCGGCACTGTTTGGCGTTTATGGTTTCCTGGCGCTGGGTTTTTGTTTATTGATCCTGCGTTATATCCGGCCACAGCTGGCTTTTGATGAAAAACTGATGAAAACCGCGTTCTGGTGGATGAACGGCGGTCTGGCGCTGATGTTATTTACCAGCCTGCTGCCTATTGGTTTTATTCAGTTTTATGCCAGCGCCACCGAAGGTTTATGGTATGCCCGCAGTGAAGCCTTTATGCAAAGTGACATATTGCATGCACTACGCTGGATCCGCACTTTCGGCGACGTGATTTTTATTATCGGCGCTTTAGCTGTGAGCTGGCAGGTAGTGAAAGGAGTATTTGACCAAAAAGCCGCAGCACAACAGCTGCAACAATTGGGTTGAGCCGACCGTTTTGCTGTAAACAAACAGCAGCGTTCAATAACAAAAAGGCATCGTTGAACGATGCCTTTTTTTATGTTGGCTAAAGCCATATTCTGGCGAAGGCCTGTGCCGGTATCAGGCTGCTTTGTCAGATAACAGCTTAATTTGCTCCGGGTTTTTCACCCTGATATGGGTTTGGTAATAATACAAACCCGTTGGCTTACCCTGCGACATAAAGTCAATTTTCATCCGCCGCGCCTGGCCTTTGACCAACAACTTTTTGCCAACAAAATATTGTTGGGCCGAAGCTGCATCAGTACCGGCCAGAGCTGCAGCCACTGCCGGGCTCATTGCAATAGTAATATTGCGCTGGTCGCGATAATCCAGTTCGGTATTTAAATAAACTGCCCGGCCATCAGTGCCGGCAGCCTGAATGTTGAGCTGATACTCTCCCACCACCCCTTCAGGCGCTGCCGCTGCTGCAGCGGCAATAATATCCATATTGCTGGCT
>FWPV01006729.1_pt1 | contig 21590 bp, 15 predicted proteins | sample 2228371 | NCBI WGS metagenome assembly FWPV01 (sample SAMEA103939776, study PRJEB20133) | metagenome | reverse complement strand
TGAACACGGATGGAAGAGCCGGTCCGGGGAGGCGGACAAGCCGGACTCCAGCGAGCGCAACGCCGCCAGCCGCCACGGTCTAATCGGCGTTCGTCCGCGTTCATCCGCGGCGCGAATGGGAATCCGCCGCCGATGAACGCCGGTGAACACGGATATGCGGGCGGGTCCGCACGCCTAAGGTCGCACCGGGCGATTCAAGTTGCGCTCAATAGACCACCTCGGGCGCCGGATTCGCCTCGCAGGCGCAGATTCCGGATGAGGCGGTGGAGGTTGTTCGGGTGGATGCCAAGCGCCTTTGCGGCCAAAGTGAAGTTTCCCCCCGCCGCCTGCAAGGCGTCCAAAACGATGCCGCGCTTGGCTTGATTCACGGCCTCATGGTAGGGCAGAGCGCCGGGAGTAGGGCCGGCGCCTGCCTCCAAAATGCTCTCCGGCAGGTCCTCGGGCAGAATGCGCCCGTTCGAGCCGAGGACCACCGCCCTCTCAATGGCGTTTTCCATTTCCCGTACGTTGCCCGGCCAATCGTAGTCCGCCAGCAAGCGTGCCGCTTCCGGCGTGATGCCGGCGAACATCTTTCCGCATCGCTTGGCTGCCTTTGCAGCGAATGCCTCGGCGAGCGCCGGAATGTCGTCGCGGCGTTCCCGCAACGGAGGCATAGTCAGCCCGACCACGTTCAGCCGGTAGTACAAGTCTTGACGGAAGAGGCCCTCGCGGACTCTCGACGCCAAGTCGCGGTTCGTGGCGGCTATTACACGAACATCGATGCGCACCGGCCGGACGCCGCCCACCCTCTCGAATTCCTGCTCCTGCAATACACGGAGCAGCTTGGCTTGCAGCGGGAGCGCCAGTTCGCCGATTTCGTCGAAAAAAACCGTCCCCGTGTCGGCCGTCTCCAGCTTGCCCCGCTTCTGCGCGATAGCCCCGGTGAACGCTCCGCGCTCGTGGCCGAACAGTTCGCTCTCGAGAAGCGTCTCCGATATGGCCGCGCAATTGATCGCCACAAACGGGCGGGATGCTCTGCGGCTATTGCGGTGGATCGCCCGCGCCGCTAATTCCTTTCCAGTGCCGCTCTCCCCTTGGAGCAGCACCGTGGACTCCGTGGGCGCTACCCGGCCGATGGCCTGAAACACGCTCTGCATGGCCGGGCTTGAGCCGATCATGTCATGCTCTAGATGCGCTTCGGCCATCAGCCGCCGGTTCTCCATCTCCAGATGCTCCAGCCCCACCCGCAGGCGATATTCCCACGCCGTTTCGGATTCGTGAACGAGAAACAGAAACAGGCTTCCGCCCACGCGGAGTTCATCTCCGTGGACCAGTTGTCTCTCCATCACCGGTAAGCCATTGACGAACACCTCCCGGCGGCCGCCGCGGCTGCGGACGGCGTACCCGCCGTTCGTGTAGCAGAGTTCGCAGTGGTGGGGCGCAACCGCCGGGTCGTCGATCGAGATCAGGTTGTCCGGGTCCCGTCCAATGGGCACGGCTTGCGCCGGCAATGCGAAGAAGGCGCCTTCCAACGCGCCGGCGATGGCGAATAACCGGGGATTTGTCACGTCCGCCCTATCCAAATGGATTGGACGAATATCCGCGGCGATTGTTCCCGCGCGCGGCGCATTTCGGGCCTCGGCGCCCGAAACTCCGGCGTCTCAACAGATTGGCCGCCCGTGGTGGAATGGCGCTCGAAGTGCGCTACGCCACGCCGGAATCACATTCCAAGGAGACATCCGAAATGAAACGCTTGATGATGCTTTTCAGCCTGGCTGGCGCGATGACGGCAGCCTTAGCAACGGACCTCGGGCAGGCAGTCCGGGTCCAGATCCCCTTCGACTTCGTAGTTTGCGACCGGCAGGTTCCCGCGGGAGAATACACCGTCCGCGACACCGGAATTCCATCTACGGTCGCCATCCATCAGGACGGTAACCGCCATTGGGCGACCTTCCACCCGCTTGGCATCCGGAACCTTGAAGGAGCGGCGCGGACGATGCTGGTCTTCGAAAAGATCCAAGACAAGCACTTTCTCCGCGAGGTTTGGATAAAGGGGCGGCAGACCGGTCTGCTGGTTCCTCAGGGCAAGATGCAGCGGAATATGGTGGTCGAAGCCGAAGCGCCGGTGACGGTGGTAGCCGCCGCCCGCTGATGCGGAAGGAGGGGTTGGGGTATCTTGGTAGGCGCTATGATCCGCGCCGCTTGTTGGATGGTCTTGGCGGGGCTTCGACCACCCGCTCGATCACTTGCCCAAGAAAATACGCCAGCTCACGCATTTCGGCGGGAGGGCCGATTTTTCACCGGACAACCGCGGGTGATGCACTTGTCCACCGGCGATTACATCCTCATCAGACCAGAGAAAGTCACCGACCTCCGCACCAGCCGCCACCGCGGGAACGAGCTCCGGTTCCTGAGCCGCCAGCCGGGAGTGAAACGGAAAACAGCGCGCAGAACCCGGAACTCCCTGAAGCCGCCTCCCGCCTGTTCACCGCCGAACTGGACTTGTCCGCCTCTCCGCCGCGCCTCGTCCGGGAGCAGTTGGCGCATGAAAGCAAGGACGCAAGCTGCGTCATCGAAGCTCAGCACTTTTTCGACAACGGGCGCTACATGGCGTTCCAGGTGGCCAGAACCGCGGATGAAGCCGGCGTCGGCTACGGCATCCTGCTGATGCGGCTGCGCTGACGCTCAGGCGAGATCGAACAGCAGGAGTTCGGAATTCCCGGCGGCTAGAATCTCAAGTCGCGTTTCATCGCTCGCCGCCAGGCCGTCGCCTTCCTTCATCGCCATCCCATTGACCACCACCGCGCCCCGGGCAAGTTGAATCCACGCGTGCCGTCCCGGCGCGAGCGCATGCTCGATCCGGGCGCCTGCCTCGAGGTTCGCTACGTACACCGCGGCATCCTGATGGATGTGCAGGGAGCCCTCCCGACCTCCCGGCGACGCCGCCAGCCGGAGCCGGTTGAGCCGCTCGTCCAGGGGAAACGGCTTCTGCTCGTAGCCCGGCTCGATGCCCTTCTGCTCCGGGCGGATCCAAATTTGAAGAAGCCGGAGCGGATCCGTGGCAGAATGGTTAAACTCACTATGAGTGACGCCCCGGCCCGCGCTCATGCGCTGCATTTCGCCGCTGTGGAGGGTAGAACCGTTGCCCATGCTGTCCCGGTGTTCGAGAGCGCCGTCGAGAACCCAAGTCAGGATCTCCATGTCCCGGTGACCGTGGCTGGGAAAGCCCGCGCCGGGCGCGACGTAGTCGTCGTTGATGACCCGCAGCGCGCGGAACCCGACATGGGCGGGGTCGTAGTACTCGTTAAACGAAAAACTATGACGGCTGTCGAGCCAGTCCAGAAGCGTCCGGCCGCGCTCGCCCGCCGGGCGGAGTGTCAGCATAATTCCCCCTAACTCTTGGATGCGGCCCGGGTTTGAAAAGATTGAGGGTAACCGGAAAGGAAGAGGAACCATGACGGATTGGTCGCCGGATTCCTGGCGAAGCAAACCGGCATTGCAGCAGCCTACGTATCCGCCGGATTCCGGTCTTGAAGAAGTCCTGAAGCAGCTTGCGGAACTGCCGCCCCTAGTGACCTCTTGGGAGGTGGAGGCGCTCAAATCGCAACTGGCCGACGCCGCGCACGGCAGGCGGTTCTTGCTGCAAGGCGGGGACTGCGCCGAGATGTTCCACGAGTGCCGCCCGGACCTGATCACCAACAAGCTCAAGATTCTGCTTCAGATGAGCCTGGTGTTGGTGCATGGCAGCAAGCGCCCGGTCATCCGGGTGGGACGCTTCGCCGGTCAGTATGCCAAACCCCGCTCAGAGGACACCGAAACCCGCAACGGGGTGACCCTCCCTAGCTACCGGGGGGACTTGATCAACCATCCGGAGTTCACGCCGGAGGCTCGCCGCCCGGATCCCCAACTGCTCTTGCGGGGACATGGGCGCGCCGCGCTGACGCTGAATTTCATCCGCTCGCTTGTCCGGGGCGGTTTCGCCGACTTGCACCACCCCGAGTACTGGGACTTGGATTTCGTCCAGCATTCGCCCTTGGAAGAAGAGTTCCTGCGCATCGGCGCCACGGTGAAGGACTCGCTGCAATTCATGGAGAACACGATCGGGACCAGAATCAGCGACCTCGGGTGGGTGGATTTCTACTCCAGCCACGAAGCGCTGCACTTGCTGTACGAGCAGGCGCAGACCCGCCGCGTGCCCCGCCGCCCGGGTTGGTACAACCTCTCGACCCATTTCCCATGGATCGGCGCCCGTACGATGGACCCCGACGGGGCGCACATCGAATACGCCCGGGGAATCCAAAACCCCATCGGCGTGAAGATCGGTCCCTCGGTCACGCCCGGCGTCCTCCGGCGGCTGCTTGACATTCTGCTCCCGAAAAACGAGCCGGGACGCCTGACGCTGATCCACCGGTTCGGAGTGAAACACATCGAGGAGTGCCTCCCGCCGCTCATCCGCACGGTGCAGGAATCGGGCAAGACGGTGTTGTGGTGCTGCGACCCGATGCACGGCAATACGCGCTTCACTAATGACGGCATCAAGACGCGCTACTTCTCCGACATCCTCGCGGAACTCGAAGCGGCGTTCGACATCCACGCGGCTTGCGGAAGCCACTTGGGAGGCGTCCATTTCGAGCTGACCGGAGAGAACGTGACCGAGTGCGTTGGCGGAGCGCGCGGGCTCACGGAAGCCGATCTGCGGCGCGATTACCGCTCCGAGGTGGATCCCCGGCTGAACTACGAGCAGGCGCTCGAAATGGCGCTGTTCATCGCCCGCAAGATGACGCAACTGAATCACGCGAACGGACAGGAAGCTTTGCGGAAATAGCGTCCCCGGTTCTGTGGACGCGGCAGGCTAAGGCTTATGCCACGGCTTAACGATTTCGAGGTTCCATAGATGACTAGGCGAACTTGGTTGGGCGCGGCAGCCGCCGCTTCAGCGCAGCCCGGCGAGGCGGTGCGCATCGGCATAGTAGGAGGGCGGTTCGGCGCGACGTTTCAGTGGCATTTGGCCCCCGGCTGCCGGGTGGAGGCAGTCTGCGACATACAGCCCGACGCCCTCGAACGGTTGGCGAAAGTCTACCGCTGCGATAACCGCTATCGCGATTTCCGCGAGATGCTCCGCCACCGGGGCTTGAACGCCGTGGGCGTCTTCACCCCCGCCCCTCTCCATGTGCCCATGGCGGTGGAAGCGCTGCGCGCCGGCAAGCACGTCATCAGCGCGGTGCCCGCCGGGTTGACGGTCGAAGAGTTGGAACTGCTGCTAGAAACCGTGCGGAAGACCGGCTTGAAGTACATGATGGCGGAGACGAGCTACTACCGCCCCGAAGCCATCACTTGCCGGGAATGGGCGGCGGAGAAACGCTTCGGCACGATTTTTTGCAGCGAGTCGGAGTACCACCACGAAGGCTTGCTCGCGCTCATGTACGAAAGGGACGGCAGTCCGACTTGGCGCTACGGCTATCCCCCCATGCTGTATCCGACCCATTGCACGGGCTTCATCATTCCGGTGACCGGAGAGCGGTTGACGGAGGTGACGTGTGTCGGATGGGGCGACGGGCATCCCGTCCTCAAGAGCAACCGCTACAGGAATCCCTTCTGGAGCGAGACGGCGTTCTTCAAAACCTCGCGGGGACATGCGTGCCGCATTTCGGTGGCGTGGCACATCGCAGCCGGAGGGACAGAACGTGCGGCGTTTTATGGCGACCGGCTCTCTTACATCATGGCGCGCCCGGAGGGCTCGCCGAATACGGTGTTCCGCATCGCCAAAGCGGGGCAAACGGTTTTAGACGCCAACGGTTATCCCGAAGGCGCTATGGAGCGGACCGCCTTCCAGCAGCCTGATCACATGGAGAAACTGCCCGAACCGATGCGGGTTCGGACCGGACATGGGAACTCGCACACCTTCCTGACTTATGAGTTCGTGCGTTCCATCATCGAAGACCGGCAACCCGCGGTGAACGTTTGGGAAGCCATCGCGTACACGCTGCCGGGCGTCATCGCCCACCAATCGGCTTTGGAGGGCGGCGCAACGAAAAAAATCCGCGACTACGGCGCCGCCCCCGCTTGAAGGTCTCAGCCGCGCAAGCCGGCGAGCACGCCGCGCATGTAAGAGATGGAACGGTCCATGCCCGGGAACGGATCGTCCGGAAAAATTTCGTACTCCAGCATGACGCCGCCCGTATACTTCATCTTCTTGAGCAGCTTGAACAGCCCCACGATGGGAAGCACTCCGTCGCCTACCGCCACCTGGCTCTTGGCGTTCTTGGTGTCCTTCAAATCCTTCACATGAACGTCGAGCAGGCGCGAGCCCGCTTTCTCGGTCCACTCCAGGATGTCGGCGCCGGTGCGCACGGTGTGCCCGATGTCAATGCACAGACCCATGCGCGGATCGCGTTTCCTCACCGCGTTGAGCACGCTTTCCGGCGTGGGGAAGTGCTTATCTTCGGGTCCGTGGTTGTGGATCGCCGCTTTGATGTTATATTCCTTGACGAGCTTCTCGACCTCGTCCAATGTCTCCATGGACGGCGCGCACACCATCATCGGCATGCCGGCAGCCTTGGCGTACTCGAACATCTTGCGCAGCTCGGCGGGCTTCTTGAGGTCGATGTTGCCGCCGCTCAAAATGGTGAAGCCGGCGTCGCGGAATTCCTTGGCGCCGGCAGCCGTCTGCTCCGGGGTTTCCGCATAGCGCAGATGGAACTCCTTGATGCTGACGTACTTCACGCCCAGCTTCTTGAGCATCTCGATGGCTTGCGCCCGGGAAAACTTGCGCAACGAGTAAGTCGCCACGCCCAGTTTCAGGTCTTCCGCGGCAGCCGCGGCGGCCAGACGCGCTACCGGCGCGCCCGCCAGAGCCAGCGAGCCGGCCAGGAATCCGCGGCGCGAGGTGTCGGTTATCATAGTCATTTACTCCTTCGAAAAAATGGGGCTCAGGTTCAAACTACTGATGATACCCACATTGGCGGCCGCTTGTGCGCTCGCCTTGCCGGCGGCGGAGAGCGCGGCTCCGAGCCAGGGTTACGAATACTACCTGACGGGGCAGCCGGATGACGTCAAGCCCAAAATCGGCGGCGGGCTTGTCCTGTTGGGCGGCGGCGGAAGCGTGGATGAAGCCACGGAGTGGTTAGTGCGGAGATCCGGGGGAGGGAACTTCGTGATCATCCGGGCGTCCGGCGGCAATGACTTCCACGCCTCGGTGGAGAAAGCCGGAAAGGTCCAATCCATCGAGACCTTCGTCTTCCGCGACCGGCGGGCGAGCGGCGATCCCAAAGTCAAAGAAGCGCTCGCGCGCGCCGACGCTCTGTACATCGCCGGGGGAGACCAGTGGAACTACGTCCGCTATTGGAGGCAGTCGCCGGTTTCGGACGCCATCCACACGCTAGCTCAACGGGGCGTTCCCATCGCCGGGACGAGCGCCGGCTTGGCGATTCTGGGACAGTACTATTTCGCCGCCGAAAGAGGCACCATCCGGTCCGAAGCTGCGCTCAAGAATCCCTTCGACCGCGCTGTGACCGTTGGGCGCGATTTCCTGTCTTTCCCGGAGTTGAAAGGCATCATCACCGACAGCCATTTTTCGGCTCGCGACCGCATGGGCAGGCTCATCGTCTTCCTGTCAAGGATCATCCGGGACGGATGGGAAAGCGAAGCCAAAGGCATCGGCGTCGACGAGCGCACGGCGGTGCTCGTCGAAAGCGGCGGCAGGGCGAGGGTGGTTGGTCATGGCAACGCTTACTTCGTCCGCTTGAGCGGCAAACCGGAGCTCTGTGAACCCGGACAGCCTTTGAGCGTGCGCCAGGTGCAGGTTGAGAGGGTGACTCCGGGCGGCGTTTTCTATCTCAACAAGTGGCGCGGGGGAGGCGGCGAATACACCATCTCGGTACAGCAAGGCGTATTACAATCGTCGCGCCCCGGCGGGGCGGTGTATTGACTACGGCGCCGGCTGGGGCTGCGCCGCTTTCTCGATCTCGGCGAGCTGCTTCTTCACCTGCTCGGTGTCCGGCGCATTGGGCGCGTATTGCAGGTAATTGCGGATGTGCGTCGCCGCCTGAGCGTAATCCTGTTTCATCGCCAGGATCGTGCCCAGCAAGTGATGCAGCTTGGGAATCCGGTTCTTCGGGTCGTTCTTAATGGCGTTGCGGGCGCTCTCTTCGGCTTCGTCGAACCGCCTTAGGTTATAGTTGGCCACCGCGTTGATGAAGTATCCGAACGGGAAATCGTACGGATTCAGGCGCAGCAGCCGGGCGCTCGTATCGGCGGCTTCCTGCCAGTTGCCTTCCTGCGCGGCGATTTGAGCCAGCTGCATGTACGGGTTGACGAACTTCGCGTCCGCCGCCAGGGACTCGGCGTACGCCTTGCGCGCGCCGGCGATGTCCTTTTGCTGCTCGCGCACCATGCCCAGGTTGAACCAAGCCACCGCGAACTTGGGATACAACTGCACCGCTTTCTCGAATTCCTTCGCCGCCTCCGGCAGCTTCTTACGCTTCAAAGCCTCGCGCCCTTTATCGAACGCTTTCCGTGCGTCTTTGGGCGCCATGGCGGTGGTGGCGCTAATGGTGAACCCTTCGACGTTGCCCATGCGGCGCATGATGATCGTGCCGAGATCGGGATTGTCCAGGAATCGCCGCCCGCTCAGCGGAATGGATTCGGAACGGAATCCCGCCAGAGATGCGCGGATCTCGCAATTCATCAACTCCCGCTCGGTGAACTCCCGGCTGCCGCCGAAAGGACCCGTCCGGTTGCTTCCAAATCCCCCGAAGCCCGCATCAGCGGCGCTCGTCACGCTAGCGTCCGGAAACACGTGGTTGTTCGCTCCGAGCTGAAAACTGAAATGCCCGCGCGAGTCGGTGTATGCTTCAGGCCGGGCGATGCCATTGCACACCCGTTCGATCACCACAGACTCGGCCGGCGTTCCGTCGTCCAAAACCACTTTGCCCGAAAGGAAAATCGGGCGGGCGATTTCCGAAGGGAAGGTCGTTCGCTCTTGTTGGGTGGTGGTTGATGGCTGAGTCGGGATCGTCGTCCGCCCAGGAGACGGCGAGGTAGTAGACCCTCCGGTGGAACCGCCCGGGCTTGGAATGCTCGAAGCGCCGCCGCCGGTGGAGCCTCCCGTGGAAGGCGTGGATGGTTGAGGTTCGGTCGCCTGAGGCAACACTGCTCCGGCGAACACGAAGAAAATCACAAAGAGCCCCATGTTCTGAGTGAAGGAGGATAGGCGACTCATTGGGTGCCTCCTTTTTTAGAGTTACCTTCAGTATGACACACAACCCGGGACCGCTGGCCCGAAGCTGCTAAATTCCGAACTTGCGATATAGATTACCGATCCTATAACCGGCCTGGAGGGTTTGATTCCCAACCGAGCGTGCAGTGCCCGCCCCTGAAAGGAGATGACTCCCGGTTTGGTTGCAGCCAGGACCACCCGCTAGCTGACCGGCGCCGCTGCGAATTCGCGCAGGGATACCCATGCTGGAGGCTGTCCAGCCGAGGCATGGAAACCAGAACGGTTGTCGGTGCCCGTTGGCGCTCGACGAGCCGCCGACAACGTAATTCGGTCAGCGGACCGTATGGCCGGGGCTGCGCGGTGGCAACTGGGCGCCCACCCATCTGCCGGTCTATACTACCACGGCGTCTGGATGCGGATCTGTTGGGTTTCAGGCGCGTGGTCCGCAAAGATCGAGTACGCCAGCATCGAACTTCGACTCCCGGTCCGGGATCCGGCAAAGGCGGAAACCCCACCCGCTCACCAATACAGCTTTAGCCCCATCTGCATGATCCGCCGGTTGCCTGCCGCAGTGACTACTCCGAAGCCTCCAGCTCCGAGGCTCTGTTGTGGCAGGTCGAAGTATGGGGTGTTTGACGCATTGAACATCTCCCAGCGAAACTGGAGCCGGTAACGTTCCGCGAAACTAAAGCTCTTCGACAGCATGCTGTCGATATTCACTAGGCCGGGCCCGAGCACCGTGGGCAAAGTGCGCGAAGCTGAGCCGTAATGGAATCGTGCCGGTACTGCGAAAGCCGCCGGATTAAGCCATTGCAGCCCGCGCACGCCGGCGGCCGGAGCACCTTTGTTAGGCGAGGCCAGCTGGTCCGACACCAGATTGGCACGAAGGGTTTGCGACGCATCGCCCAGCACGTCACGGCCCCCGTTCAGAACCGTTACGCCGAAAGGTGATCCCGATTGCAGGGTAACGATGCCTGAGACCTGCCATCCTCCGAGAACGCCGTTGACCAAGCGGCCCTGCTTTAACCAGCGTCTCCCTTTTCCGAACGGCAACTCCGCAATCGGTGCAAGCACCAGGCGGTGGGGGAAGTGGTTCGTTGAAAGAGAGCGCTCGCCCCGCAGGTTGTAAACGTTTTGCAGCGGATCGTTGTCGCCGAACGTTCCGTCGTCCCCCGCTAGCGAAGGGATGTTGTCGATGAGTTTGGAGAAGGTGTATGCCACAACGTATCCCAGCCCGCGACGGAAGCGCTGTTCACTCTTGAACGTGAAGGCATGATAATTGGAGACGCCAATCGTGGGGCTATTCTCGATGATCTGGCTTTGGTTGCCCGCGAATATGGTCCACGGCCGGCGCAGCCGCTCGGGGATGCCCGTCTGTGAGAGCAGCGCTTCGGGAATCATATTCCAATTGATCGTTTGGAAGGTCGCATGACGGGCCAGATTGCCTAAGTAGCCGACCTCGAACAGCACGCTGCCCATCTGATGCTGCAACGTCAGGTTGACGTTGTGATTGTATGGAGTTGTCCGGTCCGGGGCCAGGTATTCCACGTCGGACCGCTCAAAGCGGGTCCCTCGGTTGCCAAAGGTGGGAGTCAACTCGGATTCCGGAATCGGGTCCGTCGCGCCCGCCGGCAACCCATCTTTGAGCGTAAACGGAATGGGATGGCGCAAATCGTAGTTGACCTCGAAGCCAACGCGCATGCGTTGGATTGTTTGACGGCTGTAAGGGTTGCCGAAATAGATGCCATAACCTCCGCGCAGCACTGTGGCCTTGGCGTCAAACAGCCTCCAGGCAAAACCAAATCGCGGCGCGAAGTTGTTCTTGTCCCAGCGGGTGAGATACTGACCCTGGCCGTTCCGTCCGGGGAAGAGCATTACGCCGCTCGCGCCCACAGGTATATCGCCCTTGCCTGCCAGCGGATTCGGCGCCCACGGGTCGAATCCGTTGAAGCGATTATTCACCTCGCGCTGCGGCGTCTCCGTTTCATACCGCAGCCCGATATTGAACGTAAGCGTACCCGACACCTTCCAGTCGTCCTGAATGTATCCAGCATAGTGACGTATGCGGCGCCCGAATGTTGGCGCCACCTGGGATTGCACGCGGTCTAGGCGTCCCAGGAGAAAGTCAGCCATACGGATGCCCGTGTTCCTCACTGCGGCGCCCGCCGCATCGTAACCCGCCGTGAAGCGCTCGGTGAAATAGTAACGGCCGCTAGGCGATCGCCGCGCCAGGTCGTTGCCGTTGTATCGGGTGTGAGCGCCCCCGAACTTCAATGCGTGCCTTCCTCGGACCTTGGTCAAGTCACCCTTGAACTCCGTGTTGGTGAAAGCCGCGTTGCGCAGCGCGATGTCGCTGCTGCCGATCGCCGTGATCGGCACCAGACCGCCCTGTACGTCGAACCGGGGGAATGACTCTCCGCCGGGAACGTTGCGCAATCCAAACAGTTGGCCGAAATTTTGGTCGCAGCATCCGGCGCTTTTACGTGCCGTGACGCCGCGAACGACGCCCGCCGTCATACTGAGGAAGAACGAAGGCGAGAAGATGTGTGTCTGGCTGAGAACGAAATGGTGGGTCGGGTTGGAAAGGGTGTACTGATTTGGATCCGCCGCTCCGAAGGCATCCGAAGCCGCGCCTTCTTGCCGGTTCGGCCGGCTGAATATGTACCGGAAAAACCCGGTGGTGCTGTCGGAGAACCGGTGGTCGACGCGCGCCGTGTGAAGGTCAGTGGTCTGGCGCAACGCCACATTCTGCTGCCAGTTGCCAGAAAAGTTGAACGGATTGTTCGGCTGGCGGTTTGGATCCGGCAGGTAGCTAAGAGCCTTGACCGCGACAGGATCGAGCCGGTTGGATGGAATCACGTTTCCTGGGAACGGAATTGTGTTGCGGGGCGCCGTGAAAGTTCCGGTCCCCGTCGTGGGGTCGTAGATCGGCACCCTTTCAGCGCGCCCGCCGGCGTCGCGGGTGGCGGTCGAGAAATCCCCCTTGCGCCAATCCGGAAGTCCGACGTCGCGCGTCACCGAGGAGGGGTTGCTTTCGCGCAGCGCTTCCAGATTGTAAAAGAAGAATGTCCGGTTGCGGCGCAGCGGACCTCCGGCGGTGGCGCCGAAATTGTTGCGGCGCAGCGGCGGCTTGGCGTCGGCATTCCAGCCTGCCGCATCCAGCGCATCGTTGCGCAGGAATTCGTAAAAGTTCCCGCGGAATTCGTTCGTGCCGCTCTTGGTGACCGCATTCACAACGCCGCCGGTTGAGCGCCCGAATTCCGCCGTCATATTGTTCGCTTCGACCTTGAACTCTTGCATCGACTCAACCGACGGCCGCACCTCGATGCCCTGCGTTCCGAGCCCCCCACGGCTGTTGTAAACGCCGTCGAGCAGCGCCATGTTCTCCTGCACCCGTCCGCCTCCGACCGAAACGGCGTCTCGGTCGCGCACATAGAACGAACCCGGCACGACGTTTACCAGCCCGAACACGTTGCGGTCCGCCAGCGGCATCTCGAGCATCTGCTTCACGGCAACTGTCGTCCCGACGCGGGCGGAGTCGGTTTCGATCAGCGGCGGCTCGCCCGTTACGGTCACCGTCTCTGTCACCGCGCCCAAGTCAATCACTAGGTCGAGCCGAGCGGTCGTCGAGATGTCCACTTTCACCGGTCCGGCTTCGAGGTTTTTGAACCCTTTGTGCGACACGATGACTTTGTAGTCGCCCGGACGGAGTTGCGGCGCGAAATAGCCTCCATCGCTTTGACTGGTCACGGTGATCGCGTATCCGGTTTCCACGTTGACGATCCGGACAATCGCACCAGGCACCACCGCACCGCTGGAGTCACGGACTACGCCCCTGAGGGCGCCGCGGTCCACCTGCGCCAAACAGAGGCTGGCAGTGCAAACGAAAGCAACGAACGCTCTAGAAACCTGTCGTTGACTGAATGGATTCATTGTTGACCCTCCTGGCCCCTTGCCGGGGATGAACGAAGGATACGCAAGAGCCCGGAGCCGGACTCGCGGATCACACGATAGCCAGCGGTAGCGACGCCGCCGGATTCCTTTTGGATTGACGGTTTTGCCACGCCGGGAGCGGAGACCTGAATCACTGCGATGAAAACTTGCTCTGCCGAGGGCCTCGGCGTGGCCTTGAGATGCCACTGGTTGGGGAGCGGGAAGTTTTTCCCCTTCCGCCAGAACACAGCGGGAACATCGAATCGGTCGTCCTGTTCAAAGCGCAGCGCATCGGGAGCCACGAAGGTCACGACGGCTTCGCTTCTTGCGCCGCGAACCGTGATCCGCCGCGCTGCCTCGTCAACCTGCATCCGGGAGGCGGCGTGCAGCAGCCAGTCGAACCGGTGCTCGCCTCCTGCGGCGGCGATGTCGTCGACCACGACGTAGCTCTGCACCGCCGTTCCTTTCAGCCACACCACGTGGCGGTCAAAACGCTTCAGGGCGGTTTTCGGATAGGCCGATTCCGCGCTGCCCACGGTGTACACCCACTCAGGGGTCTGCTCGAAGTGCCGGATACGGCCGTGGCTGCGAGTGTCGCCGTAGTACTGGCCTTCGCCGTCCACCAAGATCGTGTTGTGCGCTTTCGTTTGCACACTCCACCCCTGCCGGTGCGGATCGCCCGCCGGCGTGAAGTATCCCGAATCAATGAGCAGGTCCTCGTTAGCGGCGATGACGTGGAAGCTGTTCTGATCGGCGTGTGCGTGCCCAAAACCCCCGTAAGGGCTGGAGCGGAACACGAATCTCACATTGCGGGCCGGATGTGGATAGTCGGAATGCAGGAAGACGGCGCCTATGTCCCAAAACACCCGCCCCGCAGGGAGGCTCGCGAGCGGTTCCGGTTTCACGGATTGCTGCAAACCCCAACGCAGCGCTTCCGGCATCGGGTAGCCACGAAGATCCGTTTCTGGGATCGCGGCAGCGTATGCGGCCGCGTGTCCGTTGCCGTAAAGCGCCGCCATTCGGAGAGCGGCCAGTTTCGCGCGTCCTCCTGGATGGGGCACGTCGTCTTCGTCTTCCTGCTCCGCGAAACCCGTCAAGGTATCTCCCAGCCTCGCCTTCACGCTGCCGGGTGGAAAACCGTAGATGAGGAAATAAGGATTGGCTCGGAACCAGGGATTGCCGTCTTCCAATTTCAGCCCGAACACTCTGAAGAACACGTCTCGCACGTTTAGGCTCGGGAGCATCTCCGTCGCATGATAATAGCGAACGCCCTCGTGCGATCCCCCGTCGTTCCCCCCGAACCACGGGTAGAACGCGACAAAAGACTTGAGCGCCAGTTCCACCCATCCTGCGGATGCCGGTTCTTCTCCATAGATGGCCAGTGCGCCCAAAAGGCCATCTAAAAATACGTTCTGCCAGTTGTGCGCCCGCATGAGGTTCTGGGAAGCGCCGGCGAGCTTTTCAAAAATCGGCTTGGCGCGCGTGGCAATTGCGTGACGGATAAGCTGCCGCTCGGAATCGGAGAACTCGTCGTGGAGCAGGTCATACGCCATCGCCAGTCCGTGGACGATGGCCGAGTTGCCGAAATCTGAATTCCTCTCCGAGACGAAGCCCTCGGGGTCGAGAGCAGCAGCCATCAGCGCGCGTTGTTTCGCGGTTTTCAGAAACCAGCGGTCGCCGGTGGCAATCCAGATCCAAGCAAGATCGCGGACTGAGTGCCCCAAGTCCACTCCGGCAGCCTTCGCGGCCCAGATCAGCTCTTTCCTGGCGCGGCTGTCCGAAGTAGCCGGCACGCGCTTCCGGTACGTCTCGAGCGAGTACGGCTGCTCTGCCAGACGCTGGGCACGGTTCTTCCACCGCTCGAACTCCACTCCCAACTCCCTGGCGTTCCGCCGCACCTGCTCGCGTTCGCCTGGTTTGAGGTAGATCCGGGGATGTCCGGCAGGAACCCGGTTCATCATCTGCTTCCACTCCGGCAGCGGCCAGCGGGGCAGCCGGTCCGTGATAGTGAAGGACTCCGGCGCAGACCACGGGCCCGGCGAGGGACGCTCCACCCGGTAGCGCCAGCGCCACGTTCCATTTGCGAAGGGCTGGAGCGGGCGGTAAAAAGTCTCCTCGACCACTTCGGCCAGCGCTCCGGCAAAGTTCCCGTCCCGCGCCACTTCCACCCGATACGCTCGCGCGGCCGGGCGCGCCGGCCAGCGGAATACCGGTGGGTTGATCTGGAGGCGGCTCTCGGGAAATGGTTCAGGCCGTTCCAGCTTGTCCTGTAAAACGAACTCCGCCCCGCCGGCGGCAAGGGTTGCCGCCGCCAGCCATCCTATGCACGCCCGCCTGCTCACTGGGTCTCCTGATAATAAAGTTCGGCCATGCCGATGCCGTACTCGCCAGCCACAGAATAGAGCAACCAAGCCCGTCCGTTCTCTCGGAATACCGCAGGGTCGCGGATTCCGTTCTCCGGCGCGCGCGCTCTCCCTCCCTGAGAGTACCGCAACGGCAGGTTAGCGCCTTCCCACACTTTTTCCGGCCGTAGGACCTCGACACATCCACTCGCCCGCCACGTCTCCGGCGCGCCCTTCAGATCCACAAAGGTGGCGAAAATCCTCTCCGGCCGGTGGCCCACACAAGTGAAGTAGATCACCAGCCGGCCGCCCAGCAAATCCAGCCCCGAGTGTCGAATCGAATAGCGATCTGCGCCCCGCGCTGGCCGGTTACTGTTTGCGCCAGGCTCGCCTCGCAGCGCTGGATCCAGACTTGAAACAATCTCTGGCCCGATCAACTGTCCCACCGGTTGGAACCGGGCGTTGGGCGATGCCGCCTTCAGCAAAGCTCCGCGCCCAGTGATCCCATACCAAGCGCCTAAGTGCTGGAAGACTCTCAAGTAGGCCGGCCCCACCACCACATTTAGGGGCCTAAAATGAAGTCCGTCCTCAGAGACCGCCACGGATGACTGCTGTCCGGGCTCTTCGCCTTCCCCCTCCGTCGCCGCTACGCGAGCCTTGCCGTGATAGAACAGGTAGACTCGTCGCGCTGAGCGGTCCACGAAAACGTCCGGCGACGCAATGTGACCCGTGACTGCTTTCTGGTCGCCGATGTTCAGCGCCCCTCCCGGGTGAATCTTCCACGGCCCCTCAGGGCGATCCGCGTATGCCAACCGGATGTACTTGCCGTTGTGGTGCGCGAAATAGAGGTAGTAGCGGCCCAACGGATTTCGTACCCATTCAGGCGCCCGGATCATTGACGGTCCGTTGATGTTCTCCCCGTCTTCTCCTGGCAACATGGCCGGAGTGATGATGGGGTTGTGCGGCAGGCGGACCGCCCGCACAGAAGGGATCGTACTCAATGAGGCCGTAACCGGCGTCCACAAAGCCATGGCTACGGCACAGCGTCTCGTAAGATTCCGCAGTCCAGCGCGGCGCATTTTCTCCGCCCTTCCAGCCCCTTCCGAATAAGTTGGAGCAATTTAGTAACCCGATCATACCTCCATCGAGGGTGCCTGTCAAGGTGTTTGCGAACGCCAGCACGCGCACTGAGTGTTCTTCAAGCGGGGGCTCAAGTCACTTGCTGGCCGGCGGGTTCCACGCGCCTGGGGCGATGGTTTAAGTCGCGCGCCGCAAGCTCTCACACACCCATATCTGCTGGTTTCAATAGCCCCATTCTGACGTTTAAACCCGCATGAATAAACGCGTTAGACAAATTTACAAACGCGCCGCGAAATGTTTGATTGGGAAATCCAGGTACAATGAGGGGGAGGAGAGTTTATGACACGAAACTGCCGTAGGACCCTGCTCGCTCTGCCGCTCGTTTTGCTGATCGGATGTTCGGAAGCGCCCAAACAGAAAGCCGAACAAAAGAAGAAGGAGCCGGAGAAGCCCGCTGAGCCGGTCACCGCCCGGACGGCGTTCCAGCAGATCTTCGCGAGCGCGCGCACATGGGCGCCCGACGCGCAGATCCTCAGGCTGGCGAACATCCGCGTGGAGGGAGTGAAGGACCACGGCGGCAAGTGCGGCGCCTGGCAGGCGATCCTCGTCTCCCCTAGCCGGAACAAGCAGAAGATGTTCACGTATTCGGTGGTCGAGGGGCCTGGCAATTTGCACAAGGGCGTCTTCGGCACGCCGGAGGAGACTTACACGCCGCGCGGGCAGGCGAAGCCCTTCCTCATCGCCGCCCTGAAGGTGGACTCCGACCAAGCCTTCGAAACCGCGATGAAAAAAGGCGCCGAGTACGCCAAGAAGAATCCCGATTTGCCGATGAGTTTCATGCTCGAGTTGACGCCCCAGAACCAGAACCCCACTTGGCGCGTACTGTGGGGCGAATCGGTTTCCACCTCGAATTACTCGATTGTTGTTGACGCCAGCACCGGCGAATACCTGCGGACTTTGCGCTAGGACGGACCACGGGCGGCCGGGCGCGGCCTGCTGTATCCTGAATCCCGAGGGACCGCCATGCCCGCGAACCTCACTCCGGATTATCTAGCTGCGGAAGCCCGCTACCGGGCGGCTGAAACCCAGCAGGAGAAGATCGCCGCGCTTGAAGAGATGCTGGCGACTCTGCCCAAACACAAGGGCACGGAGAAGCTGCAAGCCGACATCAAGCGCAAGCTGTCGCAGGCTCGCAAGGAGAGCCAGAAGAAGGGCGCGAGCCACGCCGCGCCTTTCTACCTCGTCAAACGCGAAGGCGCGGGACAGGTGGTTCTCGTAGGTCCTCCCAATTCCGGCAAGTCGCAGCTTGTCGCCGCGCTCACCCATGCCCGTCCGGAGGTGGCTGACTACCCCTTCACCACACGCACGCCGCAGCCCGGCATGATGCCGTTCGAAAACATTCAAATTCAGCTCGTCGACTTGCCCGCCATCGCTCCCGAGTACACCGAGCCGTGGCTCCCCCAAACCATCCGCCCCGCGAACCTGAGCGTCTTGGTGGTGGATCCCAACGACCCCGATGTGCTGAACGGCATCGAGTTCGTTCTGGGAAAACTCGAGGAGTGGAAGGCGCAACCTCCCCGGCTCTTGCTGGCCAATAAGTGCGATCTCGAAGGGGCGCGGGAGAACTTCGAAATCTTGAAGGAGTTCTATGGCGGGCGGATGCGCTGCCTCGCCGTTTCAGCTCTCACCGGCGAAAATTTGGATGCTTTCAGACGCGCTCTGTTCGAACTCTTAGACCTTGTGCGGGTCTACACCAAACCGCCCGGCAAGAAGCCCGATTTCTCCGCGCCTTATGTCATGAAGCGCGGGCAAACTGTGCAGGACGCCGCCCGCATGGTGCACCGGGACTTCGGCGAACACCTCAAGTACGCCCGCCTGTTTCCGAAAAACGGCGACCGGGAGGGGCGGATGGTGGAGCGGACGCATGTAGTGGAAGACGAAGACGTCCTCGAATTCCACGTCTGATCAACGGACGTTTTGGAACCACCCGCACGCCCGCCGTTTGTACTCTTCCGGATAGTCCCGCAGCACCCGCACGTGGTGCGAACCCGGCGCTTCCCAAAGCTCGGCGTACTCCGGATTGGCGGCTCGGAGGAGCCGCGAATGATAAGGATAAACGTTGTCGTCCGCCGTGCCGTGGATGAGCAGCACCGGCACACGAGCCCGCCGCACGGCTTCCAATGGCGAAACGGAACGCAGCTCCAAACCGTAGCGCGCCCGGGCATACAGCATAGCCGGCTCCGCAATCAGCGCCGCCGCTCCGCGCCAGCCAAAAGCGCCTAAGCCGGTGAGTTGCCTCACCCGGTCATACGCGATGTCCTCGAAAGTGGCGAACGGCGACTCGGCGACCACCGCGCGGAACGGTTCGCCGCCGTCCATCGATTGAAGCAAGATGGCGGCGCCGAGCGAAATGCCTAACCCGTAGATCGCGGATGGGCGCGCCGAGGTTCTGAGCCACTCGACCCAGCGCCGCACGTCGTCCCTCTCCCGGATGCCGAACGTGACGATTGCGCCTCCGCTTGCGCCATGGGCGCGGCTGTCCGGCGCGAGAACGCTGTAGCCGCAGCCGAGAAGCATGGCGCCGTGAGCCAGCGTTCCGTTCCGCGTGTCGGCAACGCCGTGCAGGGTTAATACAACCGCGCCGTTGCCCGCCTTGGGCTCAATGAACCAGGCGCGCAACGGCGCGCCGTCCGCGGCTCGAATCTCCACCTCCCGCCACGCCGCGCCGTGCTTGGCGGCGGTGGCATCCACCCATTGGGTTCGAGGTGGGATTCGAAAGGGAGCAGGGATGCGGACGGAAAACTCGCACAGCGCGATAGCCGAGCCGAGAGCCAGCGCTGCCGCCGCGCCGGAGAGCAAGAGGGAAAGGCGCAGCCAGCGGCTGGAGGAGGTCATCAGCGAACAGTCTACCGCGCTGTCCGAGAGCCTTGGAGGGGGCGGCTGCGCGCCGCCCCCTCATTCCGCGCGCCGTCTAGCGGCGTCCGCGGCGGTTGCCGGCGCCCGTCCCGCCACCGGTGCCGGGTTCGTGCTGCGGCCCGGAGCCGTCCTGCTTGCCCAGCTTCTTGCCATTCCGCTGCCCTTGCTGTTGGCCAGGGCCCGTGCAGTTGGGATTCGGGCAAGGTACGGTCTGCGCCGGCAGGATCAGCGATCCCATGCCCAGCGCGAACAATGTTGCTAACGCCAAATATGTCTTTTTCATCTTCGTGGTCTCCTTTTTGGGTGTCACCTGACGCCTTTCTTTGTGCAGCCCGCGTGCCACATTCCGGGCCTCATAGAATCAACAAGTTACGCTGAACCCCGCCGCAGTTTTGGCGCAGCCGGACAGCCCCTGTATGCAGACTCTGCGCATCCGGCCCGTTCGTGATACTCTCGGAAACGATGCGAAGGCTATCTTGCATTCCATTCCTATGCTTGGCTGCGATGGCTCAGACCGCTGACAGCCCGGTCCGGCAGGTAAGCGACCCCGGAGTGGTCACCACCGGCCAAACCATCACCCCCGCCGGCTTACCCGCGATCTTTGAAGGCCGGGTGTATGGAGTCGTGTTCGGCAGCGACGCCTCTTCGGTTTGGGTGCTGACCGCCAGCCGGGTGTACCGCATGGCGTGGAAGGAAAACCGCGTTTTGGCGAGCTTCCCCCATCGCACTTCGCCCGGGTTGCAGGCTTTGCGCCTCGATCCGGAGTCCAACGCTCCGGTGTTCGCGGGAGCGCAAACCAAGGGGACGCCCCCTCCCGTGTCGCTGTTCCGCGAAAGCGGCGGCGCGGCTCAAGTGATCGCCGCGCAGTTGGGCGAACACATCGCCGGCGCGATCGCCGTGGGGGGAGGCAAGGCGGTGATCCCCCTGATCTACAACAACCGGGCGGCGGTGGTGGATCTGAAAACCGGGCGGCTTCTGGGCCGCGTGGAGACCGGAATCGCTCCTTTCGGCGCAGTGGTGAACCGCGCAGGCACGGTAGCATTCGTCTCCAATTGGGGAGGGCGCCCGCCTTCGGCCAAAGACCTCACCGCGCCTACAGGCTTGGCCAAAACCGCCGACCGCGTCGTGATCGACAACCGCGGCGTGGCGGCGACGGGAACCGTGACGCGCATCGACTTGACTTCTCTCAAAGCCACCCATTCCATTCCCGCCGGACTTCATCCCACGGCGCTTGTGTGGGACGAAGCGGGCGCGCGTCTTTACGTGGCCAACACCAACGCCGACTCCATCTCGGTGATCGACACCAACCGCAACCAAGTGGCGCAAACCTTCGCGGTGCAGCCGTTTGGCCGCCCGGCGGCGGGCATAGCGCCTACGGCGTTAGCGCTTTCCCCGGACGGCAAGCGCTTGTGGGCGGCGTGCGGCGGCATCAACGCCGTGGCGCAGTTGGACGCCCGGACGGGCAAGATCGAAGGGTTGATTCCAACGGCTTGGTATCCCAACGGGCTGGCGCTCAGCCCGGACGGCAAGCATCTCGCCGTGTCATCGCTGTTGGGCGCGGGCTCCGGATGGCGGGAGGAACCGCGCAAAAGGTATGTGCATTCCTACCGCGGATCGGTGAGCGTGCTGGAACTGCCGGGCGCCGAGCAGCTTGCGGGTTACACGACGGCGGTGAGCGAGAACAACCGCATGCCGCTCGCCCCGGAGAAAGCGCCCGCCGGCAAGCCCGCGCCACGGGCGGTCCCCCTGCGCTCGGGCGACCCGTCGCTCATCGAGCACGTGGTCTACATCATTAAAGAAAACCGGACGTACGACCAGGTGTTCGGCGCTTTGGGGAAAGGCAACGGCGACCCGTCGCTTGTTATGTTCGGCGAAGACGTCACTCCCAACCACCACCGCTTGGCGCGGGAGTTCGTCCTGCTCGACAATTTTTACGCCACCGGCGGCAACTCCGCCGACGGGCATCAGTGGCTGACGCAAGCCAACGAGACATCGTATTGCTTATGGCCAGGGTACCGCGGGCGCAGCTATCCGTTTGACGGCAGCGATCCCATCGCCTACTCCTCGAGCGGATTTCTATGGGATTACGCTCTCGCCCGGGGCAAGACGGTGCGGGTGTTCGG
>FWPV01002765.1_pt1 | contig 21600 bp, 19 predicted proteins | sample 2228371 | NCBI WGS metagenome assembly FWPV01 (sample SAMEA103939776, study PRJEB20133) | metagenome | reverse complement strand
AGCGGCCGAGGGCGTGGACAGCGGCAAGGGCGGCGCGGACGACTTCGATGTGGCCAAGCTGCGCTACCACCGCATCATCATCATGACCGACGCCGACGTGGACGGCGCCCACATCCGCACCCTGCTGCTGACCTTCTTCTACCGCCAGATGCCCGAGCTGGTGGAGCGCGGCCACATCTACATCGCGCAACCGCCGCTGTACAAAGTGAAGGCCGGCAAGGAAGAGCTCTACCTGAAAGACGGCCCCGCGCTGGACCAGTTCCTGCTGCGCATCGCGCTGAAGGAAGCCAAGGTCAGCACCGGCGGCGCCACCCCCACCGTGCTGGAAGGCGACACCCTGGGCGAACTGGCGCGCAAGCACCAGGTGGCCGAGAACGTGATCGACCGCCTGAGCGCCTTCATGGACGCCGAGGCCCTGCGCGCCGTGGCCGACGGCGTGTCGCTCAACCTGGACGACATGGAGCAAGCCGCCGCCAGCGCCCAGGCCCTGCAGGCCAAGCTGCGCGAACTCACCACCACCGGCGTGCCCGCCGAAGTGGCCGCAGAATTTGACCAGCGCACCGACAAGCCCGTGCTGCGCATCAGCCGCCGCCACCACGGCAACATCAAGAGCAGCGTGATCACGCAAGAGTTCGTGCACGGCGCCGACTACGCCGCCCTGGCCACCGCCGCCGACACCTTCCGAGGCTTGTTGGGCGAGGGCGCCAAGGTGATGCGAGGCGAGGGCGACCGCCAGAAGGAAGAACGCGTGAGCGACTTCCGCCAGGCCATGCAATGGCTCATCCACGAAGCCGAGCGCACCACCAGCCGCCAGCGCTACAAAGGCCTGGGCGAAATGAACCCCGAGCAGCTCTGGGAAACCACCATGGACCCGGCCGTGCGCCGCCTGCTGCGCGTGCAGATCGACGACGCCATCGAAGCCGACCGCGTGTTCACCATGCTCATGGGCGATGAGGTGGAACCGCGCCGCGACTTCATTGAGACGAACGCGCTGCGGGCGGGGAATATCGACGTTTAAGCCATCGCATCGGTTGGGCAGCCAAAGCCTTACCGAAGGGCCAGCAGGCGCACCCCCTGCCCTGGCAGGCGGGATGCCCCCAGCCAACCGCTCGATTGGCGCCGGCCAATCAGCGGTTTTCGGCTGTCGTTTTAGCGCCTGAAGGAAATCGACACAGCGCGTTCAGGCTGGCGCTGTTGCCGGATCTGCCGGCCAGCCGACGGCACCGGGGGAATCTCCCCTAAGAGAGTGAATGGGCACTTGGTCGATCTGTCGACCCCGGCGGGCGCCACCGTCGAATGCCGCCCGACAAAACTTGGCCCATGCGATCGGCCATGCGCCTGGCCTTTTGGTCTCCAAATCGCCCTGCGCTATTGGACGATCATTGCCATTGCTCACGCGGGCTGACTCGGACAAAAACACCTATCGAATGAATGCCAAGGGGGCGCTTGGTTCATGTTCAACCCGGTTGGCGCTCCAAGCCTTATGGCGAAGTGGGGGTTTCGGTGCGCGTTTGATCACTTTGCCCTGAGTTTTCAGAAAAAACTATCGTTATCACGGCCTGAAGTTTGCCGCGACCTCCCCGATGCTTGCGAATGTATCCAAAGGCAACCGAAGCCTAGGCCAACGTCCAGTATCTGGAGATCTTGATGCGATTGAACGAACCCGTGACGCAGCGCGAGTACGCCCTGGACAAAGATGTCACATTGATGTCAACCACCGATCTTCAGAGCCATATCACTTATGTCAATGAAGCATTTGTGCAGGCCAGCGGTTTCGCTTTGGATGAACTTCTGGCGCAACCACATAACCTGGTCAGGCACCCGGACATGCCCAAGGAGGCATTTGCCGATATGTGGATGACGCTCAAAGCCGGTCAATCATGGTCGGGCCTGGTGAAGAATCGCCGGAAAGATGGCGATCATTATTGGGTACGCGCCAATGCAACACCGATTTGGCGAAATGGACAGCTAAAGGGGTACATGTCGGTGCGCACAACGCCGACGCGGGAAGAAATCGAGGGGGCCGAAGTTTTGTACCGGAAGATGAGGAATGGAGAAGCCCGCCATTTGAGACTCTTCAGGGGCATCGTGTTGCGAACCGGTATCTCGAGCTTTTTGACTTGGCCCAAAGTGATGCCCATTTCCCTGCGGCTTTTTTTGCCCGTTCTGGGCAATATCGCTCTGGGCTGGTTGTGGTTGGCCATGGGCAACGAGCAAACAAGCGCCTTGCTCGGGCTAATCGTCATTCAACTGCTGTGCCTGATGGGGGCCTGGGTCTGGTACCGGCAGCAGATTGGCCGGCCGTTGGCGGACGTGGTCGCACAAGCGCAGAGGCTCGCATCGGGGCAGGTGAACCCCTCGCCATCGCTTGACCGGGTCGATGAAATCGGGATGCTTCAACGGGCACTGAACCAGTCGGGTCTGAACATGAAGGCGTTGCTGGATGACGTGTCAATTCGGGTCCGTGAGGTGTCCGATGCCTCCGCCCAGATCGCCACCGGGAACGACGATTTGAGTTCCAGAACCGAACAAACCGCCGCCAATCTGCAAGAGGCCGCCGCGTCGATGGAACAACTGAGCAGCAGCATTCGCCAGAATGCCGAGGCGGTGGGGCGTGCGGTGCAAAAAGCGGATCTCGCCAGTCAGGCCGCCACCCACGGTGGCGGCGCGGTGCGCCAAGTGGTGACCACCATGGACAGCATCTCGCAATCCAGCAAAACCATGACGGAGATCATCAGCGTGATCAACGGCATTGCCTTTCAGACCAACATCTTGGCGCTCAACGCCGCGGTGGAGGCGGCACGGGCGGGAGAGCAGGGTCGGGGGTTCGCGGTGGTGGCGGCCGAAGTGCGGTCGCTTGCCCAAAAAAGCGCAGCCGCGGCTGGAGAAATCAAGGTGCTGATCGAGAAAGCATTGGACGGCGTGAACGCGGGGGTGCAGATGGTCACGGCCGCAGGGCAGACGATGGCGTCCACGCAGTCGCAGGTGGCCGACGCCAGCGTCTTGGTGACGGAGATCGGCGCGGTGACCACCGAACAAGCCAGCAACGTGAGCCAAGTCAGCGCCTCCGTGTCCCAACTGGAACACATCACCCAGAAGAACGCCGCCCTGGTCGATCAGTTGGCGCTGGCTTCTCGCAACCTGCGGCACGAGACCACTCGGTTGAGCGAGGCGGTGACGGTGTTCATCTGATCACCTCCGCCCGGGCTGGCGCACTGCACGCTTCAGTCGGGCCCGGGGTGCTCGGCGACGTCGCGCCGAATCACACAATGCCAGCGGTCGATCTTCTCCAGAAAGCCGTCCGCCTCCAGTTGGCCCAAGTAGCGGGCGATGGTTTCCCGGCGGGTTGACAGCAGGTTGGCCAAGTCAACATGGCTGGGCATTCGAAAAGCGGCATTGCCCGCCTCTCTGGAAATCAAGTGCAGTGCACGTATCAATTGCCGCTTGATCGATCCCGCGCGCATGACGTGCGCCCAGTCGGCGAGGTTCTCAAAATAGGCGCCTCCCGCCTGATAGATGGCCTGTTGGAATCGGTGGTCTATCAAGTCCAACTGATAAAGGGCGCTGATCGGGATCTGACACAACCGGAGTGGGGTGGCTGCCTCGGTTCCCAAAGGCGAATGCAGGCCAAACAACGCGCTGAAACCCAGCAGGCGGCCAGGCCCTAGCAGGCAGACAGGTGTCTTGATGGCGTCTCCCAATTGTCGGGATCCGACCGCCATTCCGATCTTGATCACGGAGAGATTGTCTGCCACCAAACCTTGCGACTCGATCGCTTCTCCCCTGCGCATTGACCGCTCCACGATGATGGGCTGCAGGTTTGAAAGCGATTTGTCTGCAAGACCGCGGGTCACGCAACGGCTTCGCGTTGCACATGACAGGCATCTGGGCAGGCGGGATGAGGCTGACTTGGCTGTTGTTTTAATGTTGTTCATTGGCTTAGTCCGATGCACCCTTGCATCGCCGGGGAACCCGAAATACTCAGGGCAATGGCCTCCTGCAACCACTCCCCTTTGTCCGGAAGTGCGACTCTTACATCAATGTTGAGCCGCGCGGTCACCTTTCTTGCCGTCCCTGACCGATGAACCGACGGCAGATGCGCGTTTGATCACATCAACCAGCCAGCATGAATACTTAATGATTCAAAGCGAATCTCATTGACGGCGAATTGTTTTTCGGGGTACGAGACTCTACGCCATATGCGCGAAGTGTTGTTGGATTGACCGGAAATTCGAAAAAAAACAATCCGGTGGCATCCTGCGCTGGGGTTCGGCACTTGTGTTCCGTTTCAAAAAAGTGCGTTTTTGCCGTTTCATCCCATTTTTGACCACCCGCAATGAAATGCGCGAACCATCACATGTTGATTACTTTTCGGTTTCGGCAGAGGGTTAAGGTGGTGCACGAATGTAGACAGCAAGATTAAAAACAGTGATTTTCCAGGGAGAGATGGGGACGCGGATGCTTGATTTGAAGTCTTGGCTCAGCATGCTCGAGGCGATTGCCGAGAACAGCACAAACATGGTGGTGGTCACCGATGCCCGCAAGCGCGTCACATGGGTGAACAAGACCTACACCCGCATCACGGGATGGACCCTGGAGGAATGCCAAGGAAAGCCGCCTGGCGCCTATTTGCATGGCCCATTGACGAACCCTGTGTCCTTGAACCGCCTGAGAACCCTGTTGCGCCAAGGCCAGTCGGTATCGGATATCGAACTGGTGAATTACCGCAAGTCGGGCGAAACCTACACGGTTCAATTGAACATTGAGCCGATTCGTGACGCCGGCGGTGAGATCGTCGCCTATCTCTCTATTCAGTCTGACATCAGCGAGCGGAAGCGCCTGGAGGCCGAGTCATTGCAATTGCGGCGGCACCTGGAGGTGGCGCAACGGCTGGCCCGGCTGGGGCGGATCGAGCACGACGTGGTTGCATCGAGGTGCAAATGGTCGAGCCAGGTGTACCTGTTGTTGGAAATGCCCCAGGACAGCCAGAGTCGGGGCATTGGCGAATTTTTCGCCCATGTGCTGGAGGCCGACCGCTGCGCCCTGGGCGAGGCCTTGAAGCACAGCATGCAATCGGGCGAGGAGTTTGACCTCGAACTTCGATTGGTGACCACCACCGGGAAAGTGCGCTGGGCCCGGTGCCGCGGAATGCCCGAATGGCACGACGGCCAGTATCGGCAGCCCAGCACGTGGTCGATTCAAGACGTCAGCGTCTACAAAGAGTTGATCGAGGAACGCCGCCGAAAAAACGAAGAGCTGAACGTATTGGTGAACGCCCGCACGCGAAAGCTGGAAGAGGCCCGACGCTCGATGGAGGAGTTCACCTACGCGCTCTCACACGACCTGCGAAAGCCCATTCGGCACATGGTCAGCTTCACCCAGTTGCTGCAAGAGTCCATCGAGCAGTTGGACGCGCCGGAAGTGGCCAAGTATTGCGAGCGCATTGTTGAGGCCGGGAGGAACGCCCAGGCGCTGATCCACTCCATGCTCAGCCTGGCCACGCTGGGACGTGCCGGCGTTAACCCGGTTCACGTGGAGCTCGGGCCAATGATCCGAGGGGTCATCGAGGAGCTGACGCAAGAAGAAGGGGTGCACCACATCGAGTGGCGCGTGCCTGAGCGTTGGCCCGACATTCGAGCGGATGAAGTCTTGTTGCGCGACGTCTGGACAAACTTGATCGACAACTCGATCAAGTACTCCAGGCATCGCGCACAACCGGTCATTGAAATCGGGTCAACGACCCATGCGGGTACTTGCGTGCTGTATATCAAGGACAACGGGTGCGGCTTCGAACCCCGAGATGCCGACAAGATTTTTGGTTTGTTCCAGCGCACCCATGCAGGCTCGGCGGTCGAGGGGTCGGGCATCGGCCTGGCCCAGGTTCGTCGGGTAGTGGAGAACCATGGCTGGCACATTTCTGCCCACGGCCAACCGGGAGCGGGCGCGGAGTTTCGCATTCACATTCCGCCTGCCAGCAACCCCGACATGGGCGAGCTCTCGGCCACCTCGGTGCAGACGGCAAATGCACCGGCGCAAATGAGCAGATACGCAACGGCGAGTGGCGCAGACGATGGTGGCGGGGGATGACCTCGCCATGGCGCCGTGTGGTAGCGGCCAAACAAGGCCGGGCCACGACCGGCTTGGCCGACTCTCACGTCTGCTGCGGTTGCCCCATCGCCGACGCCGGCAACCCAAACACTTTGTCGAACCCCAGGTTGAACACGAAGGTGAAGACCAGGAAGTAGACGATGAGGCCGAAGTCGAGCACGAAGGCTTGCCAGAGGCTGATGTCGAACCACCATGCGAAGAGGGGCACCAGGGTGATGACGAGGCCTGCCTCGAAGCCGATGGCGTGGGCGGCGCGGCGACGCAGGCCACGGCCGCGCACGGTCTGGCGCGATTCCCAGCGCTCGAACAGGGTGTTGTAGAGCAGGTTCCAGGCGACGGCGATGGCCGCTGACGCGGCGGCGGCCACGCTGGCGTGGGCCACGCTGCTGTCGGAAAAGGACGACAAGCCGATGGTGGATGAGGTGATGGCCAGGGCCTCGAAGAGGATGACGTAGACGATTTTTCGGCGGATGCCTTGCATGGCGAAGGAAAGGGAGAAACCAGCGGGCGAACGGCCAGCCGCAAAGGCCTGCATTGTCGTTGCTCGGGCCATCCCGACGCTTGGCGTGCGACATGCTTGCGCGCCATTGAAAAAGCCGCACGCGGTGCGCGCGGCTTCGGGCTTGGGCAGAGGCTGGTTTAGCGGGCCAATGCAGCACGGGCTTTCTTGCGCTCGGCCTCCAAGTCGGCCAGGGCACGGTCGAGGCCGGTCCAGTTGCTGGCCGCCTCGTTGATGGCCAGCACCATGAGTTCGTCGGCCTTGTCCTGGCTGGCGTAGGTGCTCACCTGGGTGTTCATGCTGTTGAAGGAAGAGGTGGCGATGTTGGTGTCGCGGTCCACCACGGTGAGGGCGGCCCAGCCGATGGACTGGTTGACGAGCACGGTGGCCATGGCGTTGATCTGCAGGCGGGCGCGCGCCCGGTTGAGCTTCTGGCAGACCTGCTCAAAGTTCTGGAAGGTCCAGCCACCGTGCTTGGTGAAGGCTTCCGAGATAGTGGCGTCGCGCACGCTGGTGAGCGAGCATTGCGCTTGCGCAGACATCGCACCAAGACCAAGGGCCAGAAGAAGGACAGCCTTTTTCAATCAAAACTCCTGAAGATTCGCGGTTGGGAATGGTTGAGCTGGCCGTTCAAGGCTTTCGACCGAGCTCTCCTTCCAATCGGCATACCCCTAGCCGTACTTGAGTGTTGCCACTGCCTGGTGACGCATGACTTGGGCGTTAAGCCCCTATCATTGGGCACCGGCTCTTTGGTAGAGCCTTTAACCCACCCCAAAATCACCATGGCCGTGAGCAAAAAAACCCCTGTGGCCAATGCCAGCGCCGAGGCGGATACCCCGCGTCCCGCGTCGCTGAGCTTCCAGGCCGTGCGCTCGACCCGCGCGTTTGAAGAAATCGCCACCCAGATTCGCCAAGAGTTGGCGCAAGGTCGGCTGAAGATTGGCGACCGCCTGCCGTCCGAGCGGGCCTTGTCCGAGCAGTTCGGTGTGTCGCGCAACACGCTGCGCGAGGCGCTGCGCTCGCTGGAATACGCGGGTCTGGTGCGGTTGCAAAAGGGCGCCAGTGGCGGCGCGTTCATCAGCGAAGGCAGTGCCGAGGCCATCAACACGGGCCTGCTGGACATGTACCACGTGGGCTCGATCCAGCCGGGGCAATTGACCGAGGCGCGCATCTGGCTGGAGTCCATCATCGTGCGCGAGGCCTGCCTGCGCGCCCGCCCTGAAGACATTGAGGCCCTGCGCGCGAATGTGCGCGAGGCCGAGGAGGCCAGCGCCGAGGGCGACTTCGCCCGCCGGGCAGAGATTCACCTGGAGTTCCACCGCATCCTGGCGCGCATGACGCAGAACCCGGTGATGGTGATCGTGATGAATGGTGTGCTGGCGGTGTTGAACCAGTTCGTGCAATCGATTGGTTCGTACGAAAACGCGTTCGTCATTCCCTCGCGCAAGCGCTTCCTCAAACACATGGAAGCGCGCGACGCTGACGCCGCCGTGGCCGAGATGGAGTCGAGCCTGAAACGCCTGCAGCGCAGCTACCTGTCGCTGGCCGGTCCGGACAGCGAAAGCACGCCCGCCCAGCGCGCGGTGCGCAACAAGCCGATGGCACCGCGAAAAACCGCCTGAGCGCGACCTCGCCAACAAAAAGGCCCTGCCGAATGGCAGGGCCTTTTGCGTGGTGCGCTCGCCGGTGCTTAAACCCAGCCAGGCATGTTCACCGAGCGGATGAGGCGCGTCTCCTGCGTGCTGATCAGGTGGGCGGAAGCCGCCAGGTAGGCAGGAAAGTCGGGGTGGGTGTCGCGGGCGTGGCAGCGGCGCTCGTAGTCGGCCATGTCTTCGTAGGCCCACAGGTGCACGAACTGGTTCTGCTGGCCCACGACCGTGGTCCAGAACCCCACCGGGTGGCCCAGGGTCTGCATCAGCACCGGCATGGCCAGGCGGTTGAAGACCTCCAGGAACTCGGGCATCTTGCGCAGCACGATGTTGTACGTGCGGTGGTCGATGAGCGGGCGCCCCGGAATCGGGCGAATAACGGTGGGTGCGGTCATTGGCTTGTCTCGGCCTGGTCGGCGATGTGGTTGGCGGTGAGGTAGCCAAACGTCATGTTCGGCCCGTGGGTGATGCCCGCGCCGGGGTAGTTGCCTCCCATCATGCTGGCGCGGTCATTGCCCACAGCATACAGACCGGCAATCGGTGTGCTGTCGCGCTTGAGCACCTCGCCCACCACGCTGGTGGTGATGCCATCGAACGTGCCCAGGTCACCCATAAGCACCTTGATGGCGTAGAACGGCCCGCGCTCGATGGGCGCCACACAGGGGTTGGGGCCGTGCTCTGGGTCGGCCAGGTAGCGGTTGAAGGCGGTGGAGCCGCGGCCAAAGGCCGGGTCTTCGCCGCGCGCGGCCGGGCCGTTGTAGTCGCGCACGGTTTGCTCCAGGCCCTGCGGGTCGATGCCGCACTTCTGCGCCAGCTCGGCCAGGGTCTTGCCCTCGATCAGGTAGCCATTGCGCAGGAAGGGGCCGATGGGCATGGGCGCGGGCTTCACGTAGCCCAGGCCGTACTTGCCCAGCGCGGTCTTGTCGCACACGAGCCACATGGCGGTTTCGGGCATGCCCGCGCAGGCACGCGTGAGCGCGGCGCCCACGTCGTGGTACGAGTTCGATTCGTTGGTGAAGCGCCGCCCGTTGCTCAGCACGCCGATGATGCCGGGCTTGTAGCGGTCCAGCAGGTGGGGGAACACGCCGGTCTCGCCCTTGCCGAAGTCCACCTTGGTCACCGGCATCCAGGCCGCGCTGTCGGCAAAGCGGATGTCCACCACGCCACCCACCTGCTCGGCCATGCGCGCGCCGTCGCCGGTGTTGCTGGTGGGGGTGGGCGAGAGGTGCTCGTGCCCGCGCTTGAGGTGCGGGTAGGCCTGGGCGATGCGCTTCAAGTCGTGCGGGAAGCCGCCGGCGGCCAGCACCACGCCGTGACGGGCGCGCAGGCGCTGGCCTGAGCCGGTGAGCACGCCCACGGCGCGCTCGCCCTCCATCAGCACCTGCTGGGCCGGCGTGCTGGTGAGGATGGGAATGCCCAGGTCGAGTGCCGACTTGGCCAGGCGCGCGGCCAGCGCGTTGCCGCTGGTGACGTTGATGGCGCGCTGGTAAAGCACCAGCTCCTTGATGTGGTTGGCCAGGCGGCGCGCCACGTAGAAAAAGGAGGTGAGCGACTTGGTGGCGCGGAAGAAGTGCTTCAGGTCGGCGTTGGATGAGTTGAACATCATGCCGATGAAGGTGATGGTCTTCAGCGGGGGTTTGAGGCGGGGCATGTCGCGGCCCAGGCCACGGATGTCATAGGGCTTGGCCAGGATGGAGCGCCCCACCGGGGCGCCACCGGGCGCATCGGGGTGGTAGTCGGGGTAGAGCGTGGGCAGAAACTGCATCTCGGTCTCGCGCTCAAAGAACTCGACCATCTTGGGGCCGTGCTCGATGAAGGCGTTGACGGTGGCCTCGTCGTAGAACTGGCCGCACTCGTGGCGCAGGAAGGTGCGCACCTGCTCGGCGGTGTCGGCGGGGTTCTGCTTCAGGCCATGGTGGTTCAGGGGAATCCACAACACGCCGCCCGAGAGCGCGGTGGTGCCGCCGAACACCGGCTCTTTCTCCAGCACCACCACGTCCAGACCGCGCTTCTTGGCGGTGATGGCGCACGACAGCCCGGCCGCGCCGGAGCCCACCACGATCAGGTCGTATTCGGTTTTTTCAGACATCAGTCCCACCTCTCGGTATCCAGGAACACCAGCGCCCCTGATCGGGGCGCTGAAAAGAGCCGGGGCCTGCAAGGCCCCGGCGACACCTCAATCGGCGCGGATGTTGTGCTTGGCGATGAGCTGGCTCCACATCACGGTCTCACGGGTCATGAGGCTCATGAACTCGGTGGACGAGGTGGTGCGCGGCACGGCGCCGCTGGCCAGCATCTTGTTGCGAATGGTCTCGTCGGCCATCACCTTCTTCACGGCGGCGTTGAGCTTGTTCACCACGTCGTCGGGGGTGCCAGCGGGGGCCAGCAGACCGAACCAGACTTCAGCGGTAAAGCCAGGCAGCACAGAGGCGATGGTGGGCACGCCCGGCACCACCGGCGAGGGCTTCTCGGTGGCCACGCCCAGCATGGTGAGCTGGCCCTGCGACACCAGGCCCAGCATGGCGGGCGAGGGCGTGGTCAGCAGCATCTGCACCTCGCCCGTGCGCACGGCCATGGTGGTGTTGGCCTCGCCGCGGTAGGGCACGTGGTTCACCTTGAGGTTGGCCATCTGCGAGAGCCGGGTGGAGGCGAGGTGACCGTACGACGCGGTGCCCGCCGAGGCGTACATGATGCCGTTGGCCTGGGCCTTGGCGTACTGCAGGAACTCGTTGAGGTTGTTGGCCGGCACGCCCTTGTTGGCCACCAGCACCATGGGCACGGACGTGGTCACCGACACCGGCTTGAAATCGCGCAGGGGCTCGTAGCCGGCCTGGCGGTTGAGCAGCGGCGCAATCAGCAGGCCGTTGTTGGGGTAGAGCAGGGTGTAGCCGTCGGCCTTGGCGCGGGCCACGGCCTGCGCGGCGATGGCACCCGACGCACCGGGCTTGTTGTCCACCACCACTGGCTGACCCAGCAGCTTCTGCAGCGGCTCCTGAATCATGCGCACCTGCGAATCGCTGGTGCCGCCAGCGGGGTAGGGCACCACGATGGTGATGGGGCGGGACGGAAAAGCGTCCTGGGCAAAGGCCATGCCCAGGGGCAGGCTGGCCAGGGTGGCAAGCAGGGCACGTTTGGCGAAGTTCATGCGCGGTCTCCTACAGACGGGTTGGCGATCGGGTGGCGAGGGCTGACAGCCCTTCTGGTGATGTCGGTTCAACCGATGAACCGTCAAAACTTGATGGGTTCAATGGTTGGTCCAAATATTGTAGGGCACGCCAATGCAGATTTCAAACCCAGTTGAAGGTAAAGGCGAAAGCCCAGGTACAGCCCTTTGTGATCGCCCCGCGCTGGCTCACCCGCCAGCTTGGCTCAACGGTCGATCGTGTGCGGTACAAATCGGGCATGCCCAGCCCCCGCATTGCCGTCATTGACTTCGAGACCACCGGCATCTCGCCCGCCCAAGGCGACCGCGCCACCGAGGTGGCCATCCTGCTCACCGAGGCTGGTCGCGTGGTCGACCGGTTTCAGAGCCTGATGAACGCGGGCGTGCGCATTCCCTCGTTCATCACCCAGCTCACCGGCATCACCAACGACATGGTGCGCGCCGCACCGCCCGCCGAGCAGGTGATGCGCGAGGCCGCCCGCTTCGTGGGCGACGTGCCGCTGGTGGCTCACAACGCCGCGTTTGACCAGCGCTACTGGCGCGCCGAGCTGGCGCTGGCGGGCGTGGACGCCACACAGCCCTTCGCCTGCACGGTCTTGCTCTCGCGCCGGCTCTACCCCGACGCCCCCAGCCACCGCCTGGGCGCACTGGCCGACTGGTTTGACCTGCCGCGCAGTGGCCGCGCCCACCGGGCCTTGGCCGATGCCGAGGTCACCGTCGAACTGCTGGCCCGCATGCGCCATGACCTGATGCACCGCCACGGCGTGGCCGAGCCCGACCATGCGTTTCTGCGCGCCTTGCAGGCATGCACCAAGGCCAAGGTGCCGCGCTTTCTGGCCGAGGCGGTGGCCACCGCATGAACCCGGCCGCAACGCCCTCGGCGCGCCTGTTCCTGGCGCTGTGGCCGTCGGCCAGCGTGCGCGAGCAACTGGCCACGCACGTGAGCCAGTGGCAATGGCCTGCGGGTGCGCGCGTGTACGCCCCGGACGATTGGCACCTGACGCTGCACTTCATCGGCGCCGTGCCGCGCGAGCGCCTGCCCCAACTGTTGCACGACCTGCACGCACCGCTGGTGCCCTTTCACCTGAACCTGGACCAAGCTGAGGCCTGGCCGCAAGGGCTGGCGGTGCTCACGCCGCGCGACGTGCCGCCAGCCCTGATCGCCTTGCACGAACAACTGCGCCAGCGCCTGCTGGCGCACGGCCTGCCCGTGGAAGAACGGACGTTTCGGCCGCACGTGACGCTGGCCCGGCGAGCCACCGGGGCGCAAGCGCCCGCCTCCCCCTTGGCCGTTCACTGGCCAGTGCAAGGCTACGCCCTGGTGGAGTCCACACCGCAAGGGCCGGCGCGGTACCGCCTGCTGTGGCGCCACGGCAAGTAGGCCGTCGCCATCCGCGACAATGCTCGCCCATGAACACCCGCGCCGACTTCAGCACCCACGACACCACCCGCATCGACGACCTGCGCATCCGCGCCGTGCGGCCCCTGCTCACCCCCGCTCTGCTCGAAGAGCGCCTGCCCGCCACCGAGGCGGTGGAGGCCGTGGTGGAGCGCAGCCGCCAGGCCATAGCCGATGTGCTGCACGGCCGCGACGACCGGCTGGTGGTGGTGATTGGGCCGTGCTCCATCCACGACCACGACCAGGCCATGGAATACGCCCGGCGCCTCAAGGTGGAAGCCGACCGGCTGGCGCAAGACCTGGTGATCGTGATGCGGGTGTATTTCGAGAAGCCGCGCACCACCGTGGGCTGGAAGGGCTACATCAACGACCCGCACCTGGACGGCAGCTTCGCCATCAACGAGGGCCTGGAAATGGCCCGTCGCCTGTTGCTGGACGTGCTCTCGCTGGGCCTGCCGGTGGGCACCGAGTTTCTGGATTTGCTGAGCCCGCAGTTCATCAGCGACCTGGTGAGCTGGGGTGCCATCGGCGCGCGCACCACCGAGAGCCAGAGCCACCGGCAACTGGCCAGTGGCCTGAGCTGCCCGGTGGGCTTCAAGAACGGCACCGATGGCGGCGTGAAAGTGGCAGCCGATGCCCTGCTGGCCGCGCGCGCCGAGCACGCCTTCATGGGCATGACCAAGATGGGCCAGGCCGCGATCTTCGAGACCCGAGGCAACGACGATGGCCACGTGATCCTGCGCGGGGGCAAACAGCCCAACTACAGCGCCGCCGACGTGGACGCGGCCTGCGCCATGCTCAAGGCCGCTGGCCTGCGCGAGCAGGTGATGGTCGATGTGTCACACGCCAACAGCAGCAAGCAGCACCGCCGCCAGATCGACGTGGCCGCCGACGTGGCGGCCCAGGTGGCGGCGGGCGATGCCCGCATCGTGGGGGTGATGATCGAGAGCCACCTGCACGAGGGGCGCCAGGACATCGTGCCGGGTCAGGCGCTGCAGCCAGGGGTGAGCGTGACCGATGCCTGCATTGGCTGGGAGCAGTCGGTGCCCGTGCTGGACGGGCTGGCCGCTGCGGTGCGCGCGCGCCGCCAGGGCGCCCGCGCTTGAGGAGGCTTAGCGAGGCTTGCGCGGCGCCATGGGGCCGCGGCCTTCGATGTGGCGGAAGTTGATGCGGCCCTTGGTCAGGTCGTAGGGCGAGAGTTCGAGAGACACGCGATCACCCGCCAGGATGCGGATGTGGTTCTTCTTCATCTTGCCGGCGGAGTAGGCGATGAGTTGGTGACCGTTGTCCAGCGTCACGCGAAAACGCGTGTCGGGCAGGACTTCGTTGACGATGCCCATCATGTCGATGAGTTCTTCCTTGGCCATGGTGTATTCCTCGAATGGCGGCCACCGGCGCAGCTCAGGCGCGGCCAGTGGTCAGGGTTGGAAGGCAGCTCGGCGCTTGCAGTCGGCAGAAGGTGCCGTGGGCCGAAGCGGGAGGGGGCGGGAAGCGTCCCGCACGGGCAGAATGGCTCTGCCGGAAAACCCGTAACTGTATCACGTGGCGAAATTATTCGCCCGGATCTGCGCTGTTGCGGCCAGTGCGCCAGATGGCGCGCACCAGCCAGGCGCCGCCCAGCACGGCGCCCATGAACCCCAGGAAACCGAAGGCCGGCAGCCCCCAGATGGTGGGGCCACCTTCCACGGTCATGACGATGGACGACCCCACGATGAGGGCCGAAATCACCAGGGCCATGGCCAAGCGGTTGGCCGCGCGATCGATCTGATCGCCCACGCGGCGCAAGTGCGCCACCTCGATGCCCACCTGCAGCCGGCCACGGCGGGCGTTGCGCAACAGGCGCGCCACGTCGCTGGGCAACTGCTCGGCCACGGCCAGCGCGCGGCGCAGCGCCTGCCAGCTGCGCGTGGCCAGCACCTTGGGGCGGTAGCGGTCTCGCACCACTTGGCGAAGCTGCGGCAGGGCTTCGTTGGCCATGTGAAAGGCAGGGTCCAGCCCGCGCCCCATGCCTTCAAGGGTGATGAAGGCCTTGATGAGCAGGGCCAGGTCGCTGGGCAAGGCCAGGTGGTGCTCGCGCAGCAGGGTGGTGACGTCGGCCAGCATCTGCCCCAGGTTGAGCTGGGCCAGCGGCACGCCGTGGTACTGGTCCACGAAGGCCTCGATCTCGCTCTCCAGTTGCGAGAGATTCACCCCGTGTTCGTCGCCGGTCCACTCAATGAGCACATCGGCCACCGCCTGGGGCTGGCGCTCCACCAGGCCCAGCAACAGTGACAGCAGTTCCTCGCGCCGGCGCGCCGACAGGCGCCCGACCATGCCGAAGTCGATGAAGGCGATGCGGTTGTCGGGCAGGTAGAACACGTTGCCCGGGTGCGGGTCGGCGTGGAACACGCCGTCCTGCACGATCATCTTGAGCACGGCCTGGGCGCCGCGCTGAGCCAGCAGGGTGCGGTCGTAGCCGTCGTTGTCGAGTTGTTCCAGGTGATGGCCGGGCACGCCCACGATCAGGTCTTGCACGTTCACCCGCTCGCGGGTGTGCGCCCAGTGCACGCGTGGCACCACGATCCAGGGCAGGCTGGCCATGTTGGCGGCGATGCGCTCGGCGTTTCGGCATTCGCTCGCCAGGTCGAGTTCGCGTTTGAGGGAACGCGCCAGCTCGCGCACCAACTGTTGCGGCCGGTAAGGACGCAGCGCGGGGATTTCGGCCTCGGCCACGGCGGCCAGGCGGGCAAGCAGGCGCAGGTCGGCGGCAATGGTGTCGGCGATGCCAGGCCGGCGAATCTTGACGATGACCTCGGTGCCGTCTTTCAGTTGTGCGCGATGCACTTGCGCGATCGACGCCGCGGCCATGGGCTCGGGGTCAAAGCGGGCGAACACCATCTCGGGCTGGTCGCCCAGGTCTTCCACCAGTTGGGGCCGCAGCAGGGCCAGGGGCACTGGTGGCACCTGGCTGTGCAGCTTCTCGAACTCGGCGATGAACTCAGGGGGGAACAGATCGGCCCTGCCCGCCAGGATCTGGCCCAGCTTCACGAAGGTGGGGCCCAGTTCTTCCATGGCCAGGCGCACCTGCACGGGCGGCTCCAGCCGGGCGAGGTCGGCGGCGTGGTCCCATTTGAGGGCGTGGCCGGCCTTTTCCAGCGAATCGGCCAGGCCCAGGCGGCGCACGGTGTCGCCAAACCCGTGGCGGATGAGCACGCCCAGGATGGCGTTGAGCCGGCCCATGTCGCGGGCGGCGCCGAGGGTTTCGATCAGCATGGGCGGATGATAGTGCCCGCCACCGGCGCCACGGCGCCTGCCATCAACCCTTGCCGCGCACTTGCGCGTCGCATCGGTCGGCATCCAGCGGCTGGCCGGCTTGCCGGAACCCGGCCGCCGCGGCGGCAAAACGGGCCAGGGCGTCGTCACGGGGGGCACCCTGTGCCAGCAGCAAATGGCCCTGCACTTCCTGGTGCGCGGCGTGCCACGCGGGCAAGCGCATGACCACATTGGCCAGGTAGGCGCATTGCGCTTCATGGCTGCGGGCGAGTTCCACCTCGCCCGCGCGCGCGGCAGCAATGGCTGCCGGCACGGCAAAAGTGATGCGGCAGCCGGGGCAAGTCTCCAGCGGCCCACGCACCGATTCGCTGGCGTCCTCCAGCACGTGCAGGGCGGCCATCGGGTCGTGGGCCTGCAGTTGAATGCGGGTGCCGTAAATGCGATCGAGCAGGTGAAACCCAATGTCGGTCTGGCGCGCCAGGTCCAGAGCGTCATCGATCAGGGCACGGGCCTCGTCGTGGTTGCCTTCGTGCAAGGCGAGCTCGGCCAGTCGCTGCAAGCCGAGGGCCTCTCCCACCGCGCCACCAATGACCCTGTGCTGGTGCACCCCAAGCTGCAGGTGCTCGCGCGCGGCCACCAGGTCACCGGCCAACCACTCGGCCTCGCCGCGCAGGGTGATGCCAAAGGCTTCCCCGCGCGCGGCGCCCAAGGCGTGGGCTTCATCGGCCAGCGCCTGGGCAAAGGCGATCACCTCGGGGTAGGGCCGGGCGCCATAGAGAAAGCGCTGGGTGATGCACAGGTGGCCGTCAAACACGCGCAGGGCCAGGTGGGGCACATGGCGGGTGTCGTGCAAGTCGGCCCAGACGCTGCGGTGCAGTTCGCCCCTGGCGTGCGCGGCGGCGGCTTGCGCCCAGGACGCGATCACCAGCGAGGCCGTGTCACCAGACTGCAGGGCCAGGCGGCGGGCCTGCGCCGATTTGGCCGTGCCCATGGCCGGGTCCGCAAACCCCAGCGCGGCCGCGCCGCTGTAGGCCAATGCCTCGCTGAGCAGCCCCTCCACCGAGCTTGGACGCAGCCCTTGCAAAGTGACCAACCCACCCTTGGGATCGCCCTGCTTCACCTGGGCCAGCGCGGCCTTGGCCAGCAGGTTGTGTCGCTCGGCCTCACTGGCCACGGCCGCGGCCATGCGGTAGGCGGCCAGGGCGGCGGGTTGGCCGAGCATGTCCAGTGCCTCGGCACGCAGACGCAGCCCTTCGGCGTGATCGGGTTGGAAGGCCAACAGCAAATCGAGGTGGCGCAAGGCATCGCGAAAGGCGGCCAGGCGCATGGCTTGGCTGGCCGCTGCGAGCAGGAAAGGCTGGGCTTCCCGCGGGCGGCCCGCCGCCACCCAATGCCGCGCCACGGTGGCGGCAGGGCCGTCCATCTCGGCCAGGCGAATCGCCAGTTGGCGGTGCATCTGTTGCTGGCGATGGGGTGGCACCTGGTCGGCCAGCGCCTGTCGCACCAAGGCATGGCGGATGCGGTAACGGCCATCGACCAGTTCCACCGTGCCGTCGGCGAGCAAGGGATCCACCGCCGACAGGCTGGGCAAACCGGCCAATGCGCTCAGGGCTTCCATCGTGCGAACGTCAGCGCCGTCTGCACAGAGGGCCAACCAGTTCAACAGGGCTCTGCCTTCGGGTGGTGCATCGCACAAGCGTTCGGTGATGGCGTCGGCCACGCTGGCGGGCAAGCGCACGGCCGACCCGGCCTGAAGCTGGCCCGCCAGCGCCAGCAAGGCAAACGGGTTGCCTTCGGCCAAGGCCAACACCCGCGAACAGACCGACGGGTCCAGTGGGTGGGGGTCGCCACGGGCCAGCAGGGCACGGGCCTCGTCTTCGTTCAAGGGGTTGAGCTCCATCGACACCAGCTCGCCTGCGCAAGCCAGGCGCGTCAGCCCCTGGGCCAGGTGGCTGGTGGCGGGCTGAGGGCGCACGACCAGCACCAGGCTCAGCGGCGAACCGGTGGCCAGCAGTTGCAGCAGCACATCGGCATCGGTCTCACCAATGAGGTGGGCGTCGTCCACCAGCAGCAAGGCCGGGGCCTCGCCAGCGGCCGCCAGCAACAGGCGACGGATGGCGCCCACCACCTGGTGGCGACTGAACGGCCCCAGAGGTGATTCGGCCGGTTCGGCCAGCGCGCTGAGCTGCGCCAGCACCGTGCGCGAGGCACTACCAATTCGATCCAACAAGGAGCGGTCGCGCAGCAAGAGGTGCTCGGTGATCTCTGCCATGAGCCCCAGTGGGCGGCCATCGTCGGCCGCGCTGAATCGCCACACGGCCCAACCCTGCTCTCGCGCCATGCCCGCCCATTCGCGGCACGCCGCTGTTTTGCCCATGCCAGCCGGTCCGCGCAGCACCCAGCCGGCATGGCGGCGCTCCGGGGGAGAGTCGAGCCAGGCCTGCCATTGACCGAGCAAATCGGCTCGCCCCACAAAGGCGGCGCGGGTGGATTGAAGGCCATCGGTGCAGCGGCGGTACAAGGTCTGTGTGGCCTCACTGGGCAGCACACCCCATTGCCGCTGCAGTGCCTCGCGCAAGTGGGCGTACCAGCGCACGGCAGCGGCGGGCTGTCCGGCGTTGATTTCGCGCAGCATCAGGGCGCGATGCGCCCCTTCGTCGGTGGGCTCAAGCCGGGCCAGGTGTTCCCACATGCCGGCGGCGCGCAGCAGGTCCAGCCAGGTGGCGCGAAGGCGCTCACGCGCAGGCTCCGTCCAAGGCTCGTAGCGCATGCCTGGCAGCAGGTCACCTGCGTATAGCCGCAAGGCCTCGCCACACGATTTGGCGTCCCGCGCGGCCAAGGCAGCGCACTGTTCAAAGCGCTCGGTGTCCAGCTCAAGGTCGCCCTGAGGCCACAACAGCAACTCGCCCGATTGCTGCACCACGGCGTCTTGACGGCCCAAGGCGTGGCGGGCGTGGTGCAGGGCTTTGCGCAAATTGGCCCCGCCCGCCTCGGCATCCAGCGCAGGCCACAAAGCGTCCACCACGAGATCGCGCGACAGGCGCCGGCCGGGTTGCAGGCTCAACAGTTGCACCAGTTGGGCCGAGCGCAAGCTGGGCCAGCGGTCGGGGGGCAGCTCGACGCCATCCACCGCCACCGCGAATCGGCCAAGCAGCCAGACCTGCAAACGGGGCGCGCCAGGGTCCATGGGCGGCAGTGTGGCGCTGGCGATGGCCCACCACAAGTGCCGTTCATCCCAGGAACGGTTGAGGAACGCCCGCGGCGCAAGCTGTGCCACGGCGTTTGCTTTCGGGCTCGCCACCCGGCATAGGAGATCACCATGACAACCCGTTCACTCAGCCAAGCCGCTCAAGCGACAAGGCCTGCCACACGCCATCAACACAAGGCTGCCCAAGCAGGCAACACCACGCCGGTGCGGCCGGTGCGAACTGACACGACAAGCCAAGACGCGGGCCTGATCGAGTACCGCTCGTGGCTGGAACTGCTGTGGGCACAACGCGCCGCGGCCACGGCCGGCTGAGTGCCTGGCACTGACCCTTGCGAAGGAGTTCACCATGAGCGAATCCAACTCCCTCTATGAGCGGCTGGGCCGGCGCGACGGCATCGCCCGCATCAGCCGCGCCATCATTCAGAACCACCTGGCCAACCCATTGGTGAGCCAGCGTTACTCAACGATCGACGACATGGCGCGCGTGGAGCGCCGGGTGATCGAGTTTTTCTGCGCCGGCAGCGGTGGCCCCGAGCACTACACCGGGCAAGACATGCGCCACACGCACCAGGGCATGAACGTGAGCGAGCAGGAATTCGTGGCGGTGATCGACGACGCCATGGCCGCGCTGGAGAGTTGCGGCATCGACGCACCCACCCGCACCGAGGTGCTGGGCATCTTGTGGTCAATGAAAAACGAGGTGGTGCGGGTTTGAGCCGCACCCCGGAGGCCGCACCGGGCCACGCAACGGTGGCCTGGTGCTGGCCCGATCACTTGCGATCGGGCAATTCGATCTTCACTTCCAGCACGTCCAGGTTGTCCTGGCGGTCGAGCTGGACCTTGATGTCGTCCGGGTTGATGTGGATGTACTTGCCGATCACGGCCACCAGTTCGCGCTGCAGGGCGGGCAAGTAATCGGGTTCGGAGGCGCTGCGACCACTGCGCTCGTGCGCCAGGATGATCTGCAGGCGCTCTTTGGCCACGCTGGCCGTTTTCTTTTTTTCGCCGAGGAAGAAAGAGAGGAATGACATGCCCCGTTACCCCCCGAAGAGACGCTTGAAGAAACCGGGTTTCTCGGCGGTGATGAAACGCAGCGGCTTTTCTTCGCCCAGGAAGCGGTCGATCACGTCGCCATAGGCCTCGGCCACGTCGGTGCCCTTGAGGTGCACCGCCGGGGTGCCCTGGTTGGACGCCTGCAGCACGCTTTCGCTCTCGGGGATCACGCCGATGAGCTTGATGCGCAGGATGTCCTGAATGTCTTCCAGCGAGAGCATCTGGCCATCGGCCACGCGGTTGGGGTTGTAGCGGGTGATGAGCAGGTGCTCTTTGATCGGCTCTTTGCCGTCAATGGCGCGTTGGGTCTTGCTGCCCAGCATGCCCAGGATGCGGTCGGAGTCGCGCACGCTGGACACCTCGGGGTTGGTCACCACCAGGGCCTCGTCGGCGTAGTGCATGGCCATGAGGGCACCGGTTTCGATGCCGGCCGGCGAGTCGCAGACGATGTAGTCAAAGCCCATGCCCGAGAGGTCGTCGAGCACGCGCTTGACGCCTTCCTGGGTGAGCGCGTCTTTGTCGCGCGTCTGGCTGGCGGCCAGGATGAACAGGTTGTCGCAGAGCTTGTCTTTGATGAGGGCCTGGTTCAGGTTGGCCTCGCCCTGGATCACATTGATCAGGTCGTACACCACGCGGCGCTCGCAACCCATGATCAGGTCCAGGTTGCGCAGGCCCACGTCGAAGTCGATGACGGCGGTCTTGTGGCCGCGCAGCGCAAGGCCGGCGGCGAAGCTGGCACTGGTGGTGGTCTTGCCCACGCCGCCCTTGCCGGAGGTGACGACAACGATCTTGGTCATGTTGAGTGGCTTTCGGTGCTGGAAGGGGTTGGGTTCAGGCGGAGAGGGCGTCGATCACGAGCTTGTCGCCATCGGGGCCGCTGAGCAGGCGCACCTGGGCGGCGCGCTGGCGCACGGCCTCGGGCAGGGGCACTTCACTCGTGCGGTAGATGCCAGCGATGGAGATCAGCTCGGCGTCCATCTCCAGGGCAAAGATGCGGGCCTCGGCGTTGCCACGCGCGCCGGCGATGGCTTTGCCGCGCAAGGGCGCGTACACGTGGATGTGGCCGTCGGCGATCACCTCGGCACCTGGGTTCACCATGGCCAGCACCACCAGATCGCGGCCCCGTGCGTAGACCTGCTGGCCTGAGCGAAGGGGCCGGTCAATCACCAAGGCACTGGGCGAGGCCACCACGGCGGGGGCCGGTGCCGCCACCGGGGCGGCGGCGCTGGGCGCGGCGGGCGCGGGCACGCTGCGCTGCACCACGGCGTC
>FWPV01006725.1_pt1 | contig 21607 bp, 14 predicted proteins | sample 2228371 | NCBI WGS metagenome assembly FWPV01 (sample SAMEA103939776, study PRJEB20133) | metagenome | reverse complement strand
TGTGGTGTTTGATGTCTATAGATGGATTTAAGATATGTGGTGTTTGATGTTTATAGATGGATTTAAGATATGTGGTGTTTGATGTTTATAGATGGATTTAAGATATGTGGTGTTTGATGATTACAAATTTGGTCCAGAAGATATTAGATATTTAGCTTCATAGGATTTTGGAGCTGATTAGAGACTAACTAACTTGGTATTGAATTAATGTGTTGGATAGGGGATAACAAAGGAAGGATAGAGTTAGGAGAATTCAAATGAAAACGGGATAAGATGGGAGATAGATGAAATTAATGAAAAATATTAAAAGGTTGACTTTTTTAAGAAAAGAGGGGGGATGTCGTTTTCTTTTTATGACGAGATTGAGATTGAGGACTTGGAATATCATCAGGAGGATCGGAGATTTACCTATCCATGTCCGTGTGGGAGTTGGTTTACGATAAGTTTGGAAGAATTGGAACAGGGAGAGGAGATAGCTCGATGTTCTGACTGTCCATTGATGATAAAGATTATATATACGTCAAAAGATTTGGAGAGGTATATTGGAAAGGAGAAATGCTTGGATATCTGAAGAGCGCGATTTTTTCGTTGGAGCAATCGAGGGGGAGAAAGGAGACACATGGAGTTTTTCGAGAGATGAAGGACTTGAATGGGGATTTTAACTGGTGGGCGGTTTTAATCGAGAAGTCAATTGAGACAGAGGTTGACAAGATAGTTTCTGAGTTTAAATTTAAGAAGATCGAGTTTGTATCTGGACCGTATATTCTATATGTGGTAAAGAGTGAGGGAAGAGGACTTCAACCACTTTCAAGAGTGTCAGGGATGATTAATGTGAGTGGTCTGAGGTCGAATATATATGATAGTCTTTTTTAACGAGGGAGATTTCCTTATTTTTCTCGAAAGATGAGATAGAAAAATAAGGAGGAGAGGATTAGAAGAGAGAAGTATTGTTGAGTTCATAGGAGGGGTAGGCTTTGCGAAAGGTGAGAATGGAGTGATGTAATTTGTTATGATAGGTGGAGTCGTGAGATGGAAGTTGCTGAAAGTTGGCGAGATCACAAATGTGACCGAGTTTGGGATGATCTTGAGTGTGTTGAGAGAAGAAGAGAAGAAGATCGTCGAGACAGTTAGGGATACTTCCCATTAAGATAAAGGGGACGAGAAGGACACTGATTAACTCTTGAAGGAAGATGATGACATTGAGACGGAAGAGGGATTTAAATTCGGCGAGAGTGGAAGGAGAGGAGGGGTTGTTAAGCCAGTTTTCTGGAGAGTAGTGAATTTCTTGGAGAACCTCTGAGAGGTGTTTAGCTGGGTCTGGGACAAAACTTTCATCGGGAATGAAAGACTTGAAGACGGCGACGGCGATACCGAGGATACCGATATACCAGAGGAAAGTTTGTCCGAAGAATGTGCCGGAAAGGAAGAGATTGTTATCAATACAACCTAAAACGAGAAGGAAGGCGACACCGGATGAGCTCATAAAGAGGAAGAATTTAGCACCAATACTGAGAAGAGGGCTTGAGAACTGGGCGAGATAGGAGCGAGAGGGTTCGAGACTTTTAGCGATACGTCGACGGAAGATGTGTGGAAGTTCATTGAATTCGCGGAACTTCCAGAGGGCGTGACGAGTCCAGGATCGAGAGGCTAAATAGGAAGGTTGAGCGCGGATCTCTTCACCATAGCGAAAGAAAGTGTAGATGACAAGATAGAGAAAGATGAAGGGAGACAGAATGAGATTAAACAGACCGAAGATGAAGAGACGCTTTTTCAAGATCTTAACGAGAGAAAGACGACTCTCATTTGTGGAGTAGACGATGGAGTGACGAATTTGGAAGTTTTCATCAAAGAGAAAACTCCAAAGAGAGTACTCGAGTGTCCATTCTAAGACCTTTGTATAGAAAATGAATTGAGTCCAGGGCAGGTTCATCTGAAGGAGATCTTGATTGAAGAGGGCGATGAGATAGTTTTCTTTTCGGAGGATGCGAAGAGAGACAGAGAGAGGATTTTGTAACTCCTCGGAAATTGGGCGATACTTATCCAGACATGAGAGACGTTGAAGGATTTCTGACCACTCAATAAAGGGGAGTTGAGAATCGGGAATTTTAAGATCTGAGGTATAAATTTGGGAGATCTCGAACATGTCCCAAATGTCTCGGAGAGAGGCGATAATCTGCCAACAGAGGAAGACACCGAAGACACTTGTAATTACCAAGAGAAGAGGAGAAATTCGAGAGACTTTCCAAACGAAGGCGGAGGTGAGATCTTGACTGGAAAAGAGGACGGAGGTGTCAAGAAATGCTCCCAAGACAAGTAAAGAGAAGATGATGAGACACATAATGAGACAGTTAACAAGGGAGGAAAGGACAATGCAATAGAAGCCTTTCCGATCAAAGTAGATGTAGAGGCGACGGAGAAAGATGTCAAGTTCTCCGGACGTCTGAAAGAGGAGAGTATCGTCTTTGGCCGAGTCCTTCCAAAACTCGTCTGATTCAGACATAAAATAATAAGGAGGTTCCGATGTATCCATAATCTTTTTTTTTTCTGATTTGAAGTGGGGTAGTTCGATCAAAAATAGATTTCATCGAAGAGAGACGAGAGAAAAAAAATCGCCGAGGTTTTAAAAATGTCAATGGAATCTGAGAGACACTTATCATTTCTTGAAGAGGTCCCGCTGGAAGTTGGTGCTCAGATTCTTGAGAAACTTCCACCGGAAGATATTGGACGTGTTCTTTCGACGAGTCGAAGAATGTCAACATATCGTTCACTCTTTGAAAAAGAACTGGAGGCGGCCCGAGAAGAGTATTATCAACCGGAAGAGGTGAGAAGAAGATATCAGAAGAGTATCGAATATCGATCTGCGCCTATCACGGTTTTTCGTGGATATAGGCGGCTCTGTTTTCTTGACGAGAGACTTACCCGGTTTATGGGAGTTGGCTATCTACCGAGATATAAAGGTCGAGTTGTCTACACATTAGAGCTGTTAGTTTTATGGTGGAGCATCTATCTTCGTCAAAATGGTCGATTGGTAAGACGAAGTGTTTCCGAACCGATGGGATATCAGATTGAGGCTGATGAGGATATGATACGTCTTTTTTGGGAGGACTATCGGGATCTGAAGATTGACTTTTCATCCCCATATTCCTATCAAGACCATCTGCAGATCTTAAAAAGACATCTTGATTGTTCCGAATATATTCGTGAAACGGAGGAGATAGCGACAGCTCTTGCGGATGAGTTTGAGGATCTCCTTACTCTTGAACAACAAGAGGAGAGACGACGAAGAAGAGAGCAAGAGGAGAGACAGCGAAGAAGAGAGCGAGAGGAGAGACGACGAAGAAGAGAGGAAGGGCAACCGGTTCTGTATTTGTAAGAAGATTAATTTTGTCATTCTTCTCATTCTTGATAATTATTGTATTGAGATGAATATCAAGAATGAGAAAAATGGATGGGAGAGAAAATTAAATTTAACTTTACATTTTAAAGGAGAGAGGAGAGAGAGAAAATTAAAACGAACGGAAGACAAAAAAAATTAATCTATCCGGCCGTATAAAGGATGAAGTTAACATTTCCAGGAAAGACAGAAATTACACTTCCGTGTAATTGTTCACTGGAGCAACTTGCAGCTCAATTGCAGGCGTTTACCGATGACTATCTTTATGTGATTGATGATGTCATTTTGAGCTCCGTGTCAAATCTTGATACGATTTTACCGGGAAATCGGAGACTGGAGTCAGCGACGGGTCCGGGTTTTTATATTCGAGACTACAATACGGAACAGTTGATCTGTTGTTTTAGGGAAGAGTTGAGAGACCGTTTTTTGAGACCAGCACCGCATTCGTCTCCTGCGTCGAGATTCGATAAGAGAGGGAAGGTGTCTTCGGAGTGTGTTGATATGTTTAGTCCAATTGAGGTTGCGCCGTCAATACGGAGTATACATACGTTATAATAGAAGGAAAATGATTATATGGAAGTTTTTTTGGAAAGGAGAGAGGTTAAAGATGGCGAGTAAAGTTACAGTTCATGCATATGATTGGACGGTTGAAGATGTTTTTACTCACGATGAGCATGTGGCGATTCACGCGTGGTGTCTAAATCGAGAGTCGGAGCCACTTTTAATTCGTGTGGAGGACTTTCCGGCATTTTGTCATGTCGAGTTGCCACTCTATGTTAATATGAGGCCGATGTCGTGGACTGGGGAGTCTGTCCGGCGAGTGTTTGAGTGGCTCTGTCAAGTTCTGAAAGAGGATATGCCAATTGGGTATAACTTTCTCTATCTGTCGAAGTTGTACTATTATAAGGGTACGAGGAAATATCCGATGATGCGTCTCTTCTTTAAGAACTTAAAGTCAATGCAACACTGTGAGAAACTTTTATCGAAGAAGTCGTACCGGATTAATGATCTAGGTGGCATGATCTTTTTTCAGGTGTGGGAAAGTTCGATTTCAATTGTTCGGAAGCTTTTGACGGTTCGAGATTGTGGTTACTCTCAGTGGTTTACGATTGAGGTGATAGAGGTTCCTTCAGATGAACACATTTCAACACTGGAGAAAGAGTATATTGGCAATTGGAGAACCTTGACACCATTAACGGAGGAGGAGACGAAGGGATGGGTGACATATCCTCGGATTCTTGCTTTTGATATTGAGTGCTATTCGCCAAATTATAAAGCCATGCCAAATCAGACCAGTGCACTTCATGTTGTCTATGCTATCTCGCTTATTTATCAACGAGCGAATCAACCGGAGACAAGAAAGCGCTATGCCATTATTTTAGGTGACTGTGATGACATTGTACTTTCGCCGATGAGGCCGGGACCGAAAAAGGGAGATCCGGACGAGCCCATACCTGGCGATGTCGAAGTTACCGTTATTCGAGTAAAGAGCGAGGAGGAACTCATCAATGAGATGTCACGTCTTGTGAGGGAACTTGATCCGGAGGTTATCACAGGATATAACATTCTAGGATTTGACTATTCCTATCTTGATGCTCGATTGAAGAGGAGAGTCAAGACATGGCAGCCGATGGGCCGTCTTCTTGGAAAGATTCCGACAATGAAATCGCAGTCATGGAGGTCGGGAGCCTATGGACATAATGACATTAACATTCTTCAAATGGACGGGAGGGTTAGTATTGATCTTTATCCTCTCATTCGTCGGGATTATAAAATGGACAAGTATGATTTGGGGACGGTGTCACGGACCTTTTTGGGAGAGAATCGAGACAAACATGATATTAAGGCAGCGGAGATGTTTGCCATCTATGATCAGATGAAGATAGCATTGGCTCAACCAGAGAACGAAGAACAACTGGCCAAGGCGAAGAGAGAGATGACTCGCGTGATGAGATATTGTATTCAAGATTCTGAGCTTGTTATTGAGCTCTTTGACCGTCTGAATGTTTGGATTGGTTTGATTGAGTTGTCAAATATTGTTGGAGTGACGATTATGGATTTGTTTACACGTGGACAGCAGGTGAGGTGTTTTTCTCAAATCTATGACCTTGCCTTTAAACGGGGATATGTCATTGATGATCGAGTCGTGCCTCATGTAAGATTTGCCGGAGGGTTTGTTTATGATCCGATACCGGGTCTTTATGAAAATATCATTTGTCTTGACTTTGCCTCTTTGTATCCCTCGATTATCCAGGCCTTTAATATTTGTTGGACGACACTGGTTCCTCCTGAACTTGATAACGACATTCCTGACGACCAGTGCACGGTTTTCGATTTTGACCAGGAAGAAGTTCTAGTTTCTCCGAGAAATTCTCAGAGAGACGAGGGATCGTCTGACACGTCCGATGAAGAGAAGAGTGACATCGACGAAGATGACGAACCGGGAGAGCTATCACAAAAGGTGAAGAAGAGACTGGTTCATCGGCACTTCAAGTTTGTTAAACATGAGGTTTCCCAAGGTCTTCTTCCACAGCTCGTTCGAAATCTTGTTGAGCGTCGTCGAGCTGTGAGACGTCTTCTTGACGGAGTTCGAAGTGAGGAAACGGGAGAGTGGGTTCTTCTCCCGGAGAAAGATCCTGTTACGAAGATTATCTTGGATAAGAGACAGAACGCACTGAAAGTGACGGCCAACTCTTTTTTCGGTTTTCTTGGAGTTAATGGGGGAAAATTGCCTCTGATTGAAGGAGCGATGGCCATTACATATAAGGGTCGTGAACTTATTGGGAAGGTCAGTGAGTATCTGGCGACGAAATATCAGTCGAAGATTGTATATGGTGATACGGATTCGTGTATGGTTGATCTTAACATCAAGGATCCAAAGGAATGTCATGCGTGGGGCATGAGACTTTCCGAGGAGATAAGTGGCAATCCGAGAAAGGGAATACCGGGACTTTTTCCGCCTCCGCTTCGAATGGAGTTTGAAAAGGCCATGCGTCTTCTCTGTCTTCGAAAGAAAAAGTATGCTGCTGTTCTTCTTGATAAGAACGGAAAGCATAAGACTGAGGATAAGGACATTTTTAAACGGGGAATTATTTTGGCTCGACGGGACAACTGTAAATGGATTCGGAACGTATATCTCCGTCTGCTTAAACATATACTCCTAAAGGGATCCATGGTTGAGGCGATGGACATTATTATTGACGCAGTTAAGGAACTGATTGAGGGTCGGATTTCGTATAAGGACTTAATTATCATTCGGACACTTGGAGCAAACTATAAACAAGATTCCTACTTTATGAAGGTTTTTTCGGATCAACTGAGAAAGATAGGCAAGCCGGCCAACCCGGGAGATCGTCTTGAATATCTAATTGTTTCCACACCAAATCCGGATGAAAAGATTGGATTAAGAATGCGTCTTCCGGAAACCTATTTGGAACAACTCTCCACGCCTCAGGAAGAGAAAATCGACTACCTGTATTATTTGGAACATATGATGATTAATCCCATTGATCAACTGTTTGAGGTTGCATATCGGAAAGAGTTGGAGGAGTTTAAAGATGTTGGATATAAACCTCACAACCGGTGTAAGTTTAAGAGTATTTCGAAACCGGTCACCATGATGCTCTACATTATTCGAGATGGAGAAGACGTCTCTCTCGTTCGATATCTCATTCGAAGGACACGATTTCCACAACTGAAGATTGTTTCTCTTCCGGCTACGGAGGAAATTTCACATTCCAAGGAGACGACCGATTGTCTCGTTTCGAATTCTCCTCGTTTAAAGAGTGTCTCCGACTTCCCGAAGAAACGTCAAGACGACAAACTGAAGAAGATTGTTGTCCTCGATTAAACGTCGAATATCAATGACATCTTTTTCCAAAAGATGTCATTGAAAGAAGATTTATAGAGTATAGTTTCGTTGTTCAAATCGATGTTTATTGTCAGAAAAACCACTTCCTTCTAGCGAATAGTAACGTTTTCGAAAAGATCATTGAAGAAGAATTAACTGTTAGACAGTAAGTTGATGACATCGAGAAAGACGCTGAAGAAGAGTACTTAGATTAATATAATTCCCTTTTGGCTGTTCCCACGGATACGAACTTCCCGTTCTTATAAAGTGGAGAACATGAGAGAGGGGAGGTCATCCAATAGTTGGGAATGTTAAAGTAACAGACAAGACGGTCTTTAAGTTTTTCAACCTTGTCATTAAAATACAAGAGAGATATCGACATGTCGGGAATTTCTTTGAAGAGATGTCAAGAGAAAACCTCCGTCGAGGAATTAAAGAAGAGGAAGCATAGCCCCGTATCGAACGGAGGGTTCGTTGGGCTGACCGTAAGTCAGAATTTGTAAATATTCGGGATTGCCATAGGATTGGTCTTCAAGGACGATGGGAGTTTCAGCCTTTGAAATGCCATAGACAACATGAACCAGAAAATCTCCTTGAAAGGGAGGGGCGTTAGATCCCGGATTAATTCGATTTAACGTCCACTGAGAGGCGACTTCCATCGCACGAAGAAACTCTCCCCGGTAGACATTTTGGATGAGGTAGATCTTCTTATCTGGGGCGATATAAAGATAGGGTTCTTCAAGAAGACCATCGGCTAGATCAAGTTTAGTTCGGATATGGAGGTGTATTGCCCGAGAGAGGGACTGTATCCAGTTTTGGAAATTTCTTTCTCCAATAAAGAGAAGAACGTGAGGATCTGAAAGGAAGTCGCTTTCGTCTTCAAAGAGTCCGTCGAGATAAGTACGACGGGGCCATTCATTTTCACCGGGTTCGGAGGGGGGAATTGGAAGTGGACGATAAAGTCGATCAAAGGAGATGAGATGTTGTTCAAGCTTGGATGCAAACTTCTTACTATAGAGAACGATCTTGCCGTTTTGGAAGAGGGTGGGTACTTGAGATTCAAGAGCTGAAATAGCTTCTCTTGCGGTCGAAACCTTGGGAAGCTTATGGGAAATTGAACTAAAATCGTAGTAAGTTGCAGTGTCATCGGTAGGGGGACCCAGAGTGAAGTATTGACGAGCAAACTCTTGAGGAGTAATGGGTTGAGCCAGAACATAGATCCATTCGAGAAGCTGTAGAATAAGGGAAAGAGTGCGTCGGAGACGTCGAAGACGAGCCACCGCCGGTGTTCCACTTGTCATAATCGGATTGGGGGGTCCAAGAGTTAACTCTCCATATTCGGGAGTGGAAATGACAGGGACATAGATTCCGAAGGGAATATCGAGAACCGAATACCAGAGTCCGGTTGTATGGCCTTTTTCATCGGTGGAGCGGGCGACGGGTTCCTGATTCGGGAAGAGAGCCAGAACGGAAGAAATTGGAACGGGGTCGATTCGATCCAGAATGGGAAGATTTTCTGGTTGGGATGGATGAACGATGATAGGAACATCTCCAGAGAGGGTGGGAACGAGAAGAGCTCGAAGTTTACCATATTCATCGATAAACTGGGCTTTGGCCGAGCGCTGAGTGAGTCCGAAGTAGTCAATAGCCGAGAATAAGTTAAGACGGGGGACAACGAAGTCTGTTTCGACGAGGTTTCCTTCCGGATCGGAAACGACATCTCGATGAAGAGTCCAGGAGTAGACTGGATTCATTTTCTGAAGAGCCTCATATACAATTTCGGTCATTTGGGGGCCGAAACGTTTAAAGATGGAACGGTCAGGAAGTTCTTCAATGAGAAGTTCACATTGAGGATATGGGAGAGGTTCGGAGAAGGCACCAGTGTGTTTATAGATGAGAATTGTATCTCGTTCTTCACGGTAAGGGCGAGCGGAAAAGAGTTTTGCTCGAGGAAGTTCGAGTTGCTCCACGGACTTTTCAACGGAAGAGGGAGGAACGAAGACAAAAATATTCACATCAAAGATCTCCTCAAGGGCCCGATAATAGAGCTTTGGATCAAAGAAGATATTGGGATCGGCGAGATTTCGCATAATGTCATCTCGACGAAAATCATACAGTTCCTGTCGAAGAAGTTCGGGATGAATTGTGGCCAAAATATGTTGACGAATCCTTAAGACGAAGTCTTCACGATTTTCAGGGGGAAGATCGAAGTATTCTTTAATATCAAGAGCAGTCAGAACACAGTGAATAAGAGAGTTCTTACTTCGGGGAACACCAAAACGATAGAAGATTCCAGATTGTTCCGTATAGGTTTTAAGAAGGGCTGAGATTGTTTTTGGGGGAATGCCTGTCTCATTGGGTTCAAGAACTTTATCGGTAATGAGACCGCGTTCACTCTGGGCACCTCCAGCCTTTCTTCGAGGAATTCCCCGATAGTATTGATTGTAATGAGTATTTGCCATGGGATTCATTTGATCCTTGGCAAAACATTTGGGAATGTAGGGAAACAGTTGACGATTGTCGAATCCTTTTTTCGACGGTTCGATCTTATTTTCCGTAACACCGGGATAAGGGGCCTCATCATTCAAACAGACAAAATACCACGTTTCGGGAGGTTTGACGTCCGGCTGATTGTCATAGTAGGGAGGAAACTTGAGAACCTGACGAGGATATCTTACTCCTCCTTTGATGAAGTAGGCATCTTTCCAGTAATACAGACCGTCCTCACCCTGAATAACTTGACTTTCCGGAATGGCACTCACTTGATATTTGGGCTGGACTTTTCGTGCATAACCCGAGACGAAGAGTTGAGGTGCGAGAGCTTGAAGCTCCGCCAAGGATTCCGTGGGTCGACCTCGTCCGGGGCCCGGAACCGTGACACATGTTTCAATGATAAGATTTTCTGAAGGCTCAATTCCTCCCGGAGAGGATGGAACAATCCGAGGAGATCGAGGACTCGGAGATGTTGGAGAGACAATCTCTCGGGGAACGGTTTCAAGACGAGAACGAGGAGCGATGGTGTCGATTTCGGGGATAACGGCGCGATACTCATCGTCAATTGCTCTCTTCTTCTCTCGATAGGAGGAAAGAAGACGACGAAAGATTTCAACAAAGTTTCGGACAATGCGTCTTGACGTCGCCCGAATGATCCGAACTTGAAGATAGGCTGTTCCGGGTTCAAGAACAACTTCTCGATAACCTCCAGGAGATTGGGGATCATATTCCCGATAGGTCCCTCCCTTTTCCGAATAAAGTTGTTTCAACTTAACATTGACAGTTGAAGAGAGAAGTTCGGAAACGGACGTCTTTTGACGATATCCCCCTGCACTTTGAGGAACCACTTCATCATAGAGAGCAACGATGGGACGATAGTGGATGTAGAGACGGATCTTATTCGCATAAGACAGATTGGACTCATCAATATAGAGATATGTATAAAAGAGAGGATCTGTCAAGATAATATCGAGAAGGGAGATCTCAGAGATCTCAATCCCATAAATATAGAAGGTTCCATGAACATTAACTTCCTTTACACGATCCAATGTTAAGATTGGAAATGCTTCCTTCAGACGGTCGAGAACATATGTCTCATTCTGTTCCGGAGTCAAAGGTGTCTTAATCGTCAGGATGTTATTTGATAATGTGTACGTTCCACTTAAAAAGGACTCCTTTAACGCCGAACTGATGTTTCCTTTCCCTGTCCAAACTGTCATTAACATCATGTCCCGTTCAGGTGTCTTCAAACTCGAGGGAAGAATGTTTTCATAATGAAGAGTCTGATAAAGCGTTTCTCCTCGAAAGAGTTTATAATAATCATGTGTCGAAGAACTATACTGAAGATAGGGAACATATTTACTCAGTCGCGCTCGATTAAAAATTTCAATTCCATCGGGGGGCTCAACAGGACGCTGTTCCTTATCTTCAGAAAGAATCTGGGGTGTCACCTCGATTGTAATCTCATCAAAGGTAATTGGGGACACTGGAAGTGGCGAAAGTTTTTCCAAGACCTCAAGAACTCTCTTGAGATCCTCGAGAATTATTCTCTCATGTTCAAGGGATTCGTCAAATTCACGTTTCCATACCTCATAGTTAGTCACAAATTCTGACCAGTCTCGAAAACGTGAGAGACCCCTCTCTTGTCCCGACACCGCTGAAAGAAACTCATTAATTGTTTCGAGCATCTTCTCTTGATTCAGTGATCCTTTCCCTTGTTCGAATTCATAGGCAAACATGATAACGTCTTGGCTATTGATATTCGAAATCGTCGAATATATCTCCCTAAGAGATTTTCCTTCTTCAAGAAGTTCATCAATGATGCCTGGAATTGCAATATAGTTCAGTTCCTCCTCCATCTCCTCGACAATAATATACTTGGTCGGAGTTTCATAAAAATCGGCCCACTTATATAAAAGTGTGACATCGTTATCATAGGGTTCTCTTTTAGGTACCTCTTTCTCTTCCGGGACAAATCTTTCCATTGCGAACTGAGAAAAACTTTTTATTTTTTCGTGCAAAATATCTTGAGTCAATTTTTTTTAATTTGAGATTCGTGAGATTCGTCGGATGTCTTATTTTTCCTCCGATACCTCCCGTTTTCCGGAAATCTTTAATCTCGGAAGTCAGAGTATGTGTATGAATATGAGTATGACACTTTTCCTTCGGAAAAGGAAAGAAAGATATTTCGAAATGGGGCAAAAAAAGATCCTTTTCGAGAGATTAAAATGTCACAAATACTTCCTCTTCCTAAGAAAGAAAATAAGAAAGAAAAAAAGAAAGAAAGAAAGAAACATCAATTGAAACCGTCTGAGACGTCAAAACAGGTCTCTTTTTTTTCAGAGACTCAGGAATTTCGGATTAAAGATTCCCATTCCAATCTTCGGATTATTCGACTGAATGACATTTGCGAGCGTCTCGATCGTCTTCGTCTCAAATCTTCTCTTCCTCTTCGAAGTCTCACCGGACAAGATGCTGATGATTATCGGACACTTGTCCGGTATGTTTCAGATCTCTATGATACGGATGTTTACTCTATCTTTTATGACGAAGTTAGAAAGAGATTTAGAGATCTGCCAACACTCGAACCTGGCACGATCGGGGCCTATTTTGGAGGATGTCTCGCTCCCTCGAATCATGGATTGAAATGTGTGGAGCCAGCGTATTCAGTTATCTGTGCTGGTTCTCTTCAGCCTCCTCGAGAATTCTCACCTGAAGAGCATCTTTTCCCGATTCTGTCGAGAAGTGAAGACAAGACGAATTCGTTTCTACCTCCGAATCTCTTTTGTCAGTATACTCTTGTGTGGGCCATCTATGATAACAGTTTGTTAGATGGAGGTTACCAGTTTACACGAATTCATGATTGCACCAATAGTGACCAAATTATTGTTTTTCTCGATGTGAAGACGTTACCGGGAAAATCTTTTACCGGTTTTACGGATTCGGAAAAGGAGCAACTGAAGAAACTTGGAGCGAAGAAAGTCAACTTAATTTCCTATTCGTCTGATTTTCAGAGCTATAAGGAACTTCTTGGAGGATTTGTGTCTCTTGAGGAGATTCCATCTCGAGTTGAAGAAATTCGAAATGAAAAACTCCCAGAGAGCGGAACTCTTCACGGTTTTCGAATTCTTCTTCTTCTTTTTCTCGTCCTTATTGCTATCTTTCTTGGTTGGAGAATTCTAAAGAGTAAGACTTCGTAAGAGTAAGACTATTCCTCGCCCGGATAAAACTTTTGTCTTTCTCTCTCTTGAGAAAGAGAAAGATAAAGATAGAAAGACAAAAGTTGACACTTACTTTGGAGAGACGGTCAAATAGAATCGGTCTTTATCGGCGTTAAATGTAAATGTTAATTTCTTGGTCACAAGAAGACGAGCATGAACCATAAACTCATCATCTCCACTCATTTTCGAGATCGAATCTTGTTCGAGTTCTTCAATAATGGGCTTACTATCAGTTGACCGGACAGGCTTTAAAAATGGATCCGTATTTCCGAGAGAGACAATTAGAGATGTTTTAAGTCCGGCCATAACAAGACCAACTTCAGCATCCAGAGATGTCGAGAGCATTGAAAACGAATAAGCATTATATCCAGGTTCGGCGGGAGGACTTAAAAAGTGGTACCAGGGTTCCATTTTATCAGAGTGGTCACTTGACATGTTTTCAAAACGTGACGTTCCACTATAGTTAAGACTATACATGGAGATTGGATTCCATCCGATGTATAAGTTCTCAGCATTTGTCGTGTAATTGGAAAAGTTGTTGTTCTTTTTCGCCGTTAAGTTCTCAGCAACCCAAAAGAGAGCCTTACATGGCGTCTTACAGTCAAGATCAACTGACACATTAAATCCGAGCTTACCACCGTTCACAGCCTTACAGGGAATGACATCATCAATATAGTAGATTCGTCCTGTTTCCTTAAAATTGCACTTGATCCACTCTCTCTCATCATCCGTGAGATAGACATAGCGTCCCCAAAGTTCAGGAATACTCAGCTTTCCCGTTGAATCAGCCCCCTCAATATACTTAAGATTACACGGAATATTTCTCCACCGATGCCCTTTATCATAATAGTCTCCAGGTCTCTCCGGTTCATTGTCAACACAGAGTCTCATTCGAAGAAGATCGGAAATTCGAGCCCGAATCTTATAATGGTAGGTGACCTTTGAGAGAGAACAGTAGAGAAGAGGAATCGCGAGAGATGGATCTCGAGCATGATAGAAAGGCTGTGGAACATTAGTTGTATACTCGGGAAGAAAGTCAGACCACTGTTCCAGCGCTGGAATATTACCAACATAGATGTTATATTGATCTCGATATCCCGGTTTCATATAGAACTGGGAGTAGATATCATACCAGATTGTGTCAATCGTTTGCAAAACGTCATCATCGATTTTCACCTGAGCCGAAATGACAGTATTATGACCTAAATTGTGTGGCCAACAGATTTCAACTCGACCCCGAAACTCCTTTTTAACACGAAGAGCTGGGAAAAAGTCTCTCTTATAGACATACAGGAGAAAATCGAACGTATTGTTAACAGTGTAAGTAAGATCTTTCTCATTCATAACATTACAATCCAGACGTATCGGAAGATGTGTATACCAGGTTGACTTTGAAAACTCTCGATAAAAGTATGATATGAGTTCCTCATTATTCGAAGGTTCATGAAGTTCCTTTTGGAGATCCCGAATTGTATCAAGGTCGATTTTTGCGATGCCAATGGACATCTTTCTATTGTTTCCTCGTTTCCATTTAAGAAGTTTAATTTCCCGACTTCAAAGATCCTTCTCACGGATGGAACTCTTTAAAGCGAATTTCCAAAGAAATGATTTCCTCTCTTTAAATAAACGTTCCATCTCTCCAAATAAAGATGAATAAAACTCTCCCTCTTACAGGAATCCAAACTTCCTCTCCTTTCCTCCCCCCAAAGTCCTCCTCTCCAGAGGAAAAGACAGAATCTTACCCTCTTCTCCTCGTCGTATTCCAAATTCCAGAAATGCTTCATTATATTCTATCCTTCTTAAGTGATATTGATAAGTTACACTGCCTTTCATCATGTAAAACTCTTTACAATTTAAAGTATACCGTTGCTCTTCGACGGAATCTTCTTTGTCAGCGACACTTAGATCTCGGATTCCACTTTTTCACTCTCGACACCTTGATCGGTGAACTTCAATGGATCGTAGCTAAACTTGGATCCACTCATCCATACACGATTAAAGTTGATCACATCGCCATGTCTCTGACGGATGTGTCCTGGATCGTCTTAGAAAGTTCTCTTCAACAACTTATTGAAAAGTTTCATCTGTGTCCTTCTGAAGTTAAAGAACTCACCGACCGTCAACAAAAGCTGCTCCTCTTTCTCAAAAAGGAACATTCGGAAAAAACTAAGTCAATCATCTCTCATGGTTATTCAACTCGCCCTCCCAAAGGACTTACCGTCATCTCTGGAGAGGAATATGACTTCTTTGAATATGTTATATCCTCTCTTCAGAAGTTTTTGCCTCAGTTACAGTGGCTTCTGACTCACCTCTCCGATTCGAATAAGTCGACCATTGCCAAACTTCTTACCCATATCAGTGATCTTCTTAATATCTGGGAATGTTATGCTGATCCCAAGACTCGACATCTGAAATGTAAACGCAAAATATCTTTTCAACAAATCCGCCAGAGAAAAATTTTTAAAGATGAAACCGATTGGAAAAAAGTACGAGAGTTTTTCTTGAGTTCTCTCAATTACCGTCAACTGAGCAAATAAAAAAGATGGACATTTATTTTGGTTGTAAAAATAAATGTCCCTTATTAAACGTTAGTTATGAGACATCTTTGGCTTCCTGCTTTCGTCTTTTTTATTCTTATTCTTTTCCTGTGGTATCTTCGAACTCAGTTGAAATATTGGTTGGCCGTCTTCTCTGAAAAACAGTTGCAAAAAGTTCAACACGACGCCTCACACTTTGTAACTAACCTCCTCCTTCTTCGAAAAGCAGAGAAATTCCCTCCTCCAAATCATATTCTCATTGTAATGGCCTCCTCAGTTGACCGTCCTCACGCGAATATAACTCGAACGGTTAATAAAAAGTATGCTGAGAAACACGGTTATTCGTTTATGTTTATACCGCTTCCGAAGAAGTCTTCTCGTCGAGACTGGCAAACGACTCAGATTAACATTCTTTCCCAAATCCTCCAGATGCGAAATCCAGACTATATCTTTTGGATTGACGATGATGCCATGGTCATAAATCCTGAACATGACATTGAAATGATTATTTCCCTCTCCGATGAAGCAGATATGACCTTATGTCGAAGTCCATTTCCCGATACAGCAATTAATATGGGCGTCTTTCTTCTGAAAAATACCCCATTTTCCCGAGGTCTCCTGGAAATTCTTCTAACCAAACTCTCGACGAAAAAGGATATAAGCATCGACTCTCCAGAACAAAGTTGTCTTGATGAGCTTGTTTTAACAGATGAGCTCAAGAACTATATTTATGGACCCTCGAGTTCAAAATGTATCGAAAGTAGTAAACACGTTTTACATCAGGGACCGTTTAAATCAGTTCTTGATCATGGATATCCAATTCGAACATCCCATTTTTGTCTTTTGTCGGAACATGTTATGAATAGTGAATCCTCTCCCTTTCTTATCCATTTGGCCAGACGTTCAAATGAGTTCCGACTTTCCACGTTTAAACAACTTTCAGACCAACTAGAGAAAAACCAGCCTCTCTCTCTGAATATTACACCTATTTTCCCCTGGGACTGGAGCACGGTCATGTTAATGCCCAAACATCTTCCCGTTAGACACGTAGGAACGTCACAAACACGTATTCCGAAAATACTCCATCAGACGTTTGAGACACGAGCTGTTCCCATATACTTAGTTGATGCAGTTAACAGCTGGTTATCTCAAACTGACTATGAATATCGTTACTATACAGGACATAACTGTCGCCAGTTGATTGAAGATGCCGTCAAAAACGAAATCTTTCCGATGACGGTTCTTTCAGCTTATGACGCTCTCTATTCGGGAGCCTATAAAGCCGACTTGTGGAGGTACTGTCAACTTTATCTTGAGGGGGGAGTTTATGCCGATATTAAGTTAGTTCTCAACCGACCTTTAGACATGATTATCGGAAAGAGTGACACCTTAGTTGTCGTTATTGATCGAATGGATCAAGTTAGAGCAACTCTCTATAATGCATTTATTGCCTGTGTCCCACGACATCCCTTTCTTCTCGCAACAATACTTGAATGTACAAGAATCATCTTGTCACGATCGTATGAAGATAACATGTTATCCATAACAGGTCCCTATTTATTTGGCCGAGTGGTGTATCAACATCTGGGTTGGCCCCTCTGGGAATACTATCCAGAGAAAGAGGTATACAGACAAGACGATGAGATAATACGATTTTACCGTCATCATCCGACAAAACGGATAATTTGTCGACTTAACGATAAAGAAGAACTTATCCATACACGATCGCCCTCCCTTTCACCGATGAAAGAATACGAATATTATGAGGAGATAACGGGAAGACCTCATTATTCCAAATTATGGAAAAAACGAAAGGTTTACAATGACCTCTTAAGAAAATAAGACGAAGAAAATTGTAGAAAGAGGAAAATAAGAAAAAAAAAAGAATTGACAAAAAAAAGGAAAACATTTTCATTCATTTAAATGTCTTTTAAAAATCTCCCAAGCTCTTTGATCATAAAGATGGAAATTTGATTTGGGTATAAATAGAGTACGACTTCCTATACAAAAATGGCAACAACACAACCCAACAACACCGAAGACGTCGCGCCTGTTGACGAGGAAGTCAATACCGCTATGTCTACGAAGGAGTTCAAATCCGAAATTAAGAGACTCATTGGCGAATTTGACAATGTGCTTGATCTTTGCAGTAAGGTTGCCCTTCTTCCTCGTGGAAAAACCTATGAGATTGAACATGATGGAAAGGTTGATCGAATTGGAAGACGTGAGTTTAATCAGGCTCGTTCACAGTTTATTTCTCAATTGAATAATCTTGGAAAGCTCTATGCGCAAGCCAGAAAACCCAAGAAGAGAACGGGAGCGCGTCGACCGGGGACGGGATTCCGTATTCCCATTCGAGTCAGTGAGAACTTAAGCAATTTCTTCCGGGAGGCTGATCTGGGTCCCGTTGATCCTCGAGATCCAAAATCACCTCCTCTGAAGGATAAACTTGAGCTTCTGATCAAACATCAGATTACCAGTGCTGCTCTTCTTACACCACTCTTTTCCATTTATGCGATTGTGAATCATTTGACAGAGAAGGCAGCAGCTAACCATTGTGATGGAGATCGGAATAAACCTCTGTTGAGTCCAGATCAGATGAATCATCAACTTCTTGGAGCGGATGAACTCATGTTCAAGCACTTTGGAGAGACGTTCCGCATTCTCACCTCTCGTGGAGAACACTATACAGATAAAGGAACACTGGTTGAAGCATTTAATCCTCATAACTTCAAGTATGCTTCCTTCCAGAGCATTGTCTCTCTTAATCGTCGAACGAAGGATGGAAAGATCAAACGTCGAACAGCTAATGGAATTATTGAGGAGGACAATCCAGCCGGTCCCGCATTGACAGATCAGGAGATTAATGTTCTATCCTCTGAGGAGGTTCGAATGGCTCTTGATTTTGAGCAAAAGATTGTTTCCGAATGTCTTAAGATCTATCGTGACCTTAACAAACCCGCTCAAAAGGATCTTCGGAAGAGTAAGAGGAAAACAACAGCTCCTCTTCAGCCTCCCATTTCAAATACAAAAATCAAGGTTGCGGCTTAAACTCCTAAAACTCCTAAAAACTCCATATGAGTATATACTTGAAATATATACTCATATGGATAAAATCAGGTTCTTTCATGGTTTAGCGACAGGCCGAAACGAGCCAAATAATGATGACAACAATGAGAGCAATTATTATTGCCCCAATAAGTGTCTTACCGCCATCAGGAGTTCCAGTGGGTTGACCATTAACCATTTGCTGAACCATGACAGGTTTCCAAATCCAAAGAATAATCCAGGCAATTACAGCAACTATGACAAACCACATAATCAAGTTCACTGCTCCTCCCAATTTATAACCTCCCTGTCGGGTTTGAGCCGGCTCCTCAACTGCATTCGGAGAAAGAGCCGTAAGTGGTATGCGTCCTCGAGGACACGCCGTCTCCTCCATCGGAGATGATGGAAATGCATTCAGTTGTACACGTGTCGGCATACTTTTTTTTAAACAGATACTAGATTTTTTGTGTTCTTTTTTTTTTCCCTTTTGTATCTTTTCTTTTAGATACAAAAAAGTTCACATCTTTCTCTATTCATAATCACGAAGGGCAATACCCACCGGAAATCGAGGCACTCCATGTATTGATAACTCTTGAAATCGAAAGGTAACTTTCTTTCCAATGACTTGTTCGGGATTCTCAAACCACTCCCGTCTTTGAATTATTGATCCTCTCATTCTTATGTTAAACTCGTTTCCTCTCTTATCTCTCACCTTAAACAATGCCGATCCCTCCTCAGTCCCCTTCGCCTCCTCCACTCCAATGACCAGGGCCTCTTCATCCGAAAATTGTTTATATTTGAGAATATTCGAATTCCTCCCCGGATGATACTCCGACTCCTTCAATGTCTGATATGTCGGACTCTCTCCCGCAAGTTTTCTTATAATAACTCCCTCATATCCCATCTTCACACACTCCTCATGATATAATAAAATCTCCTCCTCAGAAAAAGCAAGTTCATAAGGCAGAATAACAAAAGCCGTATTCATATGTCCATCCTCAAGATATTTCATGTAGGCACCCGACAGTATCTCAAATCTCTTCTCATATGAAATCCCTACTACCTTTGACTTATCCTCTGGCACCTCTTCCTTCAAATCCGTAATTATGTCAAAAATATGATACACAATCTCCTTGATTCGAGGATGTCGTCTCTTCACACTTTTAACACATGATGTTATCGTCGTAAAGTCCATATCTAGATTATACAGTTCCCCATCAAGTTCCGCATTCGCCGGAAGATATGTAAAAAAGTCCCGCAGCTCCTCCTCAATATGCTCCAACGTCGAAAAAGAGTTGTTTTCTCTTGATCGACACCTCACCTGATTCGCCTCGGATAAACTCGCTAACATCCGTATCCCATCCAGTTTCGGCTGAACTGCCACCGGAAACCGATCCACTACTCTCCACTTCGGATCAATTCTCTGACCCGTCCTCTTTCGATTCTCTTTCGCCTCCTCCATATCCTTCTTCAAAACCCATGTATAGGCCAGCATCGGCCTAGTCGGAACCGGCACCGAGTTCCCAGCCGGTCGATACCCTTCTCCAAGAAACTTATCCTTATACCTCTTCCTCGCCTCCTGAAGAGCCTGCGCCTGCATCGTCCGATTCCCTTTCGGCTCCACTCCCGTCGTCTCTTCTCTCATCTCTCCAGCGGTTCCATCATGTTTCACCACCGTCCCCGTTGTTATAACTAAACGATTTCTCCCATCAAACCCAATCTGCCACATCATCATATTCCCAACCGCATTCACTCGATACAATGCCGTCAGCTTCCATTTCTCTCTTGTTGGAAGCTGATCAACTCGAATCTCTTCATACTCCTCCTTCTCCTTCATCTCCTCCTCGAAATTTCTCGACATCTCTTTCCCGATCTTTATTCCCCTCTAATTTCCGTTTCGAAAAATCAGTTTCTTTCCTTTTCTCTTTAAATCGAGATTCCCCCATCTTCACCAAAAAACCAGACCAGATTTCATAAAAAAGACTTCTTATTCTAACAAAAGATCGTATATGGATAATAGATCGAATGATAAACTTCATGATAAACTAAGAGAACTTTTAAGTCATCTCCCTCCAACCCCTTCAACTCCATCAAAACCTCCCTCCCTCCGTTCTTCCTCCTCCACCAAATCCACCTCCTCCTCCTCTTCGAACCCCTCTCGAAAAAAACGTTCAACCTCCTCTCGACCCTCCTCTCATCTTAATCTCTTACATATTCCTCCTCCACCTCCCTCTCGTCCTTCCGTCGTCTCTCTTGATCTCCAACCCTTTCCTCCATCCCAACCTTCTGAATCAACAACTCCCTCTTCTCCCCCATTTCAAAACAAACTCCCAATCCTCTCTTTTCATGATTTCCCTACACCCCTCCCTCCTTCAATCAATCCCGACCCTCCCATTAACCCCTCAATCCTATCTTCAAGTTCCCCTCCTCCCCAAAACTTACATTCAGATAACCCTCTCTCAGAAAATCAGATCAACTCCACATCCTCTCCCCTTCTCCTCCCTGACTCAAAATCTAACTTTGAGTCCCCAATAAAAGACACGTTGAAAAGTGACACTCCCCTCGAACCACCTCCCAATCTATTCCCAGAAAAAGACCCAAACCAAAACCCTTCTTCCACACTCTCTGACAGAGAACCAACTCTTGAAACTCCTTCTGAAATTAAGTTGGAAGGAGAAATCTCCTACAAAATTCGGGATGAAGTAGAAAAGAGAAAAGAAGAAAAGATCGTGAGAAATGTTGACGGAGTAATCGACCGGAAAAACCACAAACCAGAGATTCAGATCAAAGATACATCGATACTAGCGAAGAAACCGGACGTCGAAATACCTCTCGACAACGACATCGGAGAAACCCACAAACCGGAGATTCGGATCGAAAATACATCAATACTAGCGAAGAAACCGGACGTCGAGATACCTCTCGACAACGACATCGGAGAAACCCACAATCCGGACATCGAGATACCTCTCGACAACAACATCGGAGAAAACCAGAAACCGGAAGCTGAGATACCTCTCGACAACGACATCGGAGAAACCCACAAACCGGACATCGAGATACC
>FWPV01006724.1_pt1:2500-21614 | contig 21614 bp, 17 predicted proteins | sample 2228371 | NCBI WGS metagenome assembly FWPV01 (sample SAMEA103939776, study PRJEB20133) | metagenome | reverse complement strand
GGTTTTCCTCGATACTAATATCTTCATTTATGCCTTTGAGTTTCCTGAAAGCAATTCCCATAAAATCATAAACCTTCTTAATAACGGACAGATCGAAGCAATAATCTCCCAACGAGTGCTAAAAAAGGTACAATCATACTTCAAAAAGTTCTATGACAAAGACTTATCGGCCTCTTTTAGAGACTATCTGCTGAGAACTTGTACTGTGGTCTTCACAACCGATGTCAAAAAAGAGATGAGACAGCACAAATCGCAGATTGCAGATTAAAGACAAAGACCTTGAGCAGTTGGCAGTTGTCAAAAAACTTGGGATAAAATTTTTGATAGCATACGACCGAGATTTTGAAAATGTTGAAGAATATACGAGTCCGAAAACTTTCATTGAACTATTGGGACTAAAGTCAAGCCTCACTGACTACTGAATGCACCCTTTATTTTCTGCCATATCTACCCTTTCTCCTGAATTCCAAGATGCTCTTGTCTCGGAGTATTTGAAGCTGCTGGTCTATGACTCATAGAAAGGACCTTTGGGCGGGAGATTTTTATTTGTAAACATCTCCTCTCGGGCCGATTTTTATAATCAGAATAGTATTTCCAATAACAGTGGCAAGTCTTCTGTATTTTCCGACCATGATCCTAATAAATATTTTCTTCTCCTGCAATGGGCTTAATATTTACAAGCACTCCATCGGTTAACCTTAACAAAACCAGATCAATTAAGACCTTATAATCTTTGGGCAGATTTTTGTAATCTTTTGCGGCACTCTTTGAAAACTCTACTCAAACCTTGCCATGTAATGGTTTCGCCTTTTTTGTGCTCAAGCTTGCCTTTACTGATAAGCACTCTTTCTTCTTTGGTAAGCAGTGACATCGCTTTGTACAACAGTCCTCCAGAAGATATCTATCAAAATATCTTTAAGCAGTGACCTCAGCATATTGACAAGGGCGTCTTCAGGCATGGTCAACCTTTTGGTTCCCACCAAATCACCATCTTTGCTTGACAACAAAGCAAAACAGAGGTTAAGCTTTTTCTAAATATTTTTAAGAACCATAAAAAAGAGACAAATGGAAATTGAACAAATTGCCCAGCGGGTAGCAATAACTGCCGTCCCCATTCTTGTTGCGATAATAATGCATGAAATATCTCACGGCTTTGTAGCAAACAGGCTTGGAGATCCCACCGCAAAAATGATGGGGAGACTGACCCTTAATCCTGCATCCCACATAGATCTGTTTGGCACCATTATAATGCCCATAATGATATTTATATTTACTAATGGTCAATTTGTATTCGGTTACGCAAAACCTGTTCCTATAAACCCACATAATTTTAAAAATCCAAAAAAAGATATGGCGATTTCGGCAGCGGCAGGACCCCTGACCAACCTATCCCTTGCTGTACTGAGCATTATACTGCTTAAATATGTCATTATTCCTGTTTCTGCGTTCGTCCCTGAAGCCGCGGAACTAAGGATACTTAAGCCATTATCACTGATGCTTACAGCAAGCATATCCCTTAATACAGTACTTGCTGTATTTAACATGATACCTATACCTCCTTTGGATGGTGGCAGGGTATTGATGGGTCTACTGCCTCACAGGCAAGCAGAAATACTCGGCAGAATAGAGCCTTACGGCGTTATGATAGTCCTCGTATTAATGTTTACTGGCATAGCAAGGTATTTTATTGTACCGGTAATAAATATAATACTTGGTCTGTTAAATATTCTTTTTTAAGGGAGGAAATTTGCAAAAGGATCGTGTTTTAAGCGGGATGCAGGCAAGTGGCAGGCTCCATCTCGGAAATCTTGTTGGAGCGCTAAAAAACTGGGTAAATCTTCAGGATAGATATGAATGTTTTTATTTTGTTGCGGACTGGCACGCCCTTACTACTGGATATGCAAATCCATTATCAATTAAAGAGAGCACACAGGACCTGTTAATAAATTTCATTGCTGCAGGTCTTGACCCTGAAAAATCTACAATATTCATTCAATCTCGAGTGCCTCAACATGCTGAGCTTCACCTTCTCTTATCAATGATAACGCCTCTGGGCTGGCTCGAAAGGGTACCTACATACAAGGAAAAGCAGGAGCAGCTTAAAGACAGAGATCTTTCAACATATGGTTTTTTAGGCTATCCTGTTTTACAAACGGCTGATATTATAATTTACAGAGCAAAGTATGTCCCGGTTGGGATTGATCAATTCCCACACCTTGAGATATCAAGAGAGATAGCAAGGAGATTCAATTACATTTATAAAGAAATCTTTCCTGAACCAGAAGGGCTGCTGACAGAATTTCCGAAGGTGCCCGGGCTTGATGGCAGAAAGATGTCAAAGAGTTACGACAATGCAATTTACTTAAGCGACCCTCCAGAGGTTGTAGAGCAGAAGTTACGAACGATGATGACAGACCCAGCAAGAAAAAGAAGAACCGATAGGGGAGAGCCTGAAATGTCACCGGTATTCCAATTGCATAAGATATTTTCTTCAGAAGAAGAGATCAATGAGGTTGCACATGGCTGTCGGACTGCTGGCATTGGCTGTATAGACTGTAAAAAGATCTTGATAAAAAATATATTTAATTACCTTGAGCCTATATGGCAGAGAAGAAATGAACTTATCCAAAATCCAAAACTGTTGTTCGAAATAGCTCAGGCAGGCTCTAAAAAGGCACAGAAAGTCGCTGAAGATACATTAATGCTTGTAAGAGAGGCAATTGGATTAATTTAATCAGGAGGTCACATGTCAGAGATATACGATACAATCATAATCGGTGGAGGTCCTGCAGGATTGAGTGCTGCGCAATATGCAGCGAGGGCAAAGCTCAAAACAATAGTGCTTGATAAATCTCAAACCGCAGGCGCCCTTGCCTTCGCAAGCCTTATAGAAAACTATCCCGGCATATGCCAGCCAATGACAGGCAAAGAACTGCTCGATATATTCAGGAGACAGGCAATAGATTTTGGTGCGGAATATGTAGAGACCCAGGTAATAGGTGTTGCACTGGAAGGAGAGACAAAACAGGTCTTTACCATGGAAAAGACATACGAAGGCAAGACAGTCATTATTGCCACAGGCTCTATGGGAAGAAAGCCTACCATAAAGGGAGAGGCTGAATTTTTGGGAAGGGGCGTAAGCTACTGTGCTGTTTGCGATGCTGCCTTTTTCAAGGGGAAAAAGGTCTGTGTATTAGGAGACTCTGAAGAGGCTGTCAAAGAGGCAGGCTATCTGACTCGCTTTGCAGAAACAGTCTATTTAATATCTCCATCCAAAAAACTAAAAGTTGAACAGGACAATCCAGCATTAAAAATCCCGAACCTTAAGGTTATTTTAGGCAATACAGTAGTTCTTATAGAGGGAAATGAAGACGGAGTGCAACTGATACACCTAAAAGATACAGAAGGAAACGAGAGCAGATTAGAGCTTTCAGGGGTATTTGTTTATCTGCATGGAAGCAGACCAATTATTGATTTTCTGAATTATGCAGTAGAACTATCTGATGATGAGTGTGTGACCACAAACAAAATGATGGAGACAAATATACCCGGCGTGTTTGCAGCAGGCGATGTAGTATGCACAGAGGTCAGACAGGTCGTAGTTGCAGCAGCTCATGGATGCATTGCCGCTCTCTCAGCTGAGAAGTATATATTTAATCGTAAAAGAAGAAGATACGACTGGCATGGATAATGAATTAAAGGCAATGGTTCTGGATTACATGGAAAAAGGGTTTCTTGAAAACATCATCGATATGTTCAAGCATGATGAAAATCTGTTTCCTTTGATAATAGACATGATAAAAGACGAAAGGGTGCGTGTGAGGCTTGGGGCTACTGCTCTTGTGGAGGAGTTGATGAAGTTCAAGCCAGAGCCACTTGTAAAATTGATTCCGGATATCGCTGAACTCCTGAAGGATGAAAATCCAACCATTAGAGGCGATGCAGCAAATCTGCTCGATATAATTGGACACAGAGACGCCCTTCCGTTTCTTATGGCTTCAGAAAATGATGCTGATTTAAATGTCAGAGAAATTATTAACGATGCAATCAAAAAAATCAGCAGTTGACTTTTTAGGATAAAAACAAAAAGGCAGTCTTTGCTATTAAGCAAACTGCCTTTAATAAAGAATTAGTTTTAAAATTTATTATTTAGGCGGGATCTCTACAAAACTTCCGCCGAAATATGTATATATTAACTTACCTTCGTCCACTAACTCCTTAAGGGCATCTTTAACCTCGTCTCTCGAGATTCCAAGATCTGTAGATATCTGCTTCTGGATATCACTCGATTTTAACTTCTTCTTCCCCATTGATTTTTCGACTAACTCATAAATCTTTTGTTTTACCGCTTCTTTTTCCATCTCGCACCCCTCTTTTTAGGTTTAGTTAAGGCTGAGGCAAAATTTTTCTGAACCCCAACCTTAACCTGTGTTTTAATATTACCACTTAAATGTTGCCGCTGTCCTGAATGTCTCCCTTGCAATAAGGAAGTCGTCTATGTGCTGGAATGTAAATGGCAATCCTGTAACCTTGAAGAACTTCTCCCAGCCAATCCTTTCTATCCACTCTCCTACCCTTTCGTGCTTCCTTGCATCTGCTATATAAGCATCAAATATCTTCCTTATTGTAGATGTGACCTCTGGCCATCTTGGAGGATTATTTTTAATAAACGGAACCGCAAGTTTTGAGAATTTTGGATTGCTTCTGAGATTTCCAACCTTTCCGCCAACAACAATCGCAACCCCATCATTTTCAGGATCATGGATCTCTATTGGTGGACAAACTGTGAAGCAGTTTCCACAATACATGCACTTATCTTCCTTGATCTTCACGCTTTTCTTAGCTGGATCTGGACTGATTGCTCCGGTAGGGCATGCAGCAATTGTTGATGGTATCTCACACATATTCTTAACCTTATCATGGTCTATTGTTGGCACCTTTCTATGAACAGCAACTACTGCTATGTCAGAGCAGTGCACTGCACCGCACATGTTAACACAGCATGCAACTGCAAGCCTCACCTTGTTAGGTGTCTCCTTGGTTGTGAAGTAATCAGCAAACTCATCCATCAGTACCTTGACAAGGCCTGATGCATCTGTACAGGCTGAATGGCAGTGAACCCATCCCTGGGTGTGAACTATATTGCTGACCCTCGAGCCTATTCCACCGATCATATATTTCTTGGCTTTTAGCTCATTCTGGAGTGGCTCAAGATTTTTTTCATCAGAAACAAGAAACTCGACATTGTTTCTTGTTGTAAACCTGATGTAGCCATCACAGTACTTTTCTGCAATTTCAGCCATATCTCTTATCGTGTCTGTGCTGAGAAGCCTTGGGGATGCAACCCTCACAGACCATATCTTGTCACCGCTATTTGCAACATGAACCATTACACCGGGGCTGAGCACCTCATGATATTTCCAGTCTCCGTAGTTTTTCTGAATAACCGGGGGTAAAAAATCCTTATAATGAGGCGGACCTATATCTGTTCTTCTTTGTGGTAATGTCATATATTCCTCCTTTATTTTTTAGATAATGTTTATTTCTGCAAATCTGCTTCTGTCCAGAAGAAGAATGGGTCTCTTCTTGGCTCTTTAATCTGTTGAGGCTGAGGTTCAACACCTATATACTCCAGAAACTCTCTCATACCCCTTCTGATTATAAGCTCACCTATCCTCTCTCTGTTCTTTCCGTGTTCATCCCAGTACTCCCACATCTTCCTTACAAGTTCCTTGAATTCATCATATGGGGGCTCCATCTTCATAAATGGAACGATTACCCATGAGAGTGTTGCACCAATAACAAACGGAGCCTTGCTACCGATGAGGATTGTCGCACCCTTCTCACCAGTTGGCTTTAAAGCCTTTGTCATCTTTGCAATACAGTGCATGCACCTCACGCAATCATCATCGTTTATCTTAAGTTCTTTACCATCATAGCTCATACACTTGCTCGGGCACATATTCACTATTTCTTCCTGAATGTTCATGCCCTTGTTTGCATAGTTGGCAACCTCTGCTTGATCAATAGCTATTTTTCCTTTCCATGTGCCAATTATTGAACAGTCTGCACGGGCAATAGACGCTATACAGTCAACCGCGCATCCTGCTGTCTTGAATTTGAATTTATAAGGGAATGCTGGTCTGTGAATCTCATCCTGAAACTCCTGAGTTATAGAGTATGTAATATCGAGGGTGTTTATATTCGACCATTCACAACGAGCAGGACCAACACAGCAACTCGGTGTCCTCATTGCGGAACCAGAGCCTCCAAGATCCCAGCCCCTTGATGAAAATTCAGCAAATATGGGTTCTAAGTTTTCTGTATTAGTTCCAAGCAGGACAAAATCTCCTGTTGAACCATGAAGATTTGTGAGACCGCTTCCATACTTGTCCCAGATGTCACAAGCCTCTTTTAAGAATTTAGATGTGTAGAAAAAGCCTGCTATTGAGTTAATTCTTACAGTATGAAAATTTGCTACATTAGGAAATTCATCAGGAAGCGATGAATACCTTCCTATGACACCCGAACCATAACCCCTAACACCAACTATTCCGCCGTGTTTCCAGTAACCCCTCTTGTCCCTGTATGACTTCTCGAGCTGGCCAAGCTCATCAGCAGCCATATCGTTCTTTGCTGCTGCCTTCTTAATCTCTGTCACAAAACTTGGGAAAGGGCCCTTTTCGAGTTCATCCAACAGGGGAGTCTCATACTTCTTTGGCATAAAATCCTCCTCTTTATTTTGATTTTACGACTTAAAACTTACACAAAAAAGCAATAAAGGCTAATACAGAAATAACCGAATCGTCAAATAAAAAAAATTTATTTATCTATTAGCTTTACTTTTTATTTTTGACTTGACCCCCTTTATGATTCCTGCGTAAAATTAAAGTCAACATGAAGATTAAGTGCATAGAACTGAATGGCTTCAAATCCTTTTCTGACAAGACAATGTTCCCCCTTCATAGCGGAATTACCTGCATTGTTGGACCAAACGGTTGCGGCAAAAGCAATATCGTAGATGCATTCAGATGGGTTCTCGGAGAACAGAGTGCCAAAAGTCTGCGCGGTGAAAAGATGGAAGAGGTGATATTTCAGGGGTCTGCTGCTAAAAAGCAAAAAGGCATGGCAGAAGTTACTTTGATAATCTCCCAGACAAGCCATCTGTCTTCAAACAGCAATTCTAAAAACGGTAACGGTGACGGAGGAGACAAAGAGAGTTCAGATGAGATATCTGTCTCACGCAGGCTATATAGATCTGGAGAGAGCGAATACCTTATAAACAAAAGGCAGTGTCGCCTCAAGGACATCAAGGATATTTTTCTTGATACAGGCCTTGATGTAAAAAGTTACTCAATACTGGATCAGGGCAAAATCGGTGAAATAATTAATGCCAAACCTCTGGACAGAAGATTCCTCATAGAAGAAGTAGCTGGTGTAATGAAGTACAAAGTCAGAAAGGCAGAGGCGATTTCAAAGCTCGAATCTTCAAAACAAAACCTTCAAAGGATAAATGACATTGTCTATGAGGTAAAGAGGCAAATAAATAGCCTGGATAGACAGGTAAAGAAGGCAGAGAGATACAAAAAATTATTAGATGAGATCAGGGAACTGGAACTTAGAATCGCTAAAAGAGAACATACACGATACATAAACTTATTTATTTCATTATCATCAGAGATCCAGAGCCTGAAAGAAACGCTTGCATCTCATAAAACCGAACTGTCTTCATTAGAAAACCTTTTAGAGACCAAAAGGATCGAGGTTGCAGAAAAGGAAAAGATGCTCGCAGAAACAGAAAACATCCTGAATGAAAAACAGCGTGAGATTGCCGATACAGAAAAACTTATAGCTGTCCTTAAGACAAACATCGAGAATCAAAAAGTAGAAATAATCCGTCTTTCGATGTTACAGGAAGAGATAAAATCAAAAAAAGAAGAGCTTTCGATCAGGATTGTTGAGCTTGATGATGCTGAGAATGCCATGCTTTCGAGTATGGAGAATATATCAATGGAATTAAACGAAAAAAAGGATTGGATAGCAGATATCGAGCTTTCGATTGCTGAAAAAGAGACAGAATTAGAAAACAAAAGAAAAGAGCTGTTTAAGGCATCAGAACTCCTCAGCACCAAAAAAAATGAAATTCACAATCTCCAGACAGCTCACGCAACACTAAAGTACAGGGAATCGGCTACATTAAAGGATATAAATACCATAGAGGCAGAAATTGAGAAACTGAAGGAATCAATAAAAAAAGAGCAGGATTCAATTGAAATCATTACCCAAAGGCTTAAAAGTCTCGGGGCAGAAAAAGATGCCGTAACCCTTGAAATAAATATGACAAAAGAAGAAATAGAGAATACCAAAGAACTGCTTTTCAAAGAAAAGGAAGCCCTTGCGTCAAACATATCGAGGATTAACTCCCTAAAGGAATTAATTATAGATAAGTCATTGACCGACTTCGTGTCAGAGGGGAAAGGGTATAAAATCCTTTCAGACATAATCTCAGCGGATAAGGATCTCGAAATAGCCATAGAGTCAACCCTCTTTGATAAGATTAATGCACTGATAATTAATGATGTCATGGACATATTCTCTGCGGTAAGAATCATAAAAGAGAAAAATATAGGCAGGACAGCAATGTTTTATGCTGGATTTAAAAATAAAAGGACACAAAAAGAGCAATCTCATACAGAGGCTTCACATGATGGAATAATCGGAAAGGTGTCTGATTGCATCTCAATCGAAAATCACGACCTGAAGGCGGGCATATCTGATTCATTTGATAACACATATATTGCAAAGGATCTTCAAACCGCCATTGAATTACTTGGCGATGAAACCTTTAACAATGGAGGTAATATATCTATTGTTACACTTGATGGAGAGGTTATAGACAGCAGGGGATGGATCTTTGCAGGACATGGCAAAGACATACTCAAAAAAAAGAGAGAAATAAAAGAGCTTGGCTCTAAAATAGACAGACAGCAGACATCAATAGCAGAGGCAGAGAGTAGCCTGAAGATTTTAAATGAAAAAATTACGGAAAGAAAAGATCGATTGAAAAATATAGAGGACTCTATAATTAATTTAGAAAAACAGCTATCCCTATGTAACCAATCCTTGATTAGCCATCAGGAAGATCTCCAGAGAGATGAATCGCGTCTTTCTTTTCTTAAGATAGAAATTTCGACCATTCATGAAGATATAATATCTCTTGAAAATCTCATTGATTCAAAAACAAAAGAAATCTCCCAAATAGAGAAAGAGATTGGTGAAGTCAATAACAAAATTGCCATACTTCAGGAATCCATTTCCACAATAAAGGCAGAGCATGAAGATGCAAGGTCTTATATTACGGACTTGAAACTCTCCCTTGCCTCTTACAAGGAAAAAATTGAATCAATTAAAAGAGAAAGAGAAAATATTGCAGAAAATATAGAAGAACTCGAAGGCAAAAGATTGCTCTCAATAAAAGATGCTGGCGAAGCAGAACAAAGAATAAAAGATGCCATGTCAAGGCTTGAGCAACTTGAAGAAGGGGTCAAATTAATAGTTATTCAAGCAGACAACTTGCAAATAAAAAGGGCTGATATAAAGGAAACAATAACATCGGAAAATCAGGAGATTATATCAAAGGGCACAATAATAAGAAATATAAGGGCACAGATAGATGAGACATCTCAGCAGATTTCGGAAATAAATTCAAAGGCCGTAGAGAATAAGATAAAGGCAGAAAATATAGAGGCATCAATCAAACAAAAATATGGAATCGATATAAATAAAGCAACCATACAAACAGATGGTTTCGAAGAGTCAGAGGACAATCAAAAATTAGAGGAGTTAAATGAAAAAATAAGAGAACTCGGTCCTGTAAATCTTGGCACCATTGAGGAATACGAGGAACTCAAAACTCGGTATGACTTTTTAACAAGACAGCAGCAGGATCTAACGATGTCGATAGCTGAGTTAGAAGAGGCTATAAACAGGATAAACACAACAACAAAAAGGAGGCTTCGTGAGGCTTATGAGACCTTAAAAGCTAAATTTTCTGAGGTGTTTTCGACACTCTTTGGAGGTGGTAAGGCAGACATAATTCTTTCTGATGAGGAAAACATCCTTGAGTCAGGTATCGAAATAATTGCGCAGCCACCCGGTAAAAAACTCCAGAATATTAATCTCCTTTCAGGAGGCGAAAAGGCACTGACATCTCTTGCAATACTCTTTGCGAGCTTTTTAATAAAACCAAGCCCCCTTTGTATACTCGATGAAGTTGATGCCCCATTGGATGAATCAAACACGGTGCGATTTGCACAGATGATAAAGGAACTCTCACATGACACCCAATTTATAATAATAACCCACAATAAGACCACAATGGAGGTTGCGGATTATATATACGGCATTACAATGGAAGAACCAGGCGTCTCAAAGGCGGTTTCCCTGCAACTTACAGGGGCATGATTATTTTTCTTGACATTAATTGTCTTATTACTGTATGCTAATAAGCTTAAAGGAGCAGTTGCTCCTTCGATTCTAAACTGAAGGGGGTAGAGAATTGCATGCTTTAGGTACCCATCTTTTGGTTGAATTGAGGGACTGTAATCCTGAGATTCTGAAAGACCTTAACAAAGTAAAAGATGCACTGGTTTCTGCTGCAAAAGAGGCCAGGGCAACAATAATTGATGTATCATTCCATGAGTTTAATCCATTTGGCATTAGCGGTATGGTAGTAATAGCCGAATCACATCTTTCCATTCATACTTGGCCTGAATACAGCTATGCTGCAGTAGACATCTTTACCTGCGGAGATATAATAAAACCCGAAGTAGCTGCATATTACTTGATTACATGTTTTGAATGCAAAAATCCATCTATAGTTGAAATGAAAAGAGGGCTACTTTCATACTCAAACGAAAAACTTCCCCATAAGGTATGTGATGTTGAACTCCAAATGGTTTCTTGAATATACAACATACGAAGAAGGTTCATTTCATTCCCTCAAAGAGATAATATACGCTGGTAGCTCAAACTACCAGCGTATAGAAATCATTCAAACTGGTAGTTACGGAAAATGTCTCGTGCTTGACGGCAAGATACAGTCAACGATTGCTGACGAATTCATTTACCATGAGGCATTAGTTCACCCGGCCTTAACCATTCACAAATCTCCAAAAAGGGTTTTAATCTGCGGCGGTGGCGAGGGTGCAACTGCAAGGGAGGCATTAAAACATCCTGATATTTCAGAGGTATTTATAGTAGACTTAGACCGAGAAGTAGTGGAACTCAGCAAACAATACCTGAAGGAATGGCATAAAGGCGCCTATGATGACAAAAGGGTAAAGCTCTTCTATGAAGATGCGAGGGGGTTCATAGAAAGGTATGACAATTTTTTTGATGTAATGATCCTTGACCTTCCCGAACCATTTGAAGGTGGTCCTGCCCTTTTACTTTATACAAAGGAATTTTATAGAAAGGCCTATAAATGTTTAAATAAAGATGGTGTAATGGTTACTCAGGCAGCATCTTGTGCTGTTAATAATATGAATGTATTTACCGCCATTGTAAATACCATCAAACAGATATTTCCTGTCGTAATGCCCTATACTGCGAACATACCCTCTTTTCATTCTCCATGGGGTTTTTGTCTTGCATCAAAAGACAAAAAACATAGCACAGTATCAACCGAGATTATCAAAAAAAGGCTCATTAATCTTAAAGGTGAACTAAGATTTTATGATGAAAGCACCCATGTAGGAATGTTTTCTCTACCAAAGTACCTGAGAAAGGCTATAGAGAACGAAACAGCTGTTATCACTGACTCATCTCCTGTTTCGTTCTATTAGCCATCAAGTCTTTATTTCTTATCAGTCAAGGCAGATATTCCAGGAAGTTCCTTACCCTCAAGCAATTGTAAAGATGCCCCACCACCAGTTGATATAAAGGTTATGGCATCACTTACACCTGCCCTATGAACAGCATAATCTGTATCACCACCGCCAACGATGGTGAGTGCATATGCATCTGCAACTGCTCGAGCAATTGCAAATGTTCCTCTCGAAAATGCATCTATCTCAAAAACACCCATCGGACCATTCCATATTATTGTCTTCGCATCCTGAATTGCCTCTGAAAATAGTTTTACTGACGCAGGACCTATATCAAGAGCCTTCCAACCTTTTGGTATCTCCTGAGTGGTAACTATCTTGGTAGCAGCAGCTGGTTCAATGTTTTGGGCAATAACACTGTCAACAGGTAGATAAAACTTGACATCGTTTTTTCTCAATCTCTCCATAATACTGGCAGCAAGACCTAACATGTCAGGCTCTACTAAAGAATCACCTATTTCATACCCAAGTGCCTTAATAAATGTATATGCCATACCGCCGCCCACTATTACCTTATCCACCTTATCAGCAAGATTTTCAAGAACTCCTATCTTTCCTGAGACCTTCGCACCCCCGAGTATTGCAACAAAGGGTCTTACAGGGCTTTCTACCACCCCTTTTAAATATTCAACCTCTTTCTTAAGGAGAAAACCTGTTGCAGAAGGAAGAAACCGAGTAATACCCACGATAGATGCATGTGCCCTATGAGATGCACCAAATGCATCATTGACATAACAATCAGCAAGCCTTGCCAGCGCCTTTGCAAATGCCTCATCATTCTTTTCCTCTCCAGGATGAAATCTCAGATTTTCAAGTAAAATCACATCCCCTTCCTTCATTTTTGCAACAAGACCTTCCACCTGAGGACCTATGCAGTCAGGTGCAAATATGACCTCCTTGTTCAAAAGCCTCTGAAGCCTCTTGGCAACAGGTGACAGACTGTATCTCGGCTCTACTTTGCCTTTTGGTCTTCCAAGATGAGAGGCCAATATGACCTTTGCCCCCTCATCTATTGCATAGTTTATTGTCGGAAGGGTGGAGCGTATCCTCCTATCGTCTGTAATAACAAGATTGTCATCAAGGGGAACATTGAAATCAGCCCTTATAAATACCCTTTTCCCCTTTATGTTTAAATCCTCAATAGTTAGCTTTCCCAATACATCCTTTATTTCTGCTGAAATTTCATCCTTTCTTGGCATGATTTGCTCTCCTTATGCTAAATCTTTTTGCTTATATAAATGACAAGGTCCCTGAGCCTTGAGCTATAACCCCACTCATTGTCATACCATGCGATAACCTTAGCCATACGCTTTTCCATAACCTTGGTAAGGGTGGCATCAAATATAGAAGAGTGGGGATTTCCATTAAAATCAACAGAGACGAGTGGTTCATCAACATATTGTAATATGCCCTTCATTTTTCCTTCAGCCCATTTCTTCATCGCAGCGTTTATCTCTTCAGCAGTCACATCCATATTCAGTTCAGCTACAAGATCAACAACAGAAACATTAGGGGTGGTTACCCTTATCGCAAATCCATCGAGCTTCCCTTTTAGCTCTGGAAGTACAAGCCCGATTGCCTTTGCAGCCCCGGTCGTTGATGGTATCATCGAAATCGCAGCAGCCCTCGCCCTCCTTAAGTCCTTATGGGGGAGATCGAGTATCCTCTGGTCATTGGTGTAGGAATGAACTGTTGTCATCAGTCCTCTAATGATACCGAACTCTGTGTGTAGCACCTTCGCAACAGGGGCAAGACAGTTTGTTGTGCAGGATGCATTTGATATTATCTTATGTTTTGATGGATCGAGTATCTCTTCATTGATTCCGATACATACAGTTATATCAGGCTCTTTTGCTGGCGCTGAGATTATTACCCATTTTGCGCCGGCATCAAGGTGTTTTGAGGCCTTTTCCCTGTCAGTAAAAAGACCTGTCGATTCTATCACTATATCCACATCCATATCTTTCCACGGGAGGTTTTCTGGAACCCTTTCAGCCATCACCTTGATATCCTTACCGTCAACCTTAATAAACCCATCTCCTGCCTTCACATCTGCATCAAAAATTCCGTGCACAGAATCGTATTTCAAGAGATGAGCAAGTGTCCTTGCATCTGTAAGGTCATTGATTGCAACGATCTCTATATCGTTGTAGCCCTTACAAGTCCTAAAAAAATTCCTTCCTATTCTGCCAAACCCATTAATAGCGACCCTGATTGCCATATGTCCTCCTTTTTAAGTGTCACTGAATTTATTTATAACCATACCGGTTAAAAGCTTTGGATAAAAGTATGTCGACTTCGGAGGCATTCTCAAGCCAGACAGTGCGACCCTTTCAACATCATATACATTTGTTGGATTAAGGAAAAAGGCTGCATCATAATCGCCCATTTTAACCTTTCTTAATGATTCCTCTATATCCATTTCATAAGCGACATCCTCTATACCAAGATCTCTCTTAATTATGAGCTCATGCAGGATTATCACATCAAGACTGCTAAGGACTGGATGCAATTCTTTAAGTCCTGACCCTTTGTATTTTAGAATATACCACATCTCATTGCTCCCGAGATAAAGACCGAATGTGTTTTTATCTTCATGATAAAGCCTATCTCGTATATCACATTGTAATCCACACTCTTCAATAAAAAAGTCCTTTTCGAGTCTTCTAATGACCTCTTCTCTTTTAATTCCCTTTATGAGTCTGTGAGTAGGGAGAATTGATATACCCTCATCAGCCATATTTGCAAGAAACATCATTACATAGTCCCATGGACCATTTCCCATCATTCTTTTAAATTCCATAGCCACTTCATATCTATGATGTCCGTCCGCAATAAATATGGCTTTATCCTTCAATTCCTTTTTGATCATCTCTATCTTATTCTCATCAGCGATCCTAAATAATTTATGAACAGAACCGTCGTGCCCATTTACCGAGATATAAGGTTTATCAGAAATACCTTTTAGCAAGTCAGATGTAATCCTTTCTTTACTATTGTATAACGCATAAATGGGACTGATGTTGGCAAAGCAAGCCTTCATCAGATTTAGCCTGTCTGCCTTTGGCTTAGAGTGGGTAGCCTCATGTGGATAAACCCCTTTGCCAAGATCCTCTATCTTGACCCGTGCAATAATTCCTCTTAATATCCTGCCTTCTCCATGTATCTGATAATCGATTTCATATGCATAAAAAGCTGGCATTTCATCTTGAATTAGTATGCCCTCTTTTAGCCATTCATCGAAAAATTGTCTTGCCCTTGTGTATTTATTATTACCACCGTCATCTCCGACCATCTCTATCCCATAATCTATGCGAACAATATTGTAAGGGCTTTTATTGTAAAGTAAATCTCTGTATTCTGAGGTAATAATGTCATATGGTGGTGCCACAACATCATCTCCTGAAACCTTATCTTTATTGTATAAGATTCCCTTAAACGGAACTATATCAGCCATTTGAAATCTCTCTTTCGATTTATTTTGGCTTTTATATTATCATTTAATACTATTAAATTCAAATTCGATCCATCGAAATATATGTAAATGGAAAGACATCGTCTTTTTTTGTTATACTCAAAAAAATTAGTATCGGGGGCTGATAAATGGAAAAATACAAATTCAACTCGATTGAAGAGGCTTTAGAAGATATATCCAAAGGCAAGATGGTAATATTGGTTGATGATGAGGATAGAGAAAATGAGGGAGACTTATGCATGGCTGCAGAAAAGGTGACACCAGAAGCCATTAACTTTATGGCAAAATATGGAAGGGGCCTTATCTGTCTTTCTCTCACACCACAAAGGGTCGAGGAATTAAAGCTTCCGATGATGGCTGATATAAACACATCTTCATTTGGTACTGCATTTACGGTTTCCATAGAGGCTAAAAGAGGAGTAACAACTGGCATATCAGCCCATGACAGGGCTGTTACTATACTGACTGCCATAGACCCCAAAACAAAACCAGAAGATATTGCAAGACCAGGGCACGTATTCCCTCTCCGCGCCAAACCCGGTGGTGTGCTCCAGAGAGCAGGCCAAACCGAAGGCTCTGTTGACCTCGCAAGGCTCGCTGGTCTTTATCCAGCAGGAGTTATATGTGAGATTATGAATGATGATGGAACCATGGCAAGGGTTCCACAACTAATGGAGTTTGCAAAAAAACATAATATGAAGATAGTAACAATAAAAGACCTGATCCAATATAGAATGCGCCATGAGAGGTTTGTAAAAAGAGTCGCTACTGTTAATATGCCAACACAGATTGGTGGTGATTTTACAGCCATTGCTTATGCAAATTCTGTTGATTCCAATGTCCATATAGCCCTTGTAAAGGGTGAAATCAAACCAGATGACAGGGTACTTGTCAGAGTGCATTCTGAATGTTTAACAGGGGATGTATTTGGTTCAAAAAGATGTGATTGCGGAGAGCAGCTACACAGGGCTATGGAAATGATAAAAAAAGAGGGCAAAGGTGTCATACTTTATATGAGACAGGAGGGTAGAGGCATAGGGCTTGAAAATAAATTAAAGGCTTACGAACTTCAGGACAGGGGACTTGATACAGTTGAGGCAAATATCAAATTAGGATTTAAGCCTGATCTTAGGGACTATGGCATAGGGGCTCAAATATTGGTCGATCTTGGAGTAAGAAAGATGAGACTCATGACAAATAATCCCAAAAAGATTATCGGGCTTGAAGGATATGGCCTTAAGGTAGTCGAAAGGGTATCAATAGAATCAAAGCCTCATGACAAAAATATTGTCTATCTTAAGACAAAGAAAAAGAAATTGGGCCATCTGCTCGAAAATGTTTAAATTGTACGCGCCTGAGAGGATTCGAACCTCCGACCCTCGGCTCCGGAGGCCGATGCTCTAATCCACTGAGCTACAGGCGCAACGTCCTTAATTGCCAGCCAGAGGTTATTACAAAAAAGCAATTTAAGATCTATAAATCTTGATATTCTGGTAACAGGATTAATACCTAAACCTTTATTGTATGGGGTGGGCGACGGGGCTCGAACCCGCAACACCTGGAGCCACAGTCCAGTGCTCTGCCATTGAGCTACGCCCACCATAACAAAAGAGAAAAGTGAATAGAAAATAGTTAAAAGTAATTAAACAGAATCGAAATAATTTTTTCAACTATAAACTAAACACTCACCCTTATTGTACTTTCACAAACCCTGCAAATCAAAATTTGCTATGGCGCGCCTGAAGGGATTCGAACCCCTGACCCACTGCTTAGAAGGCAGTTGCTCTATCCTACTGAGCTACAGGCGCATATTGAATAATAGAGCATTGAGTTTATTGAGTCTTTAGATCTTTCATATCCATTAACTCACAAACTGAATAACTCTATGGTCGGGGCGAGTGGATTTGAACCACCGACCCCCTGCTCCCAAGGCAGGTGCGCTAACCGGGCTGCGCTACGCCCCGAAATAATTACGATACTAAAATTCCGAATTAAAAGTCAATTTTACGGGGATGTTATCTTGCAAAACTATCTTTCTGCCAACTGTATCCGACGGGCTTAAAGCTGTTTTCAAAATCAATAACATTAGATGCTATCCTTTGTTGAGGAATTTCCCTAAAATAAGAATTTATTCCAGAAGCTATAGCACGTGCTATCCTTTGTCTGTATGCCTCATCTGCAAGCAATATCTCCTCATCAGCATTGCTTATAAATGATGTCTCAACAAGTATAGAAGGCATCTTCGCTCCCACCAGCACATAAAAGAGTGCCTGCTTTACGCCTAAGTTGTTAACTTCAGGATGTTTCGGTTTTATTTCAGAGATCAGCGAATTCTGGACATAACTCGCTAATTTAACAGATTCATCCCGTTTTGCCTCTCTCTCAAGTGAAGCAAGTATAACACCAAGCTCATTTTGAACCTGCCTCATTTTCTTTAAAGAAATGGCGTTCTCCCTTGCAGCGACCCTCATTGCCTCTTCGTCATCCGTCCAGTTCAATATGTATGTTTCTATACCACGAGCCTTCCTGTTAGGGCTTGCGTTAACATGAATGGACACAAAAAGGTCTGCAGAGCTTCTGTTTGCAATAGCTGCTCTTTCATCAAGTGGAATAAATATATCCTTATCTCTTGTAAGAATAACTTCACATAGTGGATATTCTTTTATAATTATATCTCTAACCTTAAGGGCTATATCTAAAACCACATCCTTTTCATAGAGTCCATTTCTACCAACTGCACCAGGGTCGTGCCCACCGTGCCCGGGGTCTATTACGACCTTTCTTTTTATCAATGGCAATAAGACCTTTGATTTTGTATTCTTTTGATCGGGAATCTGGAAGAATTCAACAACAAGTCTTGCAGGATCCTGAAGGTTAAGAAAATTAAATTTATATTCCTCAGTATTTAAATCAAAAACTATCCTTACAATATTTCCGTTAACTCCTACTCTAATCGTTTTTAATATACTGTTTTCTATTACATAATTTCTCTGGATTTCTTTAACTATCTTTGCATTCCTGATATCGATATATAGCCTTTCCGGACTCGGCAGCCTTCCCTTTGTAAATTCAACAGGACCAGATAATTCAATAATGACACGATTTGCGTCAGGTGTTAATATGTGACTGATACCGCGAATCTCTACACTATCTTCAGATATGCATGCTGAAGAAAAAACAAAAAGAAAAATAAAAACAAGAATTATTTTACAGAAAAAAAAGCTACCCAGTTTAATATCTTCAGCTTTAAAATTTATGCCTTTACTAACAGTTCTATACCTTTCTATTTGGTACATCAGATTGCCTTAACAGCCTTAATCTCTGGGATCTCCCTTTTCATTGTTGCTTCTACCCAGTTCTTCAAGGTTAATGTTGACATGGGACAAACCCCACACGCACCCGTAAGTTTTACATACACTATATCATCTTTTACCTCTATTAGTTCTATATCTCCACCCTCAGTTTTTAACCCAACCCTTATCTTATCCAAAACAGCCTCTATTTGCTCTTTTGTAATCATGACATCCCTCCTGTTGTATTAAAAAAATAATATCCAATTTTTATTTTTTTATCAACTATTTGTATGAGACATGGTTATCCCTGATAAATGTTAGATAGCTGTTTATAATGAAAATTTATCGATTTTTATTTTTTAAATAAAAAAGGCTGCGAATCGCAGCCTTTTTTTATGAGGTCAGTATTTTCAGCGCTCGCAATCTGCTTGGATGTTTTAACTTTCTAAGAGCCTTTG
>FWPV01006723.1_pt1 | contig 21620 bp, 20 predicted proteins | sample 2228371 | NCBI WGS metagenome assembly FWPV01 (sample SAMEA103939776, study PRJEB20133) | metagenome | reverse complement strand
AGGGGCTGCCCGCACCGCTCGCCGCGAAGGCATGGTTCCGGGCGTGATCTATGGCGGCGGCGAGGACCCCGTCACGATCAACGTGAAGCACAACGAGCTCCTGAAGCGGCTCAAGGCGGGCGCCGCCTTGGCCCACGAGCTTGGCCTTGAGGTCCATGCCGGGCATGGCATCGACTACGCCACGGTCAAGCCGGTCGCCGCGATCCCGCAGATCGCCGAGCTCAATATCGGCCACTTCCTGATCGGCGAAGCGATCTTCGTGGGCCTGCCCGAGGCGATCCACCGCATGCGCGCCTTGATGGAGACTGCGCGTGTCGAACTTGAGGCCTTGGCGTGATCATCGGCATTGGCTCGGACCTCTGCGACATCCGGCGTATCGAGAAGTCGCTGGAGCGCTTTGGCGACCGCTTCACCAACAAGGTCTTCACCGAGATTGAGCGGACGCGATCGGAGCGCAAACCTGACCGGGCGTCGAGCTACGCCAAGCGGTTCGCGGCCAAGGAGGCGTGCTCCAAGGCGCTTGGCACCGGCCTGAAGCGCGGGGTGCATCTGGCGGGCATGGGCGTGGTCAACCTGCCGTCGGGCAAGCCGACCATGGCCCTGACCGGGGGGGCGCTGGAGCGCCTGAACGCGATGGTTCCAGAAGGGATGGAGCCGGTGATCCATCTGTCGCTGACCGACGATCACCCTTACGCCCAGGCCTTCGTGATCATTGAGGCCTTGCCCAAGCGCTAAGCCGGCGTCGCTATTGAAATTCGCCTGCTGCCCGAGGACGTTTGACGCGGCGGCCCAAACCTCGCCATGAAGCTTGGCTACGCGCCGCTCTTGCCCGTCCGGCCAAGCCCGTCTAGCAAAGCCGAGCCGGTTCGCCGGTCACCCCTGTTCGAAGAGCCCCGCGCCCGCATGACTGACGCCGCCGACGATATCACGCCGCCCGAAGAGAAGGGCGCGATCGCCGAGTTGATCGAGATCGTCAAGACCGTCGCCTATGCGCTGGGCATCGCCCTGGTGCTGCGGGTGCTGCTGTTCCAGCCGTTCACGATCCCGTCGGCCTCTATGGAGCCCAACCTCTATCAGGGCGACTACATCATCGTGTCGAAGTTCAGCTACGGCTGGAGCAAGCACTCGATCCCGTTCAGCCCGCCGATCATCAAGGGGCGAATCTTCGATCGCGCGCCCAAGCGCGGCGACATCGTCGTGTTCAAGCTGCCGCGCGACAATCGCACCGACTACATCAAGCGTCTGATCGGCATGCCCGGCGACAAGGTCCAGATCCGCGGCGGCGAGGTCTACATCAACGGCAAGGCCCTGCCGCGCAAGGCGCAGGCGCCGGCTCTCGTCGACACCGGCTACGGCTTCACCCAGCAGGTCCAGCGCTTCCAGGAGACGAGCCCCGAGGGCCGTCCGTACAACATCCAGGACTTCGGCCCCGATAGCCGTGGCGACAACACCGGCGTCTATACGGTTCCCGCCGGCTGCTACTTCTTCATGGGCGACAACCGCGACAACTCGGCCGTGACAACTGGGGACCGATCGTCGTGCCGCCGGGAAGCTACTTCGTGATGGGCGACAACCGCGACAACTCGGCCGACAGCCGCTTTGATCCGGGCGTCTCGCCGTACAAGGAAAGCGCCTGCAAGTGGGACTATGAGCTGGACCAGTACATCGGCGATGAGATCGGCGTGGGCTTCGTGCCGGCCGAGAATCTGGTCGGCCGCGCCCAGATCATCCTGCTGTCATGGAACGCCGAGGCGAGCCTCTTCAAGCCCTGGACCTGGTTCCTGAACGCGCGTCCCAGCCGCTTCTTCCACGTGCTGAAGTGATCGCCGCCAATGGATAGACGGGTCGCCGCCGTCGGCGACCTGGAGCGCCGGATCGGCCACAAGTTCGAAGACCGCGAACTTCTCGAACGCGCCCTGACGCACGCCAGCGTCGGGGACGGGGCGAAGAAGGTCCGCGACAACGAGGTGTTGGAGTTCATCGGCGACCGCGTGCTGGGTCTGCTGGCCGCTGAGGCCCTGGCGGAGCGGTTCCCCAAGGCCAAGGAGGGCGAGCTTGCGCCGCGCCTCAACGCCCTGGTCAGCCGCGAAACCTGCGCTCGCGTGGCCCGCAAGGCCGAGCTTGGCCCCGCCCTGCGCCTGTCGGCCTCGTCCAGCAAGATCGGTGGCCGCGAGACCGACTCGATCCTGGCCGGCGCCACCGAGGCCCTGATGGCCGCCCTCTATCAGGACGGCGGGCTGGAGGCGGCGCGGAAGGTGTTCCTCGATCTGTGGAACGACGAGTTCGACCGCGCCGGCGAAGGCCGTCCGCGTGATCCCAAGACCGCGCTGCAGGAGTGGGCGCAGGGCAAGGGTCGCCCGCTACCGACCTACCGCGTGATGGACCGCACTGGCCCTGACCACGCGCCGGTCTTCACCGTGGAAGTCGCGGTCAAGGGCGTCGATCCGGCCATCGCCAAGGGCAAGTCGCGGCAGGAGGCCGAGAAGGCGGCGGCCAAGGCGCTGCTGGAGCGCGAAGGGGCGTGGGGCTGAGCTGAAGTCGCCGGAGACGTTGCGTCTGCCCGCATATAGTGGCACGGTTCGTGTCATTATCTGGGGGCGACGATGGCGAGTTTCTGGACGTGGGCCGTAGCGGCGATCGTGTACGCCGTCTTCTTAGGCTGGCATCGGAACTGGCGCGGTCGCCTGTCGACAGCGGAAATCGAAGCCATCCTGGCGATGCTGCAGGCGCAGGGCGCGGGCGACAACGGCCGAAATGCGCTGGCCACGATGCGCGCGTTTCTGGAAGCCGATGATGGTCGGCCGTTCCATATGCTCAACGTGGTGCGGCTGTCGCCGGACCCCGTGACGGACCCGGCCGGGCGCCAAGCGTCTGCGCGCGAGGTCATGGCGGGCTATACCAAAATGTTCCTTCCGGCATTGTTGGCGCGCGGCGGTTATCCGGCCTTCGCGGCGCGCAAGGTTGGCGGATACTTCGATACTTGGGGCGTCGATCCTGGACCCGATTGGTCGTTCATCGCCCTGATGCGCTATCGCAGCCGGCGGGATCTCGCCCGGTTGGTGTGTGATCCAAGGTTCGCCGGCGCCCACGAGTTCAAGTTCGCGGCCATGCCGCAAACCTTCAATTTCCCGACCCAGAGGCTCGGCGGCCTGCTGGCTCAGCTCCCCTTCTGGGTGGGCTTGGCCCTGAGCCTTGCGGCGGCGGTGGGGCAAATCGTCTGGCTGCTGGCGTCTATGGGGAGCGAGGCATGAGTCTCTTGCCGCCGTCGACCAACGCCGCATTTCGAGGATCGCGCGTGGCGGCCTGGACGCTGATGGCTTTGGGCGTCATGACCATTTGCGTCGGCGTGATCCACTTCGCGCTGCCAGACGGCGGCATCGGCGTGATCGCGGGGGGCGACCTCTCGTCCCGGCGCGAGACGATCGTCAGCATGGCCGCCTGGATGGGGGCGTTACAGATCGCGCATGGCGTCGGCTTGGTGCTCGTCGGCTGGCGCTACCGGACTTTGGTCCCGTTGTTCCTGGCCTTGACGGCGCTGGAGCGGGGCCTGATGGCGCTGGACGGCTGGCTGCTCAAGGGCGCGAACGCTGCGCATCATCCGCCGCAGCACTACGGAAGTGTTCTGGTGTTCGTCCTGTGTCTGGTTTTGCTGGCGATGTCTCTTCGCAACACAAGAACGGCCAACTGAACGACAGCGGGATTTTTTGGCGCATCGGTGCTAAACGCACGCGCAATGACTGACACCACCTCCCAAACTCGCGCGGGTTTTGCCGCCATCATCGGCGCGCCGAACGCCGGCAAGTCCACCCTGGTCAACCGCATGGTCGGGGCCAAGGTCTCGATCGTCACCCAGAAGGTCCAGACCACACGCTTCCCCGTGCGCGGCGTCGCGATCGAGGGCGACACCCAGATCGTCCTCGTCGACACCCCCGGGATCTTCAGCCCGCGCCGGCGCCTGGACCGCGCCATGGTCCGCGCCGCCTGGGCCGGATCGGAAGAGGCCGAGGCCACCGTTCACCTCGTGGACGTGCAGGCCGAACTGGCCAGCCGCGCCGACAAGGCCACGCCCGGCGAGTACCGCTCGGCCCAGGACGTCCAGACCATCATCGAGGGCCTGAAGGCCGCCGACCGCAAGGTCATCCTGGCGCTGAACAAGATCGATGGGATCAAGCGCGACACCCTGCTGGCCGTGGCCAAGGACTTCTTCGACACCGGCGTCTATTCCGACGTGTTTATGATCAGCGCCTCGACCGGCGCGGGCGTCGAGGACCTGACGGCGAAGCTGGTGTCGATGATGCCGGAGGGGCCCTGGCTCTATCCGGAAGACCAGACCGCCGACCTGCCGGCCCGCCTGCTGGCCGCCGAGATCACCCGCGAGAAGGTCTATCTGCGCGTCCACGAAGAGCTGCCCTATGCGGCCACCGTGGAAACGACCGCCTTCGAGGAACGCAAGGACGGCTCGGTGCGGATCGAGCAGACCATCCTGGTCGAGCGCGAGGGCCAGCGGGTCATCGTGATCGGCAAGGGCGGCCAGACCCTGAAATGGATCGGCCAGGCCTCGCGCGAGGAACTGTGCGACATCCTCGACCGCAAGGTTCACCTGTTCTTGCACGTGAAGGTCAAGGAGAACTGGGCCGAGGAACGCGGCCTGTTCAGCGACATCGGCCTGGACTTCGATGTTTGACGCGCCGGCTCCAGCTGTCGACCTGGACGCCTATTTTGCGCGGATCGGCTATGACGGTCCGCGCGAGGCGACCCTGGACGTGCTGCGGGCCATCGCCTTCCGCCATCCGGACGCCATCCCGTTCGAGAACCTCGACGTCCTCCTGGGGCGCGGGATCAGCATTGTCCCCAGCGATGTCGACGCCAAGCTGATCGGCGCCGGGCGGGGCGGCTATTGCTACGAGCAGAATGGGCTGTTGAAGCGCGTGCTGCAGGCGCTGGGCTTCCAGGCCGAGGGTCTGATGGCCCGCGTGCTGTGGATGGCGCCGGAAGGCGCGCCGCCGCGTCCGCGCTCGCACCAGGTGCTGGGCGTCACGATTGATGGTGAGACCTGGCTGGCCGACGCCGGCTTTGGCGGCTGCGTGCTGACCGCGCCGCTGCGCCTGTTCTCGGATGAGGTTCAGGACAGCCCGCACGGCAAGTTCCGTATCGTCGATACGCAGACCAACGGCGTCGCCGAGCGTCAGGTCCAGGCCGATCTGTCGGGCCGGTGGGCGCCGCTGTATCAGGTGTCGCAAGGCGCCTGGGCCGAGGTCGATTACGAGCAGGCCAATTTCTACACCTTCACCCACCCCAGCTCGCACTTCACCTGGAGCATGACGGTGGGACGCACGACGCCGACCGCGCGCTACGCCCTGAAGAACAACCGCTTCACCCATCGCGACGTCACCGGCGCCGTGGTCGAGCAGCGTGACCTGAGCGTGGATGAGCTGGAGGCGACCCTACGCGAGGTGATCGGCCTGCCGGTGGAGCCCGACTGGCGGCCTGTTCTAGAAAAGGTCGTGGCCTGGGGAACGCCCGCTTGAGCCTGGAGTGGGAGGACGAAGCCTATGTCCTCTCGGCCCGCTCGCACGGCGAGACGGGGGCCATTGTCGAACTCCTGACCGAGGCGCGTGGCAAGGTCGCCGCGCACGTGGCCGGCGCGGCGTCGCGGCGCATGAAGCCCTTCCTGCAGCCGGGCGCGCGGGTCATCGCCCGCTATCGGGCCCGGGTCGAGGGGCAGCTGGGCTCCGCCAGTCTGGAGCCGATGCATTTGCTGCCCTCATCCCTGTTCGACGATCGCCTGGCCCTGGCCGGATTGTCAGCTGCGGCGGCGGTCGCGGCTGCAGCCTTGCCCGAGCGTGAGGCCCATCCCGGGGCGTTTCACGCCCTGGAGGCCCTGATCCGCGTGCTGGAGATCCCCGAGATCTGGCCCGCCGTCTATGTCCGCTACGAGGCCGGGCTGCTGCAGGAGCTGGGCTTTGGCCTGGATCTGTCGAAATGCGCAGCGACCGGGACGTTCGACGATCTCGTCTATGTCAGCCCGCGCACGGGCCGGGCCGTCAGCCGCGAGGCGGGCAAGCCCTATCACGACAAGCTGTTGCCCCTGCCGCCGTTCATGCTGTCCTCGCAGGGCGGGCTGGCGGAAGGCGACGTGAAGGCGGGCCTGGACATCACTGGCCATTTTCTGGAGCAGTTCGTATTCGGTCCCCTGAACAGGCCGCTGCCGCCCGCCAGGCTTTGGCTGCTGGACCGCCTGGCCGAGGCCGATCGGCTCTAAGAACCGTCACACAGCAGCGCTATCGCGAATTCTCAGTCCATTGGAGTATCGCCATGTCCGTCCTTGATCGCTACGCCCTCAGCCGCCGTCGCATGCTGGCGGTGTTTGGCGGCGCCGCTGTTTCCGCCATGGCGATCCCGCTGGAGAGCGGCAAGGCCCTGGCCCAGGCCGTCTTCTCGACCTATCCGTTCCAGCTGGGCGTCGCCTCGGGCGATCCGTCGCCGGACGGCTTTGTGATCTGGACGCGTTTGGCGCCCGAGCCGCTGGAGATCGGCTACGGCATGCCCAGCGCGCCCGTCGCCGTGGAATGGGAAGTCGGCGACGCGCCGAACATGCGCAATATCGTGGCCAAGGGCACGGCGATCGCCCCGCCGGAGCTGGGCCACGCCGTCCATGTTGAAGTCAGCGGCCTGCAGCCGGGGCGCGACTACTGGTATCGCTTCACCGCCGGACGGGAGCGCAGCCTGTTGGGCCGTGCCCGCACGACGCCCGCGATGGGCGCTGCGGTCGAGCGTGTGCGCTTCGCCGTCGCCGGCTGCCAGCACTATGAGCAGGGCTACTACACGGCCTACCGCCGTCTGGCCGAAGACAATCCCGACTTTGTCTTCTGCTACGGCGACTACATTTACGAGGGGCGCGGCAACCGTCTCTGGAACAGCGCCAACGGTCCGGTGGAGAACGTGCGCCAGCACTTCGGCGGCGAGATCTACAGCCTGGACGACTATCGTCGTCGCTACGCCCAGTACAAGATGGACGCCGACCTGCAGGCCGCACACGCGGCGGCGCCGTGGTTCACTGTCTGGGACGATCACGAGATCGACAACAACTGGGTCGCCGACCTCGATCAGGATGGCGTCGATCCCAAGATGTTCAACCTGCGGCGCCAGATGGCGGTGCAGGCCTATTACGAGAACATGCCGCTGCGGGCGTCGAGCTTCCCGACCGGAACCTCGCTGCAGCTGTATCGCCGCGCGACCTACGGCCAACTGCTGAACCTGAACCTGCTGGATACGCGTCAGTATCGCACCGACCAGCCTTGTGGCGACCGCTTCGGCTATTGCGACGCGGTGGAGGCCTCGCGCGCCGAAGTGATCGGCCAGGTCCAGGAGAAGTGGCTGACCAACGGTCTGATCGAGTCCAAGAGCACCTGGAACGTGCTGGCCCAGCAGATCATGATGATGGATCTCGACCGCCAGCCCGGCGATGGCAAGGCGGTCAACCCGGACTCTTGGGCGGGCTATCGCATGCCGCGCAACCGCCTGCTGCAGACTATCCGCGATCGCAAGGTCGGCAATGTGGTGGTCCTCACTGGCGACGAGCACCAGAACTATGCCGGCGATCTCTATCTCGACGGCGCAAAGGCTGAAGGCGCGCCGATCGCATCGGAGTTCGTGGTCACCTCAATCAGCTCCGGCGGCGACGGGACCGACCAGCGCGCCGACATGGCCAAGATCCAAGCCGCCAACCCGATCCTCAAGTTCAACAACGCCCAGCGCGGCTATGCGCTGTGCGACGTGACGCCCAAGGCGTTCGTCACTGAGTTCAAGGTGCTGGACGCGATCACGCGTCGGGACGGCAAGCTGTCGACCCGCGCCAAATGGGCCCTTGAGGCCGGAAAGACGGGGATCGTTCAGGCCTAAGCGGTCCTGATCGCTCGAATCATCGAGGGGATTTCTGCTAGGCTCCTTCCCCGGAGTAACGAATCCCCTCGATGAACAAGCCTGTCCTTCCTCCCCCTGGCGGCCCCGACGACGGCGACCGCATTCTCGACGAGCCGCTGACCGAGGCGCTGTCGCGGCGCTATCTGGCCTATGCGCTGTCGACGATCGGCTCGCGGGCGCTCCCCGACGTGCGCGATGGCTTGAAGCCCGTGCACCGTCGCGTGCTCTACGCGATGAGCAACATGCGGCTGAACCCCGACGCCGCGGCGCGCAAGTGCGCCAAGGTGGTCGGCGAGGTGATGGGTAACTTCCACCCGCACGGCGACGCCTCGATCTACGACGCCCTGGTGCGTCTGGCCCAGGAGTTCAGCCAGCGCATCCCGCTGGTCGAAGGGCAGGGCAACTTCGGCAATATCGACGGCGATAGCGCCGCGGCCATGCGCTACACCGAATGCAAGATGACGGAAGCGGCGATGCTTCTGTTGGACGGCATCGACGAGGACGCGGTCGACTTCCGCCCCACCTATGACGGCCAGGACGAAGAGCCGGTCGTGCTGCCCTCGGGCTTCCCGAACCTGTTGGCCAACGGATCTTCGGGCATCGCCGTGGGCATGGCCACCTCGATCCCGCCGCACAACGCCGCCGAGCTGATCGACGCCTGCCAGCTGTTGCTGGCCAATCCCGACGCGACGACGGCGGACCTTCTGGAAAAGGTCCCCGGCCCGGACTTCCCGACCGGCGGCGTGATCGTCGAGTCGCGCGCCAGCCTGCTGGAAACCTACGAGACCGGTCGCGGCGGCGTGCGCATGCGCGCCAAGTGGGAGAAAGAAGACACCGGTCGCGGGACCTACCAGATCGTCGTCACCGAGATCCCGTATCAGGTGAAGAAGTCGGATCTGGTCGAGCAGCTGGCCGACCTGATCGACAGCAAGAAGGCCGCCCTCTTGGGCGACGTCCGCGACGAGAGCGCCGAGGACATCCGTCTGGTGCTCGAGCCCAAGTCCAAGAACGTCGAGCCCGAAGTGCTGATGGAGAGCCTGTTCAAGCTCTCGGCGCTGGAGAGCCGCTTCCCGGTCAATATCAACGTGCTGGACGCACGCGGCACGCCGGGCGTGATGGGTCTCAAGCAGGCCCTGATGGCCTTCCTGGCTCACCGCCGGGAGGTGCTGACCCGCCGCGCGCGTCACCGCCTGGCCAAGATCGAAGCCCGTCTGCACATCCTGGACGGCCTGCTGATCGCCTATCTGAACCTTGATGAGGTCATTCGGATCGTCCGCTACGAGGACAAGCCGAAGGAAAAGCTGATCGAGACCTTTGGCCTGACCGACATTCAGGCCGACGCCATCCTCAACACCCGTCTGCGCCAACTGGCCAAGCTGGAGGAGATGGAGATCCGTCGCGAGCACGCCGAACTGGTGGAAGAGCGCGACGGCATTCTGGCCATGCTGGCCAGCGAGGCCAAGCAGTGGAAGCTGGTGGGCGTGGGCCTTTCCGAGGTTCGTGCGGCGCTGCTCAAGATCAGGCACCCGCTGGACAAGGCGCGCCCCACGGGCGTCACCGGCCGCTCGGTGTTCGGAGAAGCCCCGCAGGTCGACGCCGACGCTGCGATCGAGGCGATGATCGTGCGCGAGCCGATCACGATCATCCTGTCCGAGCGCGGTTGGATCCGCGCCGCCAAGGGCAAGGTCGACGACCCGTCCGAGCTGAAGTTCAAGGAAGGCGACAAGCTGGGTTTCCTGGTCCCGGCCGAGACCACCGACAAGCTGCTGATCTTCTCCAGCGATGGTCGCTTCTTCACGCTGGGCTGTGACAAGCTGCCCAGCGCGCGCGGTCACGGCGAGCCGGTGCGGATGATGATCGAGCTGGACGACAAGGTGAAGATCATCGACGTCTTCCCGTTCAAGGCCGGCCGCAAACGCATTCTGGCCTCGAAGGGCGGCTATGGCTTCCTGATGCCCGAGGAAGAAGCCCTGGCCAACCGCAAGGCCGGCAAGCAGGTCCTGAACGTTGGCAATGAAGGCGCTGCCTTCTGTCTGGAAGCCGTCGGCGACCAGCTGGCGGTGATCGGCGACAACGGCAAGATCCTGATCTTCCCGCTGGAGGAGCTGCCCGAAATGCCGCGCGGCAAAGGCGTAAAGCTGCAGGCCTATCGCGAAGGCGGCCTGCGCGACGGCCTGTCGTTCAACGCCGAAACGGGCGCCTACTGGATCGACACCGCCGGCCGTCGCCGTGACTGGGCCGAGTGGAAGGAATGGGTGGGCCGCCGCGCTGGCGCTGGCAAGCTGGTCCCCAAGGGCTTCGCCACCAACAAGCGGTTCCGGCCCAAATGAGCTCGAGGCGGTTGCGTCGCCGCGCGTTGAGCCTGTTGGCCGGCGTCTTCGGCTGCGCAGCCGTCGTGGCCACGCCTGCTCTGGCGCTGCCGAAGGGCAAGCCGGAGGAAACTGGGTTCAACGCCGAGCGCCTGAGGCGTCTCGACGACCATATGCAGATCATGGTCGATCGGGGGCAGATCGCCGGCGGCGTGACGGTTCTGGCGCGTCATGGGCGGGTCGTGCACGCGCGCGCTTTCGGGCGCCGGGCGTTGGGCGGCGACCCCATGCCGATGGACGCCATCTTCCGCATTCGCTCGGAGACCAAACCCGTCACCGGCGTCGCCATGATGATGCTCTACGAGCAGGGCCTCTGGCGTCTGGACGATCCGGTGAGTCAGCACGTCCCGGAGTTCGCTAATCTTCGTATCGCCAGCGGCGTGGACGAGACCGGACAGCCAATCCTGACGCCGGTCTCCCGGTCGCCGACCATGCGCGAGCTGATGACCCACACGGCGGGCTTCGCTTACGGCCTTGCCGATGATCCGAGCAGCCTTGCCGACCAAGCCTATTATCGCGCCGGGGTGCTGCAGTCGTCCTCGCTGGCGGACCTGGTTCAGAAGGTCTCGGGCCTGCCGATGTTCGCTGAGCCGGGGCAGCTCTGGCGTTACAGCGTCGCGGCCGACATCCAGGGCTATATCGTCGAGAAGCTGTCGGGCCAGAGCCTGCCGGTGTTCATGCAGGAGCGCATCTTCACGCCGCTGGGCATGAAGGACACGGCCTTCTACGTGCCTGAGGAGAAGCAGGCCCGTCTAGCGGCGCTCTACGACGCTGATCCGGCCACGGGGCAACTGGTTCCCGCCGTCGAAGGCGCGTGGCGCGACGTCAGCAAGCCGCCCGCCGCGCCGTTGGGCGGGGGCGGCCTTGTCTCGACTGCTGGAGACTTTTCCCGCTTCGCCCAGATGATCCTGAACAAGGGCGAGTTGGACGGCGTGAGGATCCTCAAGCCGGAAACCGTGGCGCTGATGACCCAGAACCACCTGCCCGAAGGGTTTGTGGTCACCACCAATGGCACCGCAGGGGTCCTGGCGCCGGCGACGCGGCCTTTTCCGTTCGCGGCGGGCATGGGCTACGGGATCGATCTGGCGGTCGCAATCGACCCCGCCGCGTCCGGCGCGCCGGTTGGGCCCGGAACTGTCAGCTGGGGGGGCAGCGCGGGCACCTGGTTCTGGATCGACCCGACCAACAACCTGTTCTTCGTCGGCATGATCCAGCGGCTGGGCGGCGTTGGCCCTGGTCTGGACGCCCAATCGCGGACCCTGGTCTACCAGGCGCTGGAGCGCCCGCCTCTTCCGCCTGTCCAAGTCTCGGCCAGGGCGCCCGCCAAGTCTACAGCGTCCCGCTAAGAAAGAAAGCTCCCCACGCCATGAGGCGAGGGGAGCTCCTGCGCGACCTGGAAGGGCTGAAGTTCTAGGCCGCGAAGAGGATGTCTTCGGCGCCGTTCGCGCGCCCGACCGAAAGGCCCGTGACGCCGGCCAGCTTGATCAGGCCATCGCCAGCATCCAGGCCCGCCACGCCGTTCTGATGGAAGACATAGGTGTCACCGTTCCATTCGAAGACGGTGTTGCTGTTTGCTGCGGTCATGCCCGCATAGGCCGTCAGGGCTTCGTCGAAGGTGGCCGTCGTGATGAAAAAGAGCTGCTTCTTCTCGCCCGGGCCGACGACGCCAGCGAAGCTCAGCAGATCGCGGCCTTTCTGGAAGTCTTCGATGACGGCGATGTCGGACACCTTGCCACCTGTCATGTGCAAGCCCGCAAAGGAGCCCACATCGACCGAGTCATAGCCATCGCCTGTGGTGATCCGACCGTCGAACTGCTCGACAAAGATGATGTCGTTGCCGGTTCCGGTGTCGATATGACCGCGCATCGGACCATTGTCGGCATGGACGACGTCGTTGCCGCCGCCGGTGCGGATGTAGCGTCCGGCGTCCAGCCCGCCTTGGTCAGCCACGATCGGCTTGAGGGTGTCGTTGCCATCGGTGGCCAGCACATGGACGTCCTGGCCGTCGACTTTGGACACATCGACGTTCCAGTCATGCGCATAGCTGGCGCGTTCGCCGGGGAGGCCCGGATCCGACGGCCCGCCCTTGGCGTAGTCGCCGCCGGCGCCATAGGCCGACCTGAAGACCGGCAGGGCGGCGGCCTTCCCGTCGATTCCGATATCAGCGAGATAGGCCTGTACGGCGTCGACATAGGGGCCCTTGTCCGCCTTGACCGCTTCGGCCATCAGCCAGCCGACCATGGCCGCCCGCGTGCCGAGGCCGTTGCCCCCGTCGCCGCCGATCTCTGCGAAATACTCACCGCGCGTATACGTGCCCCCACGCCCGTTCGGGATTTCCGCGCTCAGGATCTGGATCACGTCGTCGATCGACTTTTCCGCGCCGAAGAGCTTGGCGTAGGCTTTGCGGAAGGTGTCATAGGCGGTTCCAGACGCGCCATAGGCGTCGATGAAGTTCTGCTTGGCCTCGCCGTGCTTCACCAAGCTGACCGCGAAGTTGATGAAGCGATTTTCCAGATTGAAGTTGGCGTAATAGGCGCTGTTCAGGTTGTTCGGGTTTCCGCCGTTGGGCGAGACGAGGTAGTCGACTCCCAAATTGCTCAGGGTCAGGTCGGCCAAGAAGCCGTAGGACATCACCGCCACCTGCGTCGTCGCCTTGGCGCTGTCTTGAATCCAGCTGACCGCGCTGGCGTAGGTCCAAAGATCTCCGACCATGCCATTGCGCGCGGCGTCGATGCCTTGCGCCATGAGGGTGATTTGAGCGATGGCGTCGGCGGACAGATCTGCGCTGGCGGAGAGCCGGTTCACATTGCGGTAGATGGCGACCAAGTTGTCGAGCGTGGCCATAGGGCGCGTTCCTGAATCTTTCGTAATCCCTCGTGCAGTAAAAAATATACATGAACGGCGTTCGATCAACCCGCTTTATGTGAAACTTCCTTAATCCTGGGGTGCGGCCGTGGCCGGTGCGGCGCGCCATCGAAAAAGCGGGTTTCAACGCTCGGTCGGGCGCTCTAAGGTCCCCCTCAAACAAGTGTTCGGGAGGGTGGTTTGGCGGTTCGTAACTTGATCAAGGCGGGCTTTCTGGCGGCGGTGCTGGCGAGCAGCCCGCTGGCGGCGGTCGCCAATCCAAGCGGTCCGTCCATTGCTGTCGCCGCGCCCGAGAGCGTAGGCTTCTCCGCCGAAGGCCTGAAGAAGCTCGACACCCACATGCAGGGGCTCGTCGACAAGGGTCATCTGCCGGGCGTGACCACCATGCTGGTGCGCCACGGCAAGGTTGTGAACTTCCAGGTGCACGGCAAGAAGGGCTTCGATGGCCCGCCGATGACCAAGGACACGGTCTTCCGCATCTATTCGCAGACCAAGCCCGTCACCGGCGTCGCGATGATGATCCTGTTCGAAGAGGGCAAATGGACGCTGGACGATCCGGTCAGCAAGTTCATCCCCGAGTTCGCCAATCTTCGCGTCTTCAAGGGCGTCAACGCGGATGGGTCGTTCGAGACGGTTCCCGCCGAACGCCCGCCGACCATGCGCGAGCTGATGAGTCATTCGGCGGGCTTCGCCTATGGCCTGACGCCCGACATCCCGCTCGACAAGGCCTATGCCGACAAGGTGCTGGGCGCGCGCTCGCGGGCTGACTTCGTCAAGGCGATCGCCGAGATACCGCTGGTGGACCAGCCCGGCAAGCGCTGGAAGTACAGCATCGCCGTCGATATCCAGGGACTGATCGTCGAGAAGCTGACCGGCATGTCGCTGGGCGACTTCATGAAAGCCCGCATCTTCGACCCGCTGAAGATGAAGGATACGGGCTTCTGGCTGCCCGCTGAAAAGGCGGACCGTCTGGCTTCGCTCTACGTATGGGGCCCGAAGGTCAACAAGCTGGTCCCGGCGGACGGCTATATGGTGCTCGACATCACCAAGCCGCCGGCCATGGCCTCGGGCGGCGGCGGTCTTGTCTCGACCAACGCCGACTATGCGCGCTTCGCACAGATGCTGCTGAACGGCGGCGAACTGGACGGCGCCCGCATCCTCAAGCCCGAGACCGTAACGCTGATGCGCACCAACGCGCTGAGCGATGCGATCATGAATTCCAGCGAGCCGCCCTTCAACACCGCGCGCGGGCGCGGCTTCGGTCTCGACTTCGCCGTCGTGCTCGACAGCGCCAAGGCCGGGCCGCAGGGCGAGGGGACCTATAGCTGGGGCGGCGCGGCCGGCACCTGGTTCTGGATCGACCCGAAGAACGACCTGTTCTTCCTGGGCATGATCCACATCCTCAACAAGGGCGGCGATCCGGCGATCAAGGACATCGACGACGACAGCGCCAAGCTTGTCTACGACGCCTTGGTGGACCCCAAGAAGTAGTCCGATCTCCCCGGCGAATGCCGGGGCCCAGATACATCTTGAGCCGTTTGGGGGCTCGCGCCGTTCTCCCCGGCCACAAAGAGGAGAGTACCGGTCTCGATATGGCCCCCGGCATTCGCCGGGGAGATCGGGAAAGGGGATAGGGGGAGGTTCTGATGAAAGCCGCTGTCTATTACGAAACCGGCGCGCCCGACGTTCTGCGCTATGAGGATGTGGCCGATCCGGTCTGTCACGCACAAGGCGTCGTCATCCGCGTTGAGGCTGTCAGCATTGAGGGCGGCGACACCCTCAATCGCGGTGGCGGTCAGATGGCGGGCGTGCCGCATATCGTCGGCTATCAGGCGGCGGGCGAGATCGTCGAGGTCGGCGCCGAGGTCACGCACCTTAAGGTTGGCCAGAAGGTCGTGACGGTGAACGCCTTTGGCTCTCACGCCGAACTGCGCTCGGTCCCAGCGCGCAACGCCTGGCCGATCCCCGAGGGCTTTGATCTCCACAAGGCTGCGGCCATCCCGGTGCCGTTCGGCACGGCGCATGAATGCCTGTTCGGCGCGGGGCGCCTGAAGGCCGGCGAGACGGTGCTGGTGCAGGCCGGCGCCGGCGCCGTGGGCCTCGCCGCCATCCAGTTGGCCAAGCAGGCCGGTGCGACGGTTCTGGCCTCGGCGTCCAGCGACGAACGCCTGGAGCGCCTGAAGCCTTTCGGCATGGACCACGGGATCAACTATCGGCGCGATGATCTGGTCGAGCAGGTCATGAAGCTGACTGGCGGCAAGGGCGTCGATCTGGTCGTCGATCCCGTCGGCGGCGCGACGCTGCCGGGAAGCCTCGCGGCGCTGGGCTATCGCGGCCGCGTGTCGCTGGTCGGCAACGCCGGCCGTGAGCCGATGAAGGTCGATGTGGGCTCGCTGATGGGCGGCAATCGCAGCCTCACCGGCGTGTTCCTGGGCGCTGAGATCATGACCGATCGCGTCCACGAAATGATCCAGGACCTGATTGAGAAGGCCGCGCGCGGCGAGCTTGAGGTGGTCATCGACCGCACCTTCCCGCTTTCCGAAGCCGCCGCCGCCCACGCCTATATCGAAAGCCGTCAGGCCGTCGGCCGCGTGCTGCTCATTCCCTGAGGCCGATCATGACCAACCGCGTGCTTGCCCATACTGGGGCGAAATATCCGATCATCCAGGCCCCGATGGGCTGGATCGCTCGCTACCAACTGGCCAGCGCGGTCTCCCGCGCCGGCGGCCTGGGGATCATCGAGACCTCGTCCGGCGAGACCGAGAACTGCAAGGCCGAGATCACCAAGATGGCCCAGAGCGGCCTGCCGTTCGGGGTGAACCTGCCGATCATGTTCCTGCGCGACGACGCCATGCTGCGGTTCGTCTGCGAGAGCGGGGTCAAGTTCGTGACCACCTCGGCCGGCAGTCCGGCCAAGTTCATCGGCCCGCTGAAGGACGCCGGCATCGTCGTCTATCACGCCGTGCCGACGGTCGACGCGGCGGTGAAATGCGTGGAGGCCGGCGTCGATGGCCTCGTGGTCGAGGGCGCTGAGGGCGGCGGCTTCAAGAACCCCGAGGAGGTCTCGACGCTGGTCCTGCTGCAGGCCATCCGCGAGAAGGTGGACGTGCCGCTGGTCGCCGCCGGCGGCATTTGCGACGGCCGCGGCATGGCCGCCGCCTTCGCCCTCGGCGCCGAGGCCGTGCAGATGGGCACCCGCTTCGTCAGCTCGGCCGAGAGCCCCGTGCACGCTAACTACAAGGCCGCGATCACAGGGGCCAAGGAGACCGGCACCTGGGTTCTGAACAAGAAGGCCAGCCCCTGCATCCGGGCGATCAAGTCTGACCTGACCAAGGAAATCCATGACGCGGGCGTCATGCCGCCAGACGTGCTGAAGAACATTCTCGGCGTCTATTTCGGCGGCGACATGGAGGCCGCGCCGGCCCTGGCTGGCCAGACCGTCGGCCTGATCAATGAGGTCAAGCCGGTCCAGGACATCATCGACGAGACCGTCGCCCAGTTCCACCAGATCACCGGGCGCCTCGGCGCCCTGGCCGCCGTCGGCGGCTTCTAGAGGGTACGACTATGCAAAATCTGTTTTCGCTCGAGGGCCGCGTCGCCCTGGTCACCGGCGGCTCGCGCGGCATCGGCGCGATGATCGTCAAGGGCTTCCTGACCCATGGCGCCAAGCGCGTCTACATCACCGCCCGTAAGGCCGCAGCCTGCGACGCCGCCGCTGAGGAACTGAGCCAATACGGCGAGTGCGTCTCGCTGCCCGGGGATGTTTCGACCATGGAAGGCATCCAGGGTCTGGCGGCCCGGATCAAGGAGCGCGAGCCCAAGCTCGACATCCTGGTCAACAACGCCGGCGCCGCCTGGGGCGCGGCTTTCGACGAGTTCCCGGAGAGCGGCTGGGACAAGACGGTCGATCTGAATATGAAGACGCCGTTCTTCCTGACCCAGGCGCTGATCGGCGAACTGCGCGCGGCGGCCAAGGACCGGGTGGCCAAGGTGATCAACGTCGCTTCGATCGACGGCCAGTCGGTGACCAAGGACGAGACCTATCCCTATGGCGCGTCCAAGGCGGGTCTGCTGCACATGACCAAGCGGATGGCCCTGCGTCTGGCGCCGGAGAACATCGCCGTCAGCTGTATCGCACCGGGCGCCTTCGCCTCGGACATGAACAAGGTGGCGCGCGACCACGCCGACGCGGTGGCCAAGATGATCCCGGCCGGCCGCATCGGCGAAGCCGAGGACATGGCCGGCGCGGCCATCTACCTGGCCTCGCGGGCGGGTGACTATGTGATGGGCGGCGCGGTGACCGTCGACGGCGGCGTCAGCTTCGCGCGATAGCGGAACGGGCGCTCCTCGTTCTTCCCGAACGGGGAGCGTCTAGTCCAGGTCTTCTATATCCGCCGGCTGGGCGTCGCTTAGCGGGAGGTCGCAGGCGTCCTTCAGGGCGCCTGGCCCACGCGGGGCGCGCGCGCCGCGCTCGCGGGCCGACATCAGCGACCAGCCGCCGGGCTTGAGGATCTCCAGCGGCGAGAAGCGCGCCTTGTAGGCCATCTTCTCGCTGCCGGGCACCCAGTAGCCAAGATAGACATAGGGCAGGGCGTTCTGCTGCGCCTGCACGATGTGATCCAGAATGATGAATGAGCCCAGGCTGCGACGCGGCTGGTCCGGCTGATAGAAGCTATAGACCAGCGACAGGCCGTCAGCCAACACGTCCACCAGCACGCAGGCGACGAGATCGCCGGGGCCCCGGTCCAGCGACTTGCGACGATACTCGATCAGATGGGTTCGGACCGCCGTGTCCTCGACCATGGCCACGTAATCCGGCCAGGTCATTTCGGCCATGCCGCCGTCGGCGTGGCGGGCCAACAGATAGCGACGCAGCAGTTCGAATTGCTCGAGGGTGGCCTCGGCCTCGACCAAGTGGCGCTCGAGATCATCGTTTCGGCTGAGGATTTTCCGTTCCGAGCGCGAGAGCAGATACTCGGCGGCCGGCGCGCGCGCCGACTGACAGGCGCGGCACGTCTCGCAAGCGGGGCGGTAGGCGATGTTCTGAGAGCGACGGAACCCCACCTGGGTCAAGCTGTCATTGACCACCGGACCGTCGGACAGGGGGAGGTGCGCGAAAACCTTCCGTTCCTCGCGACCGGGCAGGTACGGGCAAGGCGTGGGCGCCGTCAGAAAAAACCGAAGCTGTCGCGTCGGAAAATGCTGCGTCACGTTTCGCCAGTCCCCTTCAGCCCATGGATGTCCTGAACGAGATTAGGCGGCATACCGTTTCGTTGCGCAAGCTTCACGGAAGCTCCACGCGGCGAACAGTCACAGCCCGTCGGGCAGCACAGGTTTTTCTCGTAGCAGAACGATCGAGATCCGGCGGTTGCCCGCCAGGGTCGGGTCGTCGGCATAGAGCGGTTCGGAATTGGCCTTGCCGGAGACCTGATAGATGCGGTCGTCGTCGACGCCGGCGCCGCGCAGCACCTGACGAGAGGCGTCGGCGCGCTGGGCCGAGAGCGCCCAGTCGCCGTCCTGCTTCTTGCCGTAGGCGTTGGCGCTGGTGTGACCAGAGATGGTGACGCGGTTCGGGAGCTGGGTGATCACCTTGGCGACGGCGCGAAGCAGAACCCGAGCGCGGTCATTGGGTTCGCGCGAGTTCTCCTTGAACATCGAGCGCCCCTCCTGGTCGACCAGCTGGATGCGCAGGCCTTCGGGCGTCTGATCAATCAGGATCTGCTTCGACAGCTCGGCCAGTTCGGGCATGTCCTGCAGCGACTGCCGCAGAGACTGTGCGGCGGAGGCGAAGCTGTCCTGCTCCTTCTTGGCGAGGGCGTCGCGCAGGGCCTGCTCGCTGGCGGATTCCAGATCGGCCGTTTCGCTGCTCTGGCCTTCCTTGGTGACGTCCTGGGCCTCGGGCGCCATTTGCTGAACGACCGACAGCTTGCCGTCGGCCTTGGCGCCGTCGTCGCCCAGCGACGTGCCGCCCAGGATGCCGCCTGAGCCGCTGGTCGTGGACGAGATCGAAGCCGGCGCGAAATAGTCAGCGATGCCCTGCTTCTGTTCCGGGCTGGTTGTGTTCAGCAGCCACATCAACAGGAAGAAGGCCATCATCGCCGTCACGAAGTCGGCATAGGCCACCTTCCAGGCGCCGCCATGGTGACCATGGCCGCCGCCCTTCTTGACCTTCTTGATGATGATCGGCTGCTCGCTGTTGACCGCCATCGTGCTTAAGCCTGCTTAACCTTAAGTCCGCAACCTGCCCAAAGGTCGTTAAGATGGGGTTGCCGGAACGGCCGTGGCGCGCGTAATCCCAGCCTTCTTTCTAGGAGCAGCGTCATGAAGACGGCGTTTATCGGCATGGGCGTCATGGGCTTCCCGATGGCCGGGCACCTTAAGGCCGCGGGCCACGAGATCGCCGTCTATAATCGCACCCCGGAAAAAGCCCGCCGTTGGGCTGAAAAACATGGCGGATCGGCGTTCGAGACGATCGCGCAGGCCGTGGCGGGCGCCGAGGTGGTGCTGCTGTGCGTGGGCGCCGATGATGACGTCCGCGACGTCGTGGCGCAGGTGTTGCCGGCCATGGGCGAGGGCGGCGTCATCGTCGATCACACGACCACGTCCGCCAAGGTGGCCCGGGAGATGGCCGCGCTGGCGACCCAGAGCGGCCGCGCCTTCGTGGACGCGCCCGTCTCCGGCGGACAGGCCGGCGCTGAGAGCGGTCAGCTGACGATCATGGTCGGTGGCGACCAGGCGGCGTACGATCGCGTCCTGCCGGTGATTGCGGTCTACGCCAAGGCCGTGCGTCACATTGGTGAGGTGGGCGCGGGCCAGCTGACCAAGATGTGCAACCAGATCGCCATCGCCGGCGTCGTCCAGGGCGTGGCCGAAGCGCTGCATTTCGCCAAGCGCGCCGGGCTCCCGACCGACGACGTGCTGGCGGCGATCTCCAAGGGCGCGGCCCAGTCGTGGCAGATGGAGAACCGCTGGCCGACCATGGCGCAGGGCAAGTTCGACTTTGGCTTCGCGGTCGACTGGATGCGCAAGGATCTCGGGATCGCGCTGGACGAGGCGCGGACGAATGGCGCGAAGCTCCCCGCCACCGCCCTGATCGACCAGTTCTACGCCGAGGTGCAGGCCATGGGCGGGAACCGCTGGGATACGTCCAGCCTGGTCGCTCGCCTCGAGAAAGACCGTTAAGCCAGCAGGCTGTCGACCAGCGCGCCTGCGTCCCAGGTCTCGGCGCGCGGCGCGCTCAGGATCGGCGCCTTCTGTTCGAACGCGCGGAGCAGGGCGAGCGTCTGATCCAGGTCTGGCGCGTCCAGGCTTTCGCTGACGACGATCGCCGCGATGATCAGGCCACGCGCGCGAACCACCTCGAGCGCCGTGAGCAGGTGACTGGCTGTACCCAGATAGCTGCCCGCCACCAGCAGCACGGGCAGTCCCAGCGCCGCCATGAGGTCGAGATTGGTCGCCTCGTCGGTCATCGGCGACATCACCCCGCCAGCGCCCTCGATCAGGGCGAGATCGACGTCTCGGCGCGACAGCCAGTCCCGGCTATCGGTGATGAGGTCCGCCATCCGGAGCGTGTCGCCTTCGAGCCGGGCGGCGAGGTTTGGCGCCAGCGGCGCCCTGTAGCGACGCGGCGAGACCTCCGCCCAGGCCTCGGGACGCCCCAGGGCGCGGGCAAGTCGGGCAGGATCGCTGCCGTCGGGCGCGTGCGGGACAAAGCCGCTGACCACAGGCTTGAAGGCGTCGACTGTCATGCCCCGCGAGCGCGCGGCCTCAATCAGCGCGCAAGCGACATGGGTCTTTCCGAGGTCGGTTCCCGTGCCGGCGACGAAGAGCGCCGTCATGACCCGGCTCCCCGGAGTTCGCCGATGGCGTCCGCCAGGCGGATCACGTCGGTGTCGTCATGGGCGGCGCTGAACGCGACCCGTAGGCGCGCCGTGCCTTCGGGAACGGTTGGCGGTCGGATCGCAACGACCAGGAAGCCCTGATCTTGAAGGCTCGTGGAGGCGGCGAGGGCCCTTTCGGCCGAACCCAGCACAACAGGGACGATCGGGCTGCGGGCCTCGGGCAGACCCAGTCGCTGCGTGAACAGCCGCGCCTTGGCCAGCGGAGCCTCGGTGATCGTCGGATCGGCCTCGATCAGGTCCAACGCTGCAAGCGCGGCGGCGACGGATGCTGGGGGCAGGCCGGTGGCGTACACCAGGGTGCGCGCGCGGGTCTTCAGGAGGTCGACCACCGCCTGGGAGCCACAGAGATAGCCGCCGTAGGACCCCAGCGCCTTCGACAGCGTCCCCATCTGCAGCGGGATGTTGGCGGTGGGGAAAAGGGCGCTCGAGCCCCGTCCGCCGGCCAGCACGCCCACGCCATGAGCGTCATCGCTGAGCAGCCAGGCGTCATGCAGGGTCAGAACCACCGGTATCCCGGCCTCCAGGGCCACCTCAAGAAGGGACATGGAGCTCAGGTAGGTGT
>FWPV01006722.1_pt1 | contig 21627 bp, 17 predicted proteins | sample 2228371 | NCBI WGS metagenome assembly FWPV01 (sample SAMEA103939776, study PRJEB20133) | metagenome | reverse complement strand
AGGTGCGCGGGCGGATGGAGATGCGCCCCAGCGAGCGCAGCGGCGAAGCGCCCTCGCGCAGGGTCAGCCGCGCCGCCTGCCACAGCAGATGCGCCCCGACGGCATCCGACACGTCCTCCGGCTTGGGCAGCGGGAACTGCGCCGGGTGCGGGCGTTCTTCCGGCAGGCTATAGCCGAGCAGGTCGGTGAGGCCCTTGTGCAGGGTGAGGGTCTCGTCCACCGCGCCGGTCAGCGGGCGCAGGGCGTAGAGAGCGGGGTCGGGGTGGGGCAAAAGCACCCAGAGGCGGTTGCGGCAGGATACGATGCTGCCCGGGTTCATGCTCGTTCTTTCCTCTTTATCTGATGTCGTCGTTGTCCTCGTGCACGAAAAGGCGTGCCCCCCTCGAATGGCGATTTGCGAAAAAACGGAAGTGTTTCCGCAGGCCGGCGATCCATGGCAACCGTAAGGCTTTTCCCTCTTTTTTCCTTCAACCGGCAAAAGCGGTCGTTCGCGGACTGCCGCCGGCGTCTACGTGCCTTTAGCCGAAACTACAAAGAATCATCTGCAAATCCAACAGACTTTTGCCTTGATTCTACCGCAAGGCTTCTCCCCTGCCTCCTATTTTCGGAAATAGCGCGCGGCGTATTCGAGAAAGGTCGGCCAGTTGGGTTCGACCGTGTGGCCGCCGGCGTGTTGGCGAAAGGCGATCTCGCCGTCGACCAAGGCGGTTTCCATGGGCGGAAAGTCGGCGGTGCCCAAGCCGCGTTTGCCCAGCAGCTCGTATACCGGTCCGGCGTAAACGCCGGCGAGAAACATGCCCTTGGCGTCGACCCACTGACCTTCGACCTCGGGCGAACCGACACTGATAAAGACCGGCCGCGGCGCGCACAGGGCGATCAATTCATGGGCGTCCACCGGCAGGTCATTGGCCGTCATGGGGCCGGCGTATTTGATGAAATTGGGGGCAAACCAGTGGTACTCGGCGAACGACGCCAGGTTTTCCACCTGTTCGCCGAAGAAGCGGCGCAGAATCTTGGCGCCGCCGGCGCCCGAAGAGCCGATCAGCCCAATGGCGAGGCGCGGCTCGTAGGCCAACGCCACCAGCGCCGCCTTGCCGTAGCGCGACAGTCCTTCGACGGCCACGCACGTCTCGTCGACCACCGGGTCGTTTTCGAAACAGTCCATGGCGCGACTTGCGCCCCAGGCCCAAGCCCGCAGCGCGCCCCAGTCGTCCGCTTTGCGCGGTTGCCCTTTGTTCACCAAGCCGATGATGCCCTCGCGCAGACCGGCGCCGTGGTCGGGCTGAATGCTGAAGGGAACCAAGATGGCAAAGCCCCAGCCGCGCTGCAGCACCTGCTCCTGCCAGGTGGGCCCGACCGGCGGCCGGCCCCAGCGCATGGGGAAGGGCCAGCCGAACTCCATGATCACCGGCACCGGCCCGGCCGCCTCCTTGGGCGTGGTAAGGGTCAGTTGAATCTCGACGCTGACGGCCGGATAGCCGCTGTTGTCGACCCGGCCGACGAGCTGTTTGGTGATCACCGGAAACGCGGCGAAAAAGGTGTCCTTGACCGCGGCGACCTCCCAACGCACCGGCGGCACGTTTTTCGGCACTCGGCCGTACACCTCGCGGTCGAACAGCTCGAAAAGCTCTTCGCGGCGCCGCTGCCATTGCTCGGCCGTGGTGACCGGCGTCCCGTCGTTGAAGGTCAGCGGATCGGGCAGCGAGGTGTAGGTCGCGGCCTTGGATTCGTCGGTGTTGGCGGCGTTGGGCGCCTTGGGATCGCCGGAGGGCCCAGGCCGCAGCTCGGTAATGCCCAAAAGCTTCATCATCAGCTCATGATCTTCCTGGCTAAGGCGGCGAATGCGCTCGCGCTCCTCGGGCGACCACTGGGCCAAGACCCAGTTGACCATCAACAGAAGAAACAGAATCGTTCTTTGCATCATGGCGGCTCCTTTCGATGGGTTAGAGCAATGCACGTTGTTCAGAATCGATCGGCGAGCATTCCCCCTGTCGCGCTGCTTGGGGGAATCGCCTCGACGCTTCACGCAGCGAAAGCCGATGGTCGCGGCCCGATCGACCGCCGGGTTCATCAAAAAGTATTTGACGCGGGCGTCATACGGCTGCTCGCCGCCCGCTTTTTCGCCGTAGGCTGCGCCGGGGAAATACCACCAGGAGCTGTGGGTCACCCACTCTCGGCAGCCGCCGCGCAGGGTCACAAAGCGGTTGAATCCGGCGAAGCGCTCGCCTTCGTTCCAACGACCTCGTTGAAGACGAAGCGATCGCCGAGCGTGTCCACGGCCGCCGGCCGTTCCCATTCGCTCTGCAGTCTTGCGCGCCCCCGCTCGGCAAATGCGCGGGCATCCTCGAGGCCGACATAAACGACCGGCCGATCGATCAGCTCCGGCGGCGGTTCGGGGCCGTTGCAGTGCTCGAGAATACTCTCGGCGAATCGCGGCCGATAGCCGGTCGCCTTGAGAAACGCGGCAAACTCACCGTTGTTCACCGGCCGCGGCATGATGGAAAAATCGGCAAGGGAATCGTGATGCGTATGAACCGCGTAGGGCCCGCCCTGCCGATGCTCGAGGGTGAGGTCGTGATCGTGGTGGGGGGGTCATGTCCGGGCAGCACCGGCCTTCGCGCAATAGGTGCTTGCAGGTAAAGGTGGACCGGCCGTTACAAAAAAGCCGCGAACAACGCTCGTCGAAAGCGGCGGGTCGTTCGCGGCACGATGGTCTCATCGACTTTTTAGAAGAACGAATCCTTTTTAGGGTGATCGGATTCGCCTATTTCAGCAGCGTCATTTTGCCGGAGAGCACACGGCCGCCGCAAGTCAGGCGGCAGAGGTAAACGCCGGCGGAGACGGCATTTCCGGCGTCATCGCGGCCGTCCCACACCGCGGTGTAACGGCCGGCGGGCTGAAAGCCGTCCTGCAGCGTGCGGATCTTGTTTCCCAACAGGTCAAAGACCTCCAGCGTCGCCCTGGCGTCCGTGTCCAACGAATAGGCGAGGGTTGTGCTGGGATTGAAGGGATTGGGATAGTTCTGCGCCAGTTCGAACCGCGCCGGCGCGGTCGAATGCTCCTGCACCGCCGTTGCGGGCGGGATGAACCAGTGGGCGCTGTCGCACTTGGCGTCGCCGCCGGCCGAGTTCACCGGCTCCATTTTGAACTTGTGATCTTCCAGAAAGGTGATGGTGCCCAGCAGCCGGGGATCGTACCAGGTATAATCGTTCATCGCCGCCGACCACGTGAGGGTGCATTCGCTGCGGTCGTTGTCGTTTTCCAACAGGTTGATCCCCAGGCCCATGAGGCTGCCGACGGAATTGTCGACATATTTTCCGGCTCGCACGATGACCGAAAAGGGCAGCCGAAATTCCAGATTGTAACCCAGGACGGTCTGGAAGCGCGCGTAATCCTCGCCTTCGACCGGGGAAAAGGGCTCATCCAACTCGTTGCCGTCGACGAGGTTATCCACGCCGGCGGGGTTGTCGGCCATGTCCTTCCCCAAAGCGGTGAGCCGAACGGCGGCGATGCCGGCAGTGCTTTGCATCAGCGGGTCGGGATCGATCTTGAGCTCCAAGCCGTCGTTTTCCCAGCTCGTGGCATTGTTGACGAGCACAATGTCGTCCCACACCTCGGCGTAGCAGTAGAGGTAGGTCTCGTCCCAGGCGAGCCAAACGTGCGCGGACAAATCATAGATGTCGTCGATGTCCGCTCCGGTGCCGGTGTAGGCGCTCACGGCCTGCGGCGGCAGAAAGATGTGGCCTTCATCCGGCCCCTTCTGCGTGTTGTAAAAGTCATCTCTCTTGCCGTCGATGGTGATCGAGAATTGCGCCGAAACGATTCCGCCGACGACGAACTGCAGCAAAACGACCAAGGCAGCGCTTTTCATGTGACGTCCTCCTCGATGTTTGACCCAAAACATGCGACGGGTTCAGACGAGCCTGCGCATTTTTTATCGCCGCTGGGGAAAACATTGTCCTTTAAGCCGCTATTTCAAAGCGATTACGCCTTACTTTTTCGAAAAGCGAAGCCAATCCAATGAGAAAAGCTCATCTCCCTCGCCGTAGAAGCGCAGCCAAAGCGCCAGTACGCCCGAAGGCTTGCGCACCGCTGCGGTATAGGTGCGGCGCGTCCGGCCGTCTCCCGGTTCCACCACGATGCGACCGATGGAGGCTTTCCACGGATAATCGAGCGCCAGGTCGATGACCCCGCCCGCGTGCGGCGTCACCTGCACGGTCACCCGTTCGACGCCGTCGCCGAAATCGATGTATTTGAACGCGGCACGGTCGTCGTTGCGGATTTTCGCCAGATGCTCATCGCCGGGCGCACAGAGCTCGACGCGCACGTTGCCGCCCAGCAGACAGGCGCGCTCCGCCTCGATGAGTTCGAGGGCGTTCAACGGCCCGCCGGCGCCCTGCGAGGTCATCTCGACCTCGTCGATGCTGCCGTCGGGGTTGAAGGTGATCGGCTCCACGCACGCTTTGCGCATCATCTTGGAATTGTGGGTGGCGCGGTGGTAAAAGACATACCACCGGCCGTTGAACTCGACAATGGAGCCGTGGTTGTTCCAGTTGCCCGGATCGCAGTTGTCGTTGTCGATGATGACGCCGCCGTATTTGTAGGGGCCCATTGGCGAAATGCTGGTTGCATAACCGATGCAGGTCGGCTTTTGCGAGCGCCCCATGTGCGCATAGATGAAATAGTAGATGCCGTTGCGCTTGGTCAGAAAGCCGCCTTCGTGGAAGTGATGCTCGTTTTCGGTGAGCACGCTGTCCTTGAGCGTGGAAGCGTCGAGCTCCATCATGTTCGGTTTCAGCTTGGCCATTTTGGCGGTGAACTGTCCCCAAAGATAGTAGGCCTGCCCGTCGTCGTCGATGAACACCGAGGGATCGATCTGGTTATAGCCGTGCAGATCAATGGCGCGGCCGTTTACGAACGGCCCGACCGGGCTTGTCGAGGTCGCCACGCCTTCGGCGTGATGGGGGTCCGGCGTGCAGTAATAGAGGAAATAGATGCCGTTCCTGAACATGCAGTCCGGCGCATAGAGCGGCGCGTCGGTCTGCGGCACCTGGTCGTTGGGGCCGGCCGAGGCAAAGATGTTTTCGAAAATTTGCCAGCGATTCATATCCTCGGTCATCAGAACATGATGGCGTGTGGAGCAATAGTATTCGGGGCTTTCGTCCAGCGAGCCGTAAACGTAGAGCCGGCCGTCGTTCCACACGTGCGCCGACGGATCGGCGATGTAGACGCCCGCGGGCACGATGGGATTTTGCGCCGCACAAAAGGAAGCCGCCCAAAGCATCATGTAAAGCAGTCGGTTTTTCATCGTCGTGCCTCTTGTTTGTTCAGCCAAACGTGCTCTTTTGATTGCAAAATAGCGGATGACGAGTACAATCACAAGGATTTTTCAGACATCAAGCATAAGGAACTCGATAAAGGTTGCAAAGATACTTTTTTTCATTTATTTTCCGATGTGAAGAAAAGACAGGCTGAACGAATTTGGAGAGGATCTATGAAAAAGACGGTCATTTTGATTGCCGCGCTGATCGGCACGGCATCGCCGGCGTTGAGTGCAATCACGCACGGGCTGTTGGGGCACTATTACGACGACCTCAACCTGACCGAGCTGAAAATGACCCGCGTGGATTCGGTGATCGATTTCGACAATGCCGCGCTGACGCCGATCCCCGCCGGCACCAACCTGACGCCGGACGGCCAGTATTCGATCCGTTGGACCGGCTTTGTGCTCATCGATTCCACCGGCAACTGGACGTTCTTTACCAACAGCAACGACGGCGTGCGACTATGGATCAACGACGAAAAGATCATCGACAACTGGACCTCGCACGTTGCCGCCGAAGACCGTGCCTCCCGCAACCTGCAGAAGGGCTGGTATCCGATCAGATTGGAGTATTTTGAAAACGGCGGCTCGGCGGTCATTCAGTTCAAATTCAGCGGCCCCGGCTTTAGAAAAGCCTTCGTACCCTCGTCGCGGCTGAGCGCTTACGACCCCCGCGAAGGCTACCCCTTGATAGATGCCGGACCGGACGTGTTCGTGGAATTGCCGGCCGACTCGGTCACGCTCTACGGATCGGCGACCGACACCAACGGCGTCATCGTTTCATACGCTTGGGAACAAGTCGCCGGCCCCAAAGCGGCGCGGTTGGTCGATGCCGACACGCCGACGCTGCGCGCCTATGACCTGGTCGAAGGCAAATATATCTTTCGTCTCACCGTCGTGGACAATGACGGCGATTGGGCCGCCGACGAGGCTGCGGTGATCGTCGTGCCGGCGCCTGGAAAGGCTGTGGTCTCGGGCGAATTGAAGAAATGGCACCCGGTCACCATCACCTTCGACGGGCCGCCCTGCCATGAATTGAGCGAGCCCAACCCCTTTCTCGATTATCGTCTCAACGTCGTTTTCACCGCGCCCAGCGGCAAAAAGATCACGGTGCCCGGCTTCTACGCCGCCGACGGCAACGCCGGCGAAACCAGCGCCGACGCCGGCCGCAAATGGCGGGCGATCCTTGCGCCTGACGAAATCGGCGAGTGGTCGTTCCGAGCTTCGTTTCGTACGGGTAAGAACATTGCCGTCGAGCTCGATGAAGAGGTCGGCGAACCGACGGCCTTTGACGGCGAAAGGGGCACTTTCAGCGTGAGCGCCACGGACAAGACCGGCCGCGACTTTCGCGGCAAAGGTATGCTGCAGTACGTCGGCGAGCATTATTTGCGCTTTGCCGAAACCGGCGACTATTTTCTCAAAGGCGGATCCGACAGCCCGGAAAACTTTCTTGCCTATCACGAGTTCGACGGCACGTGGGACAACGGCGGCAAGCCGCAAGCGTCGCTAAAGAACGGCCTGCACCAATACGCGCCGCACATTCAGGACTGGCAGGAGGGCGATCCGCTGTGGAAGGGCGACAAGGGCAAGGGCATCATCGGCGCGCTCAACTATCTCGCCTCCAAAGGCGTCAACTCTCAGTATTTTCTGCCGATGAACGTTACCGGCGACGGCGATGACACCTGGCCGTGGATCGCTCCGACCGAGTTTTTACGCTTCGACGTCAGCAAGCTCGATCAATGGGAAATCGTTTTTCGCCATATGGACAAATTGGGCATCATGCTGCACGTCGTTCTTCAGGAGACCGAAAACGACCAGCTTCTCAATGACGGTGACCTCGGCACGGAGCGCAAGCTCTATTTCAGAGAATTGATCGCTCGTTTCAGCCATCATTTAGCGCTCGTTTGGAACTTGGGTGAAGAGAACACCAACACCACGGAACAGCTCAAATCCTACTGCACCTACATCAAAGCGCTCGATCCCTACGATCATGCCATCGTGGTGCACACCGATCCGCAACGCGATGGTTACGAGCCGATCTACGGGCCGCTGCTCGGCTTTCCGCTGTTCGACGGCACCAGTCTGCAGGTGTTCGAGCCCAACAAGGGCGACCGACTGGACGTGATCAATTGGCTGGGGGTCCACCCCATCACCCTCGAATGGCGCCGCCGTTCCGCCGCGGCGGGCCGGAAGTGGATCGTGTGCGGCGACGAAATGGGCGGCTGGGGCAACGGTCTGCGTCCCGACGCCGCCGATCCGACGCACGACTGGCCGCGCAAGTACGGCCTGTGGGGCAATCTGATGGCGGGCGGCGCCGGCGTCGAGTGGTACTGCGCCGGCCAGGATCAGTCCCTGGAGGACTTTCGTACGCGCGAAAACATGTATATTCAAACGGCGCACGCCCTCGACTTTTTCCACACCTATTTGCCCTTTTGGGAAATGGAACCGGCGGATTCGCTTTTGGACGCGGGCGTCGGCTATTGCTTTGCCGAACCGGGCCGCACCTATGCGGTTTTTCTGCTGCAGGGCGGCGAGCACAGCCTCGACCTGAAAGACGACGCGCAAAGCTATCATGTAACCTGGTTCGATCCCCGCAACGGCGGCAAGCTGTTAAAGAGTGACGTGCTTCAGGTGCAGGGACCGGGCAAGGTCTTTCTGGGGCGGCCGCCGCGCGACGCCGATAAGGACTGGGTGGTGCTGCTCTCCACTACCGTCACTGCGGTCAACGATCCGGCTGATCGGGAGACCTTGCCGAAAAGCTGCGAGCTGCTGCCGGTTTTTCCCAACCCCTTCAACATGGACACGGTCATCAGCTATCGCTTGCCCAAGCAGATGAGCGTCGAATTGGCGATTTACAATTTGCAGGGACAGGAGGTGCGCCGGTGGGTCAGCGAAGAACAGCCGGCGGGCGAGCAGCGGCTCGTATGGAACGGCAGTAATGCGCAGGGGCAGACGCTTGCAGGCGGTGTTTATTTTATCCGGCTGAAGGCTGAAGCCGAGGGCGAAAGCTTCGAAAAAACGCAGAAATGCTTGCTGCTGAAATAGCCGCGTATCGGGACTTACGACACGAAACGAAAAAGCCTCGGTAGCGTCATGCGGCCGAGGCTTTTTGCTAATGAAGCAGCGCTGACGGCGGAACGGGGGTCTTGGGCATCGAATCCGTTTGCCAATGGAGCGAAATCACCTCGCCGCCGTCGTTTTCGAAGAAGAGGATGCGGATTTTGTGCAGCCCTTTGGCGAGCGCGATTTCACCGGAGCGCGTTTCGGGCGCGTGCAGGCCGTCGTTGTCGATGAGCGTCTCGCCGTCGATGATCAGCCGCGAACCGTCGTCCGAGCGCAGGAAGAAAAAGTAGATATCGTCCTTGGGCACCATCAAGTAGCCGTCGAAGACCAGGCCGAAGCCATCCCCGCCCTGATAAGGGCCGCAGTCGATGGTCTGGGCGACGAACTCTTTTACCGGCGTCAACGTCTCGAAATCGGGCAGCGACTGCCATCGGCCCTCATAGGCGCGGCACAGCAGCCCGGGCATAAGACCGCTCGCCTTGATCGCCGGCTTGGGCTTGGCTTTGACGAACGTTCGGCTGACGATCGGGCTCTTTTTTCCGTCGGCTGTTTGCGAAAAAGCACGCAGCACGGTGTTGTCGCCGGTGATCACGATCGGCTTGCTGTAGCGGGTCGAGTTCACCGTAGGCGTGCTGCCGTCCAGGGTGTAAAAGATGGGATGGTTGCGCTTGTGCGTCAGCCGAACGACCGCTTTTTCCTTGATAAGCGTGCCCGGGTATTCGATGGACACCGGCTCGGCGGGGAAGTCAAAGCCAACGCGTTTGATTTTCACCGCCATGTACGGCCTGCCGGGCAGCTCGACGGCAAAGGGCTCGAAAAAAGTCTGCGGCAGTTCGTCGACGGTCATGTTCCAGGCGTCGATGACCTCGACCCGCCGGCGGCTGCAAGTCGGAAGCTCGAACGCGCGCGACGTCGGTTATTCTTCGCCAAAGTGGTAAAGGTAATACTCGCCCTCCTGGCCGCCGACGCCCTTCCATTCCGACGCATAACTGGGAATCACGACTTTCCACTCCCCTTCCTCGTGGAATAGAAAGGCAAGGTGAAGAGGGAGTGCTTTTATTCGACGGTGTAACAGGAAAGCCGTCTGAAAAAAATCTCGTTTGCTTTCATCGTCGAACTGATTACCTTTAACAAAAAAGACACAGCGACCGAACTTCTCAATGGAGGTTCTATGAACCGACGAAAAATCACCCGCAGAGACTTTCTCAAAACCGCAACCGCCGCCGCCGGCACCGTTACCCTCCTGGCGTCCGGCGCTGCGGGCACAACCGCAAAAACCGCCGTCGACCAGGTGCCGTTGGGCAATACCGGCCTCTTCATCAGCCGCCTGGGCATCGGCGTGGGCACTTTCGGGGGACGCGAACAGCGCAACCTGGGCCACGAAGGGTTCAACGCGCTGATTCATTACGCCTTCGAACGCGGCATCACCTACATCGACACCGCCGACGCCTACCGCACGCACCCCTTTGTGCGCGAGGCCATCAAAGGGCTGCCGCGGGAAAAGCTCTTCATCCTGACCAAAATGGGCGGACTGCCGGAAAACCCGCTCAAGGAGATCGACCGCTTTCGTGAGGAATTGGGAACGGACTATATCGATTGCCTGCTGATCCACTGCAAAATCACCGCCGATTGGGACGAAACCCACAAGCCGCTGATGGACGCCTTTTCCGAAGCCAAAGCTCGCGGCATCATTCGCTCGCACGGCGTCTCCTGCCATTCGCTGCCGGCGCTGATTAAGGCTGCACAGTTGTCGTGGGTCGACGTCAATTTGGTTCGCATCAATCCGCAGGGCGTAAACATCGACACGCCCAGCGAGCAGGTGTTCGACGTAAGCAAACCCGACTATGTGCCGGCCGTGTTGGAACAACTGGCGATCATGAGAAAGAACGGTCACGGCATCATCGGCATGAAGATCATGGGAGAAGGCGCCTTCAAAGACCCCGAAGATCGCCGCAAATCGATCGCTTTTGCCATGCAGCCGGGACTGTTGGATTCGATGACCATCGGTTTCAAGAGCGCCGAGGAGATCGACGAGGCGATCGCCAACATCAACGCCGCCTTGGCGGAACAAAAATGATCCGCTCTCGTCTTTTGTGCGTCATCGTGTAGATTTACAAACATCGGATCAGATCGCGGCGGGAGGTCCCGACCTTCACTCCCGCCGCTGTGAAAGGAGAGTGCGTGATATGAGATTCCTTGCCCTTGCTCTATTGTCCCTCAGTTTTCCCCTCTTTTCCCAGAACGTTACCCTCAACTCCCTTGGTTTTCTGCCGGATTCACCGAAAAAGGCGACAATCGCGGCCCGATGCGACCGCTTCGAAGTGAAGCGCAGCGACGGAACCGTCGTCTTTGCCGGTACGCCCGCCGGTCCTTTTTCTCAAGAAGACGTGAAGCAGGAGGTATTTATCGCCGATTTTTCGGCCCTGACAACGCCGGGAACTTACGTCCTCGAGGTACCGGGCGCCGGCCGTTCTCCCCAATTCCGCATCGCCGACGATGTTTACGACCGGGCATATACTACGGCCATGCGCGCCATGTACCTGTGGCGCTGCGGCACCGAGGTCAGCGGCGAGTATAACGGCAAAACCTACCGCCACGCCGCCTGCCACTTGGACGACGGCTATGACGACTATCTCGGCCGTCCCGGGGAAAAGCGCGACGGCATCGGCGGTTGGCACGACGCCGGCGATTACGGCAAGTATGTGGTCAACGCCGGCATTACCGTCGGCGCCCTGTTCCTGGCGTGGGATCACTTTCGACCGCAGATCGAAAAACATCCTCTCCATTTGCCCGAAACGGCGCCGGGGTATCCCGAATTTCTCAAAGAGCTGAAATGGGAAATCGACTGGCTGCTGAAAATGGCCTATCCCGACGGCAGCGGACGGGTGTCGCACAAACTGACGCGCACCCAATTCGAGGGCTTTGTGATGCCCGAAGAGGATGACGGCAAGCGCTTTTTCACCGTGTGGAGTTCTGCGGCCACGGCCGATTTCGTCGCCATGACGGCCATGGCAGCCCGCTACTTCAAGCCGTACGACCCCGCTTACGCGCAGACCTGCCTCGAGGCCGCGCTCAAGAGCTATGAGTTCCTCAAGAATCACCCCGACAACGAGCCGTTCCGCATGGGCGACTTTCGCACCGGCGCTTACGGCACGCACGACGCCGACGACCGCATTTGGGCGGCCGCCGAGCTGTGGGAAACCACCGGCGACCGCGCCTATCTGGCGGACTTTGAAAAGCGCGTCCGCGAGTACAAGCCGGAGCCCCGGCGCGGCGAGGCGGCGCCGTCCGCCGTTCGGCTGATCGACGACGACTGGGACTGGGGCAACGTGCGCAACCTCGGCGCCTTCACCTACCTTCTCTCGAAACGAGAGGGAAAAGACCCCGAGCTCTATGAAAGGCTGAAGAACGATCTCCTGGCAAGCGCCGACGCCATTGCCGCCCAAGCGCAAAAGGACGTCTACGGCCGACCGCTGGAGCGCTACTACTGGGGCTGCAACGGCACGGTCGCGCGGCAGACGCTCAACCTTCAGGTCGCTTATCGACTCGAACCGAAAAAGGAGTACCGCGACGCCGCTTTGGACGCCGTCGCCCACCTCTTCGGCCGCAACGTGTACGGCCGCTCTTACGTGACCGGACTGGGCGTCAATCCGCCCATGCATCCCCATGACCGTCGTTCCGGCGCCGACGGCATCGAAGAGCCGTGGCCCGGCTACCTGGTCGGCGGAGGCCACAGTGCGCTCGGCTGGGTCGACGAGGAGGCCAGCTATGCCACGAACGAAATCGCCGTCAACTGGCAGGCGGCGCTGATCTATGCGCTGGCCGGATTCGTTTCCCGCTGAAGAAAGGAAAGGGCGATGAACTGGATCAAACAGACGAGTTGGATTTGCTGCGCGGCGCTGCTGCCCGCAACCCTGATCGCGGCCGAGGGCTACCGCAACTTTCGCGCGGCCGTCTATGCCCGCGCCTATGAGGTCCGCGAGATGGGCGATCGCGCCAAGCTCGCGGAACGCTTCGACCTCATGCAGAAGCACATCAAGATCGGCAAAATCTATTTGGAGACGCACCGCGACCGCGTGCTCGTCGATCAAGCGACGCTGGATCAGGCAAAGGCCTTTTTTGCCGAGCGCGGCATAGCCGTGGCGGGCGGCATCACGCTCACCGTAAACGAGGCCAACCGCTTCCAAACCTTCTGCTACTCGGACCCGGAACAGCGGCGACAGGTGCGCGAAATCGTCGAGTTTACGGCGCGTAACTTTGACGAAATCATCCTCGACGACTTTTTCTTCACCAACTGCAAGTGCGAAAAGTGCATCGCCAAGAAGGGCAAGAAGAGCTGGACCGATTTCCGCCTCGAGCTGCTGACCGATGCCGCAAAGGCGCTGATCTTAAAACCGGCCGAGCGGGTCAATCCCAAGGTCAAAGTGATCATCAAGTACCCCAACTGGTACGAGCACTTTCAGGGCCTGGGCTTCAACCTGGAGACCGGCCCCAAGCTGTTCGACGGCCTCTATACCGGCACCGAGACGCGCGACCCGTCGAGCAACCAGCACCTGCAGGCCTATCTCGGCTATTTGATCTTTCGCTATTTTGAAAATCTGAAACCCGGCGCCAATTTGGGCGGCTGGGTGGACGGCGGCGGCATGCGCTACGCCGACCGCTACGCCGAGCAGTTGTGGCTGACGCTCTTTGCCAAAGCGCCGGAACAAACCTTCTTCGACTTTCGCGGCCTGCAGATGCCGCTGCGCCCCGCTCTGCGCGGGCCGTGGCAGGGACAAGGCACCAGCCTCGACTATGACGAAATGATCCGCCCCGCACTTTCGGAAGACGGAAGCTATACCCGCGAAGCCGTCCTGTCGCTGCTCGGCGGTTACGCCCTGGAACAGGTCGACCGCTTCCTCGGCGAACTGGGCCGACCGATGGGCATCAAAAGCTACAAGCCGTTCCATTCAACCGGCGAGGATTTCCTGCAGACCTATTGGGGCATGATCGGCATCCCCATGGATCTGGTGCCCGAGTTTCCGGCCGACGAAAAAATGGTGCTGCTGACCGAATCGGCGGCGTTCGACCCGTTGATCGTGGAAAAGATGAAAAGGCAGCTTCGAGGGGGCAACCATTTACTGATCACCTCCGGCCTGGTGCGGGCGCTCGGCCGCAGGCTCGACGACATCGTCGAGCTGCGCTGTACGGACCGCAAGGCATTGGTCAAGGAGTTCCGCGCCGGCTGGGGGCCCATGATCGCCGGCGACAAGGAAGTCCTCATTCCGCAGATACAATACCTGACCAACGACTCGTGGGAAGAGATTTCCGCATTCGACGGCACGAACGGTTGGCCGCTGCTGCATTCGGCAAGCTATGCCAAGGGAACGCTCTATGTGCTCACGATTCCGGAGAATTTCATCGACCTCTACCGCCTGCCGGCGCCGGTGCTCAACATGGTCCGCGCCGTGGTTTCGCGCCATCTGCCGGTGCGCCTCGAAGGGCCGGGACAGATCAGCCTGTTCCTCTATGACAACCATACGCTGATCGTCGAATCGTTTTTGGACGAAGCGGCGGACATTGCGTTGGTCGTCAAGAACGGTACGCTGGAAAATCTGCTGACCGGCGAACGGCTGAACGGCGAAGCGGTCACGGACTTTCGCCGGCAGGAGACCGGCGAAAAGCGTTTCAAGATGAGCATCAAACCCCATTCGTTCATCGTTTATCGAATCAACTGAACGAGGTATGACCCAAACACCATCAACAACCACCTGAAGGAGAGTCGTGATGAAAAAGGTTCTTCTGCTGATCGCCATCCTCACGACGGCCAATCTCATGGCCGCAGGCAAAGCCGATTTTTCCGGCACGTGGGTCTTTAACGAAGGCAAAAGCACATTGGATCAAATGGGCGCCGCCTTCATTCAGACCAAAATGGTCGTCAAGCAAAGCGACAATGAGCTTTACACAGCCAAAACGATGTCCTCCTTTGACCAGGGCGAAATGACCCTGGAGGAAAAGCTGACCCTCGACGGCAAGGAGTGCGCCTCGGAGTTCTTCGGCTCGCAGCGGGTCAGCACGGCCGTTTGGAACGAAGCCGGCGATGCCTTGACGGTTTCTTCGACCATCAAGTTCGATCGGGAAGGTCAAACCTCGGAAATCAAAATCAAGGAAATCTGGAGCCTTTCGCAGGACGGCAAGGCGCTGACGATCAAGCACACCTCGACTTCGGATTGGGGCGAGCGATCCATAACGATCGTTTTCGACCGTTCGGAAAACAAGAACTAAAGGCGTTCCGCATGACCGACGAACAATGGAACCGGCTGCTCGACGTGCTGCAAGGAAAGCCGTCGCAGCCGACCGCGGCTTTCATCATCGATTCGCCGTGGCTGCCTTCGTGGTACGGCGTCACCGTTCTCGACTATTTCAGCGACGATGAGGTTTGGTATCAGGCCAACTTGAAGGCGGCCGCAGAGTTTCCCGAGGTCATTTTCCTGCCCGGGTTTTGGGCTGAATTCGGCATGTGCACCGAGCCGTCGGCTTTCGGCGCCCGTTGCGCCTTCCCCCGCAACGAGTTTCCGCACGCGCATCCCGTCATCCGCTCGACGGCCGAGCTCGATCGACTGCCGCAGCCCAATCCCGAAACCGACGGACTGCTGCCTTTTGTGATCAACCGTCTTCGTCGAGCGCAGCCGCGCATGGAAAAAGCGGGGCACCGCATCCGCTTTGCCGTTGCGCGCGGCCCCCTGAACGTTGCCAGCTATCTCCTCGGCATGACCGAGTTGTTGACCGCGGTCATCATGGATCCCGAGGGCGTTCATGCCCTGCTGCGCCGCATCACCGACTTTTTGCATCAGTGGCTGGAGCTGCAGCGTAAAAGTTTTCCTTCCATCGACGGCATTCTGCTGCTCGACGACATCATCGGCTTTCTTGGGGAAGATCAGTTCATCGACCTGGCTCTCCCCTACTTCAAAGAGCTCTACGATCAACCGGCGGCCGTCAAGTTTCTCCATAACGACGCGCCGTGCCGCGTCTCCGCCCCTCATCTGGCGGACATGGGCGTCAATCTCTTCAACATGGGAATCGATGTGGAGCTCGCCGAACTTCGGTCGTTGGTCGGTGAACAGGTGACGCTCATGGGAAACATCCCGCCGCGCGACGTTCTGGCCGCCGCTTCTCCGGCCGAGGTGCGCGCGGCCGTGCACAAGCTGCAACGCTCTCTCACGGACCCAAGGCGCATCCTCTTTTCCTGCGGCGGCGGCATGCCGCCCGGCGTCTCTTCGGAAAACATCCGCGCCTTTGTCGGCGCACTCACCAACAACCCTGAGGTGTAAAAGCATGAATTCTGACAAAACCCCAAAAGCCGCTCTTTCCCGCAGGCAATTCATCGGCGCTGCCGGGGCTTCTGCGGCGCTGTTCAGCATTGTTCCCCGTCGCGTGCTGGGCGGGCCCGGCATCGTTCCGCCGAGCGATCGGGTTAACGTCGCCTGCATCGGCGTGGGCGGCATGGGCCGCAACAACGCCATGAGCCTGCGAACCCCGGACGCCATGGTGGAGCAATGGAAGAAAGAACAGGCGAATGCCCCGACGCCGGATCCTAAAACGCTGACGCCGGAAGAGGCCGAGCGCCTCGAGCGCAGGCGAAGGTTCCGCGAACCGCGTCAACTGGCCGAAATTTATGCCATCTGCGACGTCGATCTGGAATATGCCAAGCCGACCATCGAGGCTTACCCGAAGGCCAAGGTGTACCAGGACTTTCGTAAAATGCTGGAGAAGGAAAAAGAGATCGACGCAGTGGTCATCGCTACGCCGGACCACACCCATGCCGTCATCGCCATGTGGGCCATGAGGATGGGCAAGCACGTCTTTTGCCAAAAGCCGCTGACCAAGACGATCTACGAAGCCCGGCTTTTGGCGCGGACCGCCGCGGAAACCAAGGTGGTGACGCAGATGGGTAATCAGGGTCACGCGAGCGAGGGCGCACGCCTGATCAAGGAGTGGCTGACGGACGGCGCCATCGGCAAAGTGCATCGCGTGGCCGTGTGGACCAACCGTCCAATTTGGCCGCAGGGCAACCTGCAGCGGCCGAAGGAAGAGGTTGCCGTCCCGGCGTCGCTCGACTGGGACCTGTGGCTCGGCCCGGCGCCCTTAAAGCCCTATCACCCGGACGTTTGCCATTTCAAGTGGCGCGGCTGGCGCGATTACGGCACCGGCGCGTTGGGCGATATGGGGGCGCACCTCATCGATCATCCCTACTGGGCGCTCGACTTGGGGCAGCCGCTCAGCGTTCAGGCGTCGTCGACCGAGTACAGCAACGAAGCCTATCCCTTGGCCACCATCGTCACCTACGAGTTCGCCGCCCGCGGCGATCAGCCGCCGGTAACGCTCACCTGGTACGACGGCGGCCTTACACCGCCCCGTCCTGACGAATTGGAACCGGGTCGGCAAATGGGCACCGGCGGCAGCGGCGTCATCTATTACGGCGAAAAGGGCGTGCTCATGCATGGCGACTATGGCAACGCGCCGCGCCTCATTCCCGAGAGCAAAATGAAAGAGTACAAACAGCCGCCGCAGAGCATCCCGCGGTCGCCCGGAATTCACGAAGAATGGATCGAAGCCATCAAAAACGGCGGCCGCTCCAGCACCGATTTCAGCTACTCCGGTCCCTTGACGGAAACCATGCTGCTGGGCAATGTGGCGGTGTTCATGAAACAGAAAAACACCAAGCTGCTGTGGGATGCACAGGAGGGCAAGTTTACCAACGTGCCCGAAGCCAACGACCTGCTGCATTACGAATATCGTGAGGGATGGTCGCTTTAAAGAAAAGAGCCGAGACCTTTCGCGGCCGAGTGCTGCAACAGGCGACAGGCCTCGCCCTTTTATGATCAACCCGTACGATCGCAAGAACGGCTCGGGCACATAGCCCGGGCCGTTCTTTTTAATGACAATTTCATACCGCAAACACGCACGCGGGTTTGCCGCGCTCGGCGCGGGGAAAGATACACCCTTTTCGCCCGAACGAGCAAGCGAAACAGCGGCGGAGAACGTCACAGCGTCGTCATTTTTCTCATGAGGCGACTCGGCTTTCGGCCGGTGTGAACACGGTGCTGTAAAAAGGGAGGATTATGATGAAAAGACTATTAGCCTTCATACTCGCTGCAGTGGTGTTTCTCTCGGTCCATGAAGCCATGCACGTATGGACGGCATCGTTTTACCATGAATTCGAGACGCTGCGGCTGAGGCCCATCGGCCCCGAAGTGATCTATAAAACCGCCGTCGAAGAGCGGAGCGGCCGTCATTGGGCCCTGATTTCCGGAGCGAGCTCGGTGACGACTCTGTCGATAGGCTACCTGTTGCTGCTTTTCAGCAGAAGACTCGCCCGTCTATCCTCCCGCTTCTTGAAATCCGTTCTGTTCTACTTGACGACGGCGTCGCTTGTGGTCGACCCCTTCAATCTCTCCTTCGGGCCGTTCCTCTACGGCGGGGACGCGGAAGGGATAGCAGTTGGGCTGGGCGTCAACCGGTATTTGGTTCAAGCGTTTTTCCTTGCGTTTCTTCTGGTCAATCGCGAGGTTGTCATTCATAAGCTTTTTCCCTTATATCGGGTAAGCAGCGGTCACCTGCTGTTTCGACCGCTGCTTTTCAAATCAAAGGGCTCGAATAGGTAATAGACCGGCAGCCCATTCTGCAGCGGGCGGCAGCATGAATGCGCCGGAGAAATTCCGCCTTGACCCCCTGGCACCGGCCTTTGCCTAAAAGGCCTAAGAAAGTTTTTACGAACGCAATTACGGCCGTTTCCCCCTCCCGATCGTTTTCAACGCTGCGCTTTGGGTCAATGCTCATATAATGCGCTTGACTTTTAGAGATTCGATTCTTACGTTTCGCAGCGAAAAGGCTTTTGCCGGCGCGTGAACAAGCCCCCCGAACATTTTATGGGGAAAGAGAATTAGTCGGGTGTGATATGAAAGACAACCGCAAGGGGTTCGGCCTGCAGCCGACGATTCGATCAATCCCCCGCTTTCGAACTGACGCTCGTCCGCTAAAACCCATTTCTCTGCGCCTGCCGGTTTCCATGAAAGCCGCTTTTTTCCCTCGAAACGAAAGTCAGCACAAGTGCAAAGCGCAAATGGTCGGCCGATCGGCCTTTGACAGATAATCAAAGACGTTATTTGGGGAGAACATTATGAATCAAGAAGACATGAGTCGTCTATCCACGGGCATAGCCGGACTCGACGAAATTTTGCACGGCGGCTTGATTCCGAATCGTTCCTACTTGGTGCGCGGAGGCCCGGGCAGCGGCAAGACCACCCTTGGGCTGCATTTTCTCCTGGCCGGCGCGGCCGCTGGCGAGAAATCCCTCTTCATCACACTCGAAGAACCCGAAGCCTATATTCGCGGCAACGCTCAGATTAGAGGCATAGATCTGAAGGGCATCGATTTTCTCGACCTCAGCCCCACTTCCGAATTCTTTGCCGAAGTGGAAACATACGACATCTTTTCTCCCGCCGAAGTGGAACGCCTCCCCATTACGCAAAAGATCATCGAGAGCGTAACCTCGCTCAAGCCGCGCCGCGTCTTCCTCGACCCGATGACGCAGTTCCGCTACCTCTCCTCCGACGTCTTTCAGTTCCGTCGCCAGGTGCTTTCCTTCCTGCGCTTCCTTCATGAACACGGCGGGACGGCGCTGTTCACCTCCGAAAGCAGCGGCGAAGCGCCCGACGACGACCTGCAGTTCATGAGCGACGGCGTGATCGAACTGGAAAACAATGCGCAGGGGCGCGGCGTCATCGTCCGAAAATTCCGCGGCAGCGATTTCTGCAGCGGCCTCCATTCGATGCGCTTGACCGCTGAAGGCATCAAGATCTACCCTCGGTCGATTCCCGAGCATCATGCGCGCCAATTCAGCGCCGATCAAATCTCTTCCGGTATCGCCGAGATCGATCAACTGCTGCGGGGCGGCATCGAACGGGGCACTGTAACCCTCATTACAGGCCCCAGCGGCGTCGGCAAAACCACGCTGGGGCTGCAGTTCATGAAAGAGGCGGCCTCACGCGGCGAACGCTCCGCGATTTACTCCTTCGAAGAAGAAACCGAAATCATGCTGCTCCGCGCAGAGAACGTCAACATCCCGGCGCGCAGCATGGTGGAGAACGGAACGCTGAAGGTGATGAAGGTCGAGCCGTTGCGCCTGTATCCGGACGAGTTCGCCCAAGTCGTTCGCCGCCATGTTGAAGAAGAAAAGGTGCGCGTCGTAATGATCGACAGTGTGGCGGGATATCAGCTCGCCATTCGCGGCGAAGGATTGAAGGCCCATCTTCACGCGTTGAGCAAGTATCTGCAGAATATGGGTACTGCTGTGCTCATCGTCGCCGAGGCGAGCACCGTGGTCGGCGATTTCTCCATCAGCGACGAAGGCATCAGTTTCGTAGCCGACAACATCCTCTTTTTGCGCTATCTCGAAATCGGCGGCGAGCTGCGTAAAGCCGTCGGGGTGTTGAAAAAGCGGCTGAGCGATTTCGAGAAAACGCTGAGGGAATTCGAAATTACGAGCAGCGGCATCCGAGTCGGCCGGCCGCTCACCGACCTCCGCGGCATTCTGTTGGGCGAACCCGAGTGGGTGACGCCGAAAGGATAGCGCTGTATGTCCACTCCCCCCCTCCTGCTGACGGTCGGCAGCAACAAGCGCAATTTAGAGTTGCTGGCGCAGTTTCTCGGCAGGCTAGGCTATCGAAGCCATGCCGTTTCGAGCCTCGAAGCGCTCGATCGTGCCCTTTGCGAGCTCGAGGAAATCAAACTCGCGCTGGTGGACATCAGCGGTTTTGATCGCGGCATCTGGAAGCGATGCGAACGGCTGCAGGAGAAGGACATTCCGGTTCTGGTCATTTCGCCGAAACAGAGCGCCGTCATTCGGCAGCAAAGCCTGACGCACGGCGCGCGCGGGCTGCTGGTCAAGCCACTGGTTATGCGCGACCTGGCCGGTCTCATTCGCAATCTTTTAGGATAGCTTGCCATGAGCAAAATACTTTTACTCATTGACCACCGCGGCAATCGTCGACTGTTGCATGAGGCATTGTCGCACCACTACGACGTGATCGTCGCCGAATCGACCGAAGACCTAAAGGAAACATTCGATCTGGGCATCGTGGACGGCATCGCGCTCGACCGCTGTTTAGAACGTATTCTGGAACGCAAGAGGAACGAGCTGCCTTCGTTTCTACCCTTTCTCTTTGTGACCGCACGAAAGGACGTCGGCATGGCGACGCGCCACCTGTGGAAAAGCATCGACGAGCTTTTGATTACCCCCCTCGAAAAGATCGAGCTGCAGGCGCGTGTGGAGAGCCTGCTCAAAACGCGGCAACTCTCGCAGGAGCTATACTCCGCGATGATTCAGGAATCGCCCATCGCCATCATGTTGTTCGACAGCAAGGGATGCGTTCATCATTGGAATCAGGCGGCAGAGCACCTTTTCGGATACACGCAGGCGGAAACGTTGGACAAGATTCCGCCGATTTTTACGGATGAGACGCTGAAGGATCCAAAGTCTCACTGGCACCGGGTTCTTTCCGGTGAACAAGTACGAAATGTAGAAATGCATGCCAGGAAAAAGGACGGAACCGAGATCGACATCCAAGTCAGCGCCGCCCCGCTGCATGATACGAACGGAAAGATTTCGCATGTTGTGTGCATGGCCTTCGACATCACCGAGGGCAAGCGCACGGCCGAAGATTTAAAGCGCCGCAACGAAGAACTGCTCCGATTCACCCGCGCTGCGACCGGCCGTGAACTGCGCATGATCGAACTGAAAAAGCAGGTCAACGAGCTTTCGCGCCGATTGGGCGAAGCACCGCCCTATGCGCTCGATTTTCTACAGGACGACCTTCCCTCCTCCTCCATCGATCCCCTAACGGAGGAGGAGGATTCGTAAAACGACGACGAGGAGGGCCAGCAGAAAGCCGTTCGTTGCATGGCCGAGGCGCGAAATCGACCGAAGAACGGCGCCCCCGATCGCACGCTAATTTTTGAACGGACTAGCGCATGGGCAGAGCAAACGGCCTCACGCAGCCGTTAATCCTTCACCACAAGGAGAAAACATGACACAATACGCAGAAGAGCCGCCTAAAATAGCCAAAGCCCCCACCCACATCCCAGGACTGGACGACATCCTGGAGGGCGGACTGCCGCGAGGGCGCACGACGGTCATCAACGGCGCGCCCGGCTCGGGCAAGACGCTGCTGGGGCTGGAATTTCTCTACCGCGGCGCGCTG
>FWPV01006721.1_pt1 | contig 21628 bp, 13 predicted proteins | sample 2228371 | NCBI WGS metagenome assembly FWPV01 (sample SAMEA103939776, study PRJEB20133) | metagenome | reverse complement strand
ATGTCGGTCCATCCTGCGCGAGGGCAGCCAGATGGTGCAGGTGCCCGACATCCCCATCACCCACCAGCAAGTCACGTCTCACGTTTCACGCATCACGCCTCACGTTTCACGCATCACGCCTCACGTTTCACGCTTCACGCTCCGCTTCCTCACCCCCACCCGCATCATCGAGCGCGGCCACCTGCTCAAGCCGGAGACCTTCCACTTCCGTCCCTTCTTCCAGCGGCTGATGGAGCGGTTGGAGGCGTTGAGCCGCGACTTTTCCGATACACCGCTCGTCTTCGGCGACCCCAAGGGGCTGATCGAGGCCGCCGGACGTGTGCGCGTGGTCGAGAATCGCCTGATCTGGGAAGAGCTTCGCAGCTACTCCACCCGCCGCCACGCCGAATCGCCCATCTCCGGGCTGGTGGGCACGGCCACGCTGGAAACCGCCGATTGGTCGCCGTTCCTGCCCTGGCTGGTGTGGGGACAGTTCACGCATGTAGGGAAGGATGCGGTGAAGGGGAATGGGTGGTATAAAGTATGCCCATCATCCAACACCTGATCGTAGACCAATACGGCGCTTTCCTGGGCAAACACTCTGAACGCCTGCGGGTGAGCAAGGACAAGGAGGTGCTGGCCGAAGCGCCGCTCCTGCACCTGGAGAGCGTGCTGGTCACCGGGCAGGGGATCAGCCTGTCGGCCGACGCCATCGAAGCCTGCACCCAACGGGGCATCCCCATCTTTTTCCTCGACAGCCTGGGCCGGCCCTACGCCGCCCTGTATAGCGCCGGCCTCACCGGCACGGTGCTGACCCGCCGGGCACAACTGGCAGCTTTGGCCGCCGATCTGGATGGGGAGGTCTATGGCCGACGAGGGGTAAGCGCAGCCCTGGCCTTTGCCGAAGGCAAAATCCGCAACCAGGCCAGCCTGCTACGCTACATGGGTAAATATCGCAAAGAAGCGGCCCCAGAACTGTTCCAGGAGATGGATCACTGCGCCGCCGAGGTGCTGGCCCATCTGGCCGACCTGCAAAAGCTGGCCGGAGCCGCGCGGGTGCAGGAGATCCGTTTCGAGCTGCTGGGCATCGAGGGGCGGGCCGCCCGGGCCTACTGGCGCGCCATCCGGCTGGTGCTGCCGGACAAATACGCCTGGCCGGGACGTCGCCATCGGGGGGCCAGGGACCCGGTCAACAGCGCCCTGAACTATGGCTATGGCATCCTGTATAGCCAGGTGGAACGCTCGCTGGTCCTGGCCGGCCTGGACCCCTACGGCGGATTTGTTCACGTGGACCGGCCAGGCAAGCCCAGCCTGGTGCTGGACCTGATCGAAGAGTTCCGTCAGGCAGTGGTAGACCGCACCATCCTTGGTCTGGTCAACAAACGGGTCAACCTGGAACAGGATGAGCGAGGAATGCTCGCCCCAGAGACGCGGCGAATGCTGGCCGACAAGGTGCTGGCCCGCCTGGAAGGAACCGCCCGGTACGAAAAGAAGCAGTTGCCGCTGCGCGCCATCCTGCAGAGTCAGGCCCGGCACCTGGCCACCTTCCTGCGCGGCGAGCGACAAGAGTACCGCCCCTTCATCGCCGCCTGGTAAAGCCCAATGCGTTGCCTGGTCATCTACGACATCCCCGACGATGCTAAGCGGACCAAAGTGGCCGACGTATGCCTGGATTACGGCCTGGACCGCATTCAATACAGCGCCTTTCTGGGGGAGCTTTCGGCTACCTACCAGGACGAGCTGATGATCAAACTGAAAAAGACGCTGGGACGCAAGGCGGGCAACATCCAACTCTTTCCGCTGTGCCCCAAAGATTGGGAAAGGCGACGGGTGATTGAGAATGAAGGATGAAGAGTGGAGAGAAGAGGGAGAGGTGCCGTGGCGGGTGACAGATTTGAAGCAGTATGCCTATTGTCCCCGGATTCTATACTACCATGCCTGCCTGCCGCGAATACGGCCAACGACCTACAAGATGCAAGCCAGCCGTGAGGCTCACGAGGAAGCCGACGACCTGGAGCGGCGACGCAGCCTGCGCACCTACGGGCTAAAGGCCGGCGAGCGGCATTTCAACGTCCCCCTTTTCTCTAAACGGCTGGGAATGAGCGGCGTGGTGGACCTGGTCATCGAAACAGAAACGGCGGGGCAGCAAGAGGCAATTCCGGTGGACTATAAGCTCTCGGAAAAGGTGGCCGAGCATTGGGAGCTACAACTGACCGCCTATGCCGTAATGCTAGAAGAAGCGTGGGGAATGCCGGTCAGGCGGGGCTTTTTTTACCTGATCCCCTTGCGGCGGGCCAGGGAGGTGCGCATCACGGCCCGGCTGCGCACCCTGTTGGATGAGACACTGGCGGCGATGAACGCCATCCTCTTGCAGGAACAGATGCCGCCGGCCACCTGTCGGCGGGCCAAATGTGTGCCATGCGAATTCCGACGCTTTTGCAACGACGCCCTCTAAGCCCGGCGAGGCTCAGCTATGAGGTGCAGCACACATAGCAGCGGCCTTTGGAGCCAGGGCCACACTTTAAGCCCCGGCTCAATCCCAAAACCCCCTCGTGCTTGTCCGTGCCTCAAGCTATTTTTTTAAATCCACTTCAAAATCCCCACAAACAGGATGAGGGCAACGAGGTCCACGCCCCAAATGGTTCCGACTACAATGGCCCTCTTTCTCAGGCTTCTCATATCGTACACCCAGAAAGCCACCAGGAAGAAGGTCAGGTAGCCGAACAGAAAGATGAGCCAGGGCGCGCGGGCGTTCCACCACGAATAATCCCAGGTAAGGGCCCCCACGGAATTGAGTAGCACCTCGACAAACACGCAAAAGATGGACCCGGCAACGGCAAAAAACAGCCGGTTAGGAACGCCCAAAATCTTGAGCCTCTTGTCAGAGGGAAGCATCCGAGAAAAAACAACCCCGGCAATGGCGAACATAAAACAGATCTCGATGTTCAACCCGATCAGGATCAGGTAGGCTGTTTTCCCTGGCGTGCCCCACACCGGCGCTACCCCGGTAAAGTGAAAGACCAACCCATTCCAAATCTCGTTGAACCAGTCCATGCCCCAGAAGGCCAACCCGGCCAGGATCAACCTCCAGTTCCGGCGCTCGATCTCGACAGCATAGACGTACACCACCAGGGCAAAAAGGGGGATGACATACCATTGAAACTGGCTGCCATCCCGCAGAATGCTCAATGCTTGCGCTGCAGATTGCGTCGGCATAATTCTCCTCCTTGGATGCTATGGTTCTTCTACATTATAGCCGGATTTGCGTTGGAGGGCAAGTCGGTGTATGATCCCTTTTGTGATCCGATTCCGAGGACTCGTCTTTGATTTCAACGGCGTTTTGTGGTGGGATAGCCCCCTGCAGGAACGGTCCTGGCGGCAGTTTTCGGCAGCCATGCGGGGCACCCCTCTCTCTGACGAAGAGATGCGGGTCCACGTCCATGGACGCACCAACCGCCACACCCTGGAATACCTCGCCGGCCGGGCCTTAACCGACCAGGAGCTGCCACGGCTTGTCCAACAGAAGGAACAGATCTACCGCCAGCTCTGCCTGGAGCAAGGGCAGGGGTTCCGGTTGTCGCCAGGCGCAGTCGAGCTCCTCGACTTTTTGGTCAGGCACAGCATTCCCCGCACCATTGCCACCGCCTCCGAACGGACGAACCTCGACTTTTTTTTCAAACACCTCGGCCTGGATGCCTGGTTCGATATCGAACAAGTGGTGTACGACGATGACACCCGACCGGGCAAACCGGCCCCCGATGTCTACCTCCAGGCCGCCCGCAACCTCGGTCTGGAGCCTGCCCACTGTGTCGTCGTCGAGGATTCGCCCTCAGGCCTCCGCGCTGCCCACGCTGCCGGGATCGGGTATATTATTGCCCTGGGACCGGCTTCTACCCACAAGCAGTTGGCCTGCCTGGCAGGAGTGGACCTGGTCATAGAGACCCTGCACCAGGTGCCACGCGAGCAGTTGTTCACAATTGGCCGCATCCGGCAAGCAGAAGCTATACGGTCACGATAGACTTTCAGGCGAGGGATATAGTAGCACCCGCGCCGCGACCACCAGGTGCCAGACCAACGTAGCCAGCGCCAACCCGGCCAGCCCGGCCGCAACCAGCTCCCCTACCGACGAGAGAGGCATCCCCTGGAGCCACGACAGCAGAAGCGACATCCTGCCCAGCAACAAGCGCCCCAAGCCCGATAGCCAGGCCGGGATCTGCACGGCCAGCGTCAGGCCATAGATCACGCCTCCCCAGCGCCCTGGCCCGGTGCGCCGGCGCAGCCAGGCCGTCAGCCCGCCAAGGCTTACAATGGAGGCCAGCCCCGTCCCCAGCACCCGCACCCTGGGGTCTTCCCAGGGCGAAAACCACAGGCCATGAGGTAGCGACAAGGCCAGCATCTCAGCCGTCACTGCGGCAACGAGCAAAACGGCATAGCCCACCGCCAGGGCCAGGAGGCGGCGACGTGTGCGCTCGGCAACCGGCGCAATCCCCCCCTGAACCCCCTCCATCAGGTGCCAGAGTTGAAGCAGGACGGCCAGGAGCGCCAGCCAGGGTGCGGTGGCGGCCAAGACCCGCGCTATGGGCAAGAGCAGCGTCCAGGCCCCGGCCGGCACCCGGTAGTCGGCGCTGCGCCAGGGCATGGCCGCGCCGCTCTCCGGCAAAAGGGACGGGTCCAGCAGCGATGGCATGAGCAGCGCCGCCAGCCCCAGCAAGAGGACCGTTGCCGCCAGCGGCGAGACCAGGGGCAGACGCCCCCTTGCTGCTCGTCGGGCGTGCCACCAATAGGCCGCACTGAGGATGCCCACGGCCAGCAGCATGGGGATCAGCAGCAGGTTGTTCAGCCAGTCAAACAAGGCCGGGGCCGAGGAGTCCATCCAGGTAAAGCCCAAGATGAACAAGATCGTGCCCCCGGCGATGAACAAGCCCAGTAGCAGGACCAGCATCCCCCAATAGGCCCGTGGCCGGACCGGGCGGGCCGCCAAAATACCCAGCCCATAGAGGATGGCCAGATAGGGCAATGGCGAGGGGGGGAGCAGGGGTTGGTAGATCTGCCACGGGGCAAAGCCCTGGCCCAGAGCATACAGCAGAGAGCTACCCCCCATCACCCCGGCTGCCAGCGCCAGATGAGTGCCCGCCATAGCGGCCAGCCAGCGCGCCCGCCGGTAGATCACACCGGCCAGGCAGAAGGCCATAGCTACCGCCAGGTTGGCGATCAGCGCGATCCCCTGCTCATAATCGCGATAGGTCGCATACTCGGCCCCGGCCAGTTCGGTGAGCAGGTGAGCCTGCATCAAAGCCAGCGTCGCCAGCAGCGGCAACGCCAGCCGGGTCAGGCCGCTTGCCCGGTGAGTAAAGATCGGTATGGCCAGCAGGGTCAGCGCCGCATAGCCCCACACCCCCCAGCGGTTGAGGGGATAGCCGCCGGCGCGCAGCCCAAAGCCGATCATGTCGGCAGCGACCAGCAGGTGCACCACCAACAACAGGGCGGCGACAAGGTAGGGCAGCAGGGCAGCCCACCGTCGGGCCAGTGCTGCCGGCGCGATGTCCAGGTGGCGCACCCGCCAGGCAGCGATGCCCAACAGCACCGCTCCCCCCAGAAAGCCCAGCAGCCAGGGGCGCAACTGCCGCGCCTGCCGTGCCTCCCACGATTCGCGGGCTCGTGGCCCATGCGTCACATCAAGTTGGTTTGCCCCCTCCAGCACCTCGGCCAGGATGCCGCGAACCGCTTCGTAACGGGCCGGATCGGGCCTGGCCCCCCATCCGGCCAGCAGGTCTACCGCCTCGGCCGTCCGCCGGCGCAGGGCCGCAACCTGCGCCTCGAGCGCCTGCCGCTCGTCGCCTTGAGGCACAGCCCAGGCGATCCGCTCTGGCGTCCAGGCATCCAGCCGCTCCACCAGATGCGCGAGCCCCTCGGACAGGGCGCCTATCCGCTCCTCCCAGGCGATGGCTTCCACATCCAGACCGGAAGGTGTGCCGGTCAGCTCCTCGACCACAGCCACGAGGAAAGCCAGGTTGTCGGCGGCAAAGAGGGGGGCCGGCTGGCCCTGATCGGCTGCCAGAGAGACGATACGCATCCCGTTCACCAGCGACGGCAGGCCCAACACCACCACCCGCCCCTGGCCAATCGGCTCCACGGCCAGGGCGCCCTGCCCGTCAAGCTGCGCCCAGGCCTCCCCCGATAGCGACCGTACCGGCTGGAAGCGGTATTGGGCGGCCAGGGCAAACGACCGGCCGCTCACCCCTCCCGCTGCCGGGTGAAACGCCTCGTCGTTCCAGGCAACCGCCTGCCCCGCGTCGGCCAGGATGCCAAGGGCCGACAGGGCTGCAAAGTCGCACCGATAGGTTGGGTCAAGGATGAACAGCACCTGCCCGCCGTTGGCGACAAAGTTGCGGATGACCCTCGCTTCCTCGGAAGTAAGGTTGAAATCGTAGGTGACCATGCTGCCGTCAGGGCCACCCCCGGCGGCGTAGCAGCTCATCCAGGGCACGATGAGCAACCGGACGCCGGCCAGCTCCTCGGCGGTGATGGGCGGCGACTCGATCCCTAGGCCGGGTCGGGGGTAAATGCCCCTTTCGGCAAAACGGTACCGCACCTGGTAATTCCCCTCACCGAGGAGGGTGTACAGGTCGGGGCGAGGAAAAGGTTCCGTGGGCCCCAGGCCGCTGCGGGGGCCGTTGTCAACCAGGATCAGCGGCACAGCAGGCGTTGCGCCGGTGATGCTTGCAGTAGGGGTTGGCCGGGGCAGGGCAGTCGGTTGCGGTGTGGCGGTCGGAACCGGCGATACAGCCGTAGGGGGCAGGAATGTAGTTGCGGTCGAGGCGTGGCGCAGCAGCACCGAAAGGGAGAGGCCCAGGAACAGAACCAGGAGCATCGCCGCCGCCGTCCCCAGGGCGTTGGACACCCACACCCGCCAACGCAACCAACCGGCCTCTCGCCGGACCTGGGCCAGCACAGCTTCCTGCCGCTCTGGCGAGAGCCCTCGACGGGGCAGCTTGCCGAATACGCGATCCTGAGATGCATACTCCCGGGCCAGTGCTGCACAGCGAGGACAGGTTGCCAGGTGGGCCTCCACCTGGCCCCGCTCGGCAGTGGTCCACTCGCGGGGCGATATAGCTAGCAGTGGCCGGATCTGCTCACATTTCATGCGATCTCCTCCGTCTCCTGGCCGTTGATTGCTCGAAACACCTGCCGGAACTGCTCGCGGGCGCGGAACAGGCGCATTTTAACCGCATCACGGCTGAGGCCTAGCACCTCGGCGATCTCGGCTGTAGACAGGCCCTCGACCAGGTGCAAGAGCAAAAGGCTCCGGGTATCGGGCGACAGGCGGACCAGAGCGGCCTGCACCGCCAGCCGATCGGCAATCGTTGCAGAGGGGTTGGGGAAGCACAAGGCCGGGTCGCGGTCGCTATCCAGCAATGGCACCCATTGAACCAGGCGCGCCCGCCGGAGCTGATCGCGGGCAGCATTGGTGGCAATACGGTAGAGCCATGCTTTGGGGTGCTCTACCTTGGTGCCGCGCGCCAGGGCCCGGTAGGCCCGCAAAAAGGTCTCTTGGGCCAGTTCCTGGCCCTGTTCCGCATCGCCTAGCAGGTTGCTCAGGTAGGAAGTGATGGCGTGCTGGTAGGCGGCGAACAGTGTTTCAAACTCGTCGGCTATCAACGGCGTCGTTCCCTCCTGATCTGAAGACGAACGGGCGAGGCGATCGGTAACACGGCCGATGATAGAGAGAAGGTACTTGCTCAGGTGCCAGGCACTTTTGCCCGAAAATTGCCGTTTCGGACGATTCCGAGGTCGGAGCCGATTGCGATTTCTGGCGAATTCAAGTGGCTGGCACTTTCAAAGAATCAGGCTGAACAGCCGCCGGCGTGCGGGGCCTCCTGCCCCAACGGGCGTCCCGGCCTCCAGGCCAGATCGCTGTACTCGGCCAGCGACAGCACGGCCGCCGGTTCGGGAAAGACCTCCAGCAAGAAGGCCGGCAGAGGCTCAGGGGCCAGGGGGTCTATGGTGGGGCGGATCGGGCGGCATAGTAGGCGCGGCAGGTAGGGCGCACGCCTTCCAGATAGAGCCGCTCACAGATGACCGGATCATCTGCTGCCTCGTAGACCGCCTGGAGGCACATGTCGTCGATCCAGATGGAGGCCAGGCGACAGACATCGGGGTTGAGGCTCTCGACGGCGTGGCGCTCAACGCAGGGATAGAAAAGCTGTTTGTCCAGCCCCTTGCAAGCCTTTTTGGCCGCCTGCACGGCGGGGTCCCGTTCCCAGGCTTTGGCACCACAGCCGGCCAAAAATATGCCCAGAAACACCAGAACCGATAGACGCCAGATCCTGGTCATAGTCATTCACCTCCAGCAATCAGTCTGCTTATGTCCACGATATAGATCCGCGCCGGCCCGGTTTCATCGTCGTAGGTCAGGGCCAGGTATCGCCCATCAGGCGAAAAGGTCAGATTGACCTGCCAGGCAGCCAGGAGCAAAGAGCCACTCCCCTCGGTCAGGATGCTGACCCGACCGGTTTCCGGCCGGAACATTGCCAGCTCGCCGGCAGCATCAAAGAACAACAAGAACGTGCCCCGCGGTGACCATTGGGGCCGCAGGCGGCCGTGGAAAAATTCCCATACGTCCAGGGCGACGTCCGGTCCTTCCGCAGAAAAGCGCACCCGCTTTTCCTCCATGTCCAGGACCACCAGGCTATAGCTCTGTGCCCTGCCTGTTTGGGGGTGTATGCCCATGTAGATGCCATTCTCCACAGTGAGCTTGCCCGGCACCAGGAGGGCGACATACCGCCCATCGGGCGACCGGGCCGCATCCAGCACATCGGGCGCGAACAGGGTGGCGGTGTCTGCCTCCAGGTCCCACAGGTAAAGGTCGGGAGCCGTCCCCTCTGCCGGTATCCAGCCCTGATCCCAGGCTACGGCCAGGATCTGCTGTCCATCGGCGTCGGCCCAGTCGGCAAAGGCAGTGCCGGTGGTTCCAGGCAGGGGGAGCGTGCGGGTGATGGCTGCCGACGGGGGCCAGGCCGGCGCTGGCGTATCAGGCGCAGCGATGGTGGCACTGTCGCGGTGCACCAGGGTGAAATTGATGCGCCCGCCAGGGCCGTGCTGGGCCACGATCCAGGGGATGCCCGGCTGCAAGAAAAAGCGCGGACCAAAGATGTGCAGGTTCAGAAGATCGCCGGTTGCCAGGTCCAAGGCATATAGATATTCACACTCGGTGCCACAGTGCGCGTGGAAGGCCAGTGTGCGGCTGTCTAGCCAACCAACCAGGCCGATGGCATACGATGGACCGCTGAGGGTGGCCTTCCAGCCAGGAAGCAGGTCGCGCAGGTCCAAACCATCAGGCGTCACACTGCCCAGGGTTCCTACAGACACGGGCTGGCCTTCCACATCCCGCTCGGTGCTGGAGCGAAAGAGGAGTCGGCTGCCATCGGGCTGCCAGAGGAGGCCAGGCTCACCCCACATCGCGCCCAAGACCGGGCCAGTGAAGACCGTCTGCGGGGCAAAGTCGGGGGCACGGGCCAGGGCCAACCCATCGGCGTTGTGGAATGCCAGGCTACTTCCATCTGGAGACCAAGCGGGCAGGCCGGTCGAAGCTGCCGTGAGAGCCGCAACCAAGGCCACTTCTGCCTTCCACCTGATCTGAGAAGGCACGGTTGTAGGCGTCGGCGGCGCGGGAGTTGCCGTGGGTGGCGCCGGGGTGGACACCGGCAAGCAGGTCCCGTCCGGCGCATTGGTCCTGGCGGCGATCACCACCAACCCTTCCAGGCTCAGCGCCGCCACCGGCGCCCGCAGTTCCAGGCCAACATCGCCGCACTTCCAGTCGAGCACCCACCAGCCGAAGCGCCGGGTGGCATAACCTGTCACCTGCCCCACCGCCACGACGCTGGCCTCTGGATCGTAGCGGGCTGTCCCCCAGCCAAAATCGGCCCAGGGCCGGCTGACAACCATCTGGGTCAGTTTCAGCCACTCCCTGCTGCCCAGCCGGTAGAGCTGTGTGGCCTCTGCCCGGTAGCCGTCGTCTGAGGCCCATGTCTCGATCTGAACCTTGTCAATCTTGGCCCCGGCTGGCAAGAACCCCGGCCGGTAGAGCGGAAACTCACTGGCGGCCTGGGCTGCTTCCAGGGTGTTGTAGCTTTGGCGCACCGGTTCCTCTCCGGCATAGAACGTGGCGTCAGCCTCCGACGTGCCGGGCACGGTGGCGGTGACGACCGCAGTCACGTAACCAGGGGCGGCAACCCAGGCTCGAACGGCAACCTGGGCCCCATCCTGGCTCAGGTAGGGGTCCAGCTCTGCCGACCAGGCGCCGTCAGTCTCATCGGCCAAAGACCGGGCATGGCTGCCATGAATTGAGGTGGCTTCGAGCAGCCCCCAAAAAGGGCCGGGTGGTGTTCTTCCCTTCTCGTCGGTCACGCGCAGCTTCCAGCCATATCGGTTGGCCTGCAATTCAGCCTGCAACTGCTGACCGGCAGCCGGGGCAATCACCTGCAGCGGGATCGGCCCGGCTTCCAGGCGCAACCACAGGTTGTCCGGCCCCTGCGGCTGGTCGGGCGCGGGTCGGCTGAATTGCGCCTCGACCCAAAGTGTGTAGGTGTGGGATAATGGCTCATCCTCTGGCGGCACCTGAAAGGTGAGCGAGTCGGTCACCAACTGACCGGGAGACAGCTCGACCAGGCGCGGAACGCCACGTAGCATGGACCAAGAGAGCCAGGGCCACGGCGCCGGCTCTATGCCCTGGTCGTCCACCAGGGTTGGCCAGGCGATCTGGCTGCCACGGCCGATCACAAAGACCGTCTCTCCCCCGTCGTTGCGTAGAATGACCTCCGCTTGCCCCCCCTCGCCGGCCAGGTAGACACTCTTGGGCAGGCGTACCTCCAGGCTAAGCCCGGCGCGCCGGACCGTGACCACCGACGGTTGGCCGGTCTGCACTGTGGGCGGCCCGGCGGTGGGAAAAGGGGAAGCGGTAGCACGGGTGACAATGGCCGTCTGGCGGGCAGCATCCTGGGTGGCGTAGGCGGCCGGCGGAGTGACAATGGTCGAGGTGGGGAGTGGGCTTTCTGGGGGAACCTCGGTCGGCAACGCAGCGGAGGGCAGGAAGGAGCTACAGGCTCCGGCCAGCCCCATCACCAGAAGCAGGGCAAGCCATGCTGGCATCTGCCCCCTTTTCATTCCTTCTTCCTCCTATTCCGCAGTGATTCCAGCTATCCCAGGCGAGCACCTGGGATGCCAGATTAAAGACGTTGCCTGCCCCAATCCGGTTCCCCGCTTGTATGGTACCACACTCGCCAATGGGTCTGCATGACGCCTGGGCAACGGCTTTCCCACACAAAGGTGACCGTTTGCAAAGATGCAGCATACTGTGTTTCAAAAGCATCGGGGGTTTTTGCGGCGGTGAATCTGCCACAAAAACCCCCTTCTTCAGCCAGATTGCCGGCAGTGGCTGAACTTCCCCGCAGCGCGGTTTGGACGAGGGACAGCTCTCTACTAACCCAGACAAGCCGGAACTAGAAGCAAGGCCTTACCACCAGGCTAAAAGCCGCGCTCGACCAGCGGCAGGTAGATTTGGTAAGGATAGACGATGGTCACGCTGGCTGTGTCGCTGGCGCTGCCGCTCGTCGCCTGGATTACGTCTGGGTGGATTCCGGCAGCCAGGCCGGCCGTGAACAAGCCACTGGCCCCGATCTCGCCAACTGCCCCGTCGCTCACCGACCAGGTCACGCTCGGGTTGTTCATCCGATTGTCGTAAACATCCCAGGCGGTGGCCCGAAAGCGGAGCGTCTCGTGGGGAGCGAGGGTGGCTGCTTCAGGCGAGACCGCCAGGGTGACTGCGTTGCCCGGCAGTACCAGCAAGGGGCGCACCGCCGCGTCGGTCAGGCCCTCGGCGTCGCGCACCTCAACGCGCACCATGTGTAACCCGGCCTCGTTGAAGGCGTGGTCGCGGATTTTGACCGCGCTCCACAGCGTATCAAAGAGCCCGTCGTTCTCCCAGTCCCAGCGCACTTGCAGGTTGGCCGCCGGCGTCTCGGCGTCGCTGCATGCCGAGGCGTCGAGCTGGAAGGTCGTCCCGGCCACGCCGATCGGGGGAGCGACAGCCAGTTCGGCGCTGGGTGGGGTGTTTGGGCTGGCGGCCAGGACCCGGATCGGCAGCGAAACTGTGTCGGTCAGCCACATCAGGTCCCAGACCTCCAGGGTGACGGTGTAGACGCCGGGTGCCAGCACCGTCTGGCTGACCACCTTGTCATAGCTCAAGGGTGTGTCCCACGAGCCGTTGCTGGTCCAATCCCAGCGGACACGCAGCGCGCCGGGCGGGGTCAGGTTGTCGTGGCTGGGCCGGGCATCAAAGACAAACGTCGTCCCCGCCGCGCCGACCGTCGGGTCGCGGGTGAAAAGGGCAACAGGAGGCTCCAGGTCCAGCGCGCCCAACCGGGTATAGACATCGCCACCTTTGCCGCGCCGGGTGTCGAACCAAACTACCAGGCCTTGCCCGTGGTCCATGTCATAGGCCAGCCGGGGGTATTGCTGATCGCCAGAATAGCGGAAGAAGGGCAGGAACGAGCTGGCCGGGCCGCCGGCAGCGTCCAGCCAGCGACCGTACAGGTCGTAGCCGGCGCCAGCGCCCTGGTCCTCGGCCCAGATGACATAGTATTGACCGGCCTCAGGCACGTAAAAGAGGTCCGGCCCAAACTGGTCAGCGCCGGCCGGCTGGTCGCGGATGATCAGCTCGGCGCCTACCGTCCCGCCGCTGCTATCCAGCCGCTGGCCATAGATATCGGATTCTTTAGAGGCCACCTGGCATTCGTAGACAGCCAGATAATGTTGGGTGTTGCGGTCATAGGCGACAGCCGGATGGCGGCGCGGGGTGCTGCCACCGCCGGCAATGAACAGGTCCGGGCCAGACAGGTCGCCGAGCTGATCCACGTGGCGGCCATGGATGTCCACGGCGCCGGCGCCCAGGTCATCGTGCCAGACCACCAGGAAAAGGTGGTCGTCGGTGTTCAAAGCGATGTCTGGATATTGCTGCCAACCTGGGTCGGGGGATAACAGCGTGCTGGGGCCACCCAAAGGAAAGCCATTACCGGCCAGGGCGCGGGCATAAACGTCAAAGCCGTCGTCCCAGGCCACCAGGAAATGGTTGCTGTCGTTGTCGTAGGCCAGGGCCGGGTGGCGGCCACCGTCACTGTCAATCACCGAAAAGAGGACGGTAGCCTGGCCGGCGGCGGGCACCTGGCGGCCTTCGAGCTTGTCCAGGTTCTCGTCGGCCCAGACAACGACGAACAGGTGCTCGGCGCCGGAATAGTCCACAGCCGGCTGGACATTGTCGTGGCCGTCGGCCTCGATGGCCCACGGCTCTTCCAACGGCCAGCCCTCGGCGGAGAGGCGTTGGCCGTAGATGGCCCACTGGCCGTCGCGTTGGTCCTGCCACACCGCCAGGTATTGGTCCGTGTCGTGATCGTAGGCCACCGCCGGGGCTGATTGGGCCTCCGGCTGAGCAGAAACGGCGAACTCGTACCATAGCAGCGAGCCGTTGCTGGCCACGCGCTGGCCATAGATGTCATACGGCATAATTCGATCATCTTCCCAGAGCACCAGGTAGGCATCAGGGGCCTGGGTAGCGGCGACGGCAGGGAGGAATTGGCCGCTGTAGGCGGCGCTGACGACGAAATTGGCACCTGCCAGGTTAGCATCATCGGTCAGGCGCTGGCCATAGATGTCCGTCCCGCCGACAGCATCGCTGCGGTCGTCCTGCCAGACCACAAGAAACTGGCCGCTGGCCGGGGAGCGGGCGATAGCCGGCACAGTCTGCTGGCTGCCGGCGGCATCAGCGATGGCGAAATCCCCGCCGTCAAACGAGCTGTCGGCTCCGGCCAGCACCACCCGGCCGTAAATGTTATAGTCGCCGTCACGGAAATCGCTCCAGACGACGACATAGCCGCCGGTCGCTCCCCAGGGCGTGGCCGCCAGGTCAGGGTCGTAGGCGTAGTGCTGGCTGGTGATGAGATATTCGTTGCCGGGCAGGCTGCCATTCTGGGCCACCCGCCGGCCATGGATCTCGGTCGTGGCGGCTGCATCGTAGCGGAAAACCACCAGGTATTCGGCAGCGGCTTCGTTAAAGGCCACGGCCGGCCCTTTGCGGGTCATGCCTCCGCCGCCGGCTATCAACAGGATCGCGGGCGAGATGATACCGCCCCCGGTCACACCCCGGCCATAGATGGCAGTCAAGACTCCGCCGCCGTCGTCGCCATGCCACACGGCGAAAAAGCCGGCGCCGTCGCTCGCCACGTTGGGCTGGCTTTGATCGCCTGCGCGGTTGTCCAGGGCAAAGCTGGCGCCCAACAGGCTGCCGTCGGCGTCCACGAGCTGGCCGTAGATGTCGCTTTCGCCCAAGATCCAGTGCTCACTGACGATCAGGTAGCGGTCAAAGGCCAATGAGTAGGCCACAGCCGGCCGGTAGGCGCTGCCCGAGCCGTCTATGAGCAGGTTTTCGCCCTGGGGCACCCCCTGCCCATCATAGATCTGGCCGTACAGCTCGCCCCCGTGGCTCCACACAGCCAGGAACTCCTGGGTATTGCTGTTGTAGGCTACAGCTACGTCATAGTCAAAGCTCTCAAAGGTAGAGAGCAGCATGTCGCCACCGGAGCCGCCTGTCTGCGCCACGGCTGGCACTGCACCCGTGATCAGGGCCACGGCCATGATCAACGCGAATCCCCAGTATCTCACAGTTTTTTTGTTCATCTTTTCCTCCATTTCGTTACCCTAAACTCAGGCCAGGGTGAAACCCACATCAGGTATGTCGCACCGGCGGCCGGCACGACGCACGGCGTATGGCTTTCACTTTGGCCTCGCTCTAGTCGTTCCTGACCACCAGCGGCAAAAAGATGCGATTGCCAGGCACCACCGGCCCGGCCTCCAGCCGCCGACCATAGATGTCATAGCTCGTGCCGTTGCGGTCATCCTCCCAGACGAGCAGGCCCTGGGTCTCGGCGCCGGCCCAGGCTACCGCTGGCGACTCTTGCCCGCCGGGGCCGGTATAGAGCAGATCGTTGCTGCCGACCTGGGTATCCACCAGAGCGCCGCTGCCACTCACCCGTTGGCCGTAGAGGTCCGGCGTGGTGCTGGCGTTGCGGGTGTCTTGCCAGACGACGATAAAGTTGGCTGGGCCACTACCGTAGGTCACGGCCACGGCAGCCTGGTCGCTGCTGGCGGTGGAGATGGCGATCTCGTCGTAGAGGGTACCGCTGCCGCTCACCTGCCGGCCATAAACGTTGCGGCCCTGGGTGGCGCTGTCCCGGTCGTCCGGCCAGACCACCAGATAGCGGTCATCGTCGGGGCTGTAGGCCACGGCCGGCGACCACTGGCTGCTGGCCTCGGTGCAGATGTCCAGGCCGCCGATCGACCCGCCTTCCTGGTTCAAGCGCCGGCCCTTGATATCCCGCTGGGCGCCGTCGGTTTCGCGCCAGACGACCAGGTAGCCGCCGCCGCCCGGCTCCATGCTACGGCAGGCCACGTCGGGGTAGTTCTGATCGGTCGCGCCGGTGGCGATGCCGGTGATCTCGGCCGTGGAGGGATTGCCCACCGCCGGCACGCGGCGCCCCCGGATGTCGTGGTCGCTGGCGCTTACCTCGTAGGCATAAACCACCAGGTATTCGCCGCTGATGGGGTTGAACGCCACCCGCGGCCGACTGCGGGCGGTAGTCCCAGCCCCGGCAATCAGGATTTCCGCCCCGTCCAGGCTGCCGTTGGCATTCACGCGTTGACCATAGATGTCGGCGTCGGCGCGGCGATCCTCCCAGACCACCAGGTATTGGTTCGTGTCCAGGTTGTAGGCCACGGTGGGAAAAAGTTGGTCGCCGGCGTTGGCGCAGATGGCAAAGCTGCTGCCCAGGAGCGCGCCCTCCAGGTTCAGCCGCTGGCCCCAGATATCCAGGTTGCCTGCCCGCTTGTCCTGCCAGACGGCCAGGTATTCGCCATCCACACTGTTGTAGGCGATGGCCGGCAGACGTTGCTGGTTCAGGGGCATCGAGATCGTGAGCGATGGGCCGGACAGAAGGCCGCTGGTGAGGATGCGCTGCCCGCCGATGTCTTCGGTACGGCTGTCGTCCCAAACGACCAGGTAGCCGTTGCCGGTGGAGCTAGAGGCCACCGCCGGGTAGGACTGGTAGTCGGGCGCGACAAAGATGCTGAAGGGATCACCCTGCATACTGCCATCAACGGCCACGCGCCGGCCATAGATGTCATAGTCCATGGCCCCGGCGCGGTGATCCTCCCAGGCCACCAGCCATTGGTTGCCGCCATTGGCGCTGTAGGCCACATCAGGATACCACTGGTCTCCGGCATCGTCGCAGATGGTGAACCCACTGCCGGTGGGCGTGCCGGCGGCCGTCACCCGCCGGCCACGGATCTGGTCATCGCCGCCGACGTCTCGCTGGTAGACGACCAGCCACTCGCCAGCGGCACCGGCGGCGGGATTAAAGGCCACGGCCGGGTTGTAGACCGGGTCAGAGACGGAGGCGACGGGGAACTCGCCCCCCAGAAACCAGGTGGAATACATGAGGCAGCCGTAGATCTGGTCGGTGGTGGCGCGGCCGTCCTCCCAGACGATGAGGAAATCGCCGCCTGTGGAGGGGTCCACGCTCACGTCCGGATCGGTCTGGTCGCCAGCGGCAGTGCTAACGCCATACTCGGTGGCGCCGACGCTGCCCGTGGCGCTCACCCGCTTACCATAAACATTCAAGTTGCCGGTCGCGCCCCCATGGTAGACTACCAGGTATTCGCCCAGGTCAGGGTGAAAGGCGGCGGCCGGGAAACCGCGCATATCGCCCAGACTCCCGTCGGCAATGTTGAAGGCGGAGCCAAGGGCGCTGCCGTCGCTGTTCAACAACTGGCCTTCCACATCCGACTCGGTGAGGTCGTACCAGACCACCAGGTAGCGCTGGTTAACCGTGTCGTAGGCCACGTCCGGGTAACCCAGTATGGCGGCGGCCTCATCGCGGATGACGAAATTGTCCCCCTTGGGCAGGCCGCCGGCGGTGATGAATTGGCCATAGATGTCCCAGTATGCGGCGTTGCCCCGGCTGTCTACCCACACCACCAGGTACTCGCCCAGGTCGTCGTTGTAGGCGATGGCCGCCTGGCCGCGCAGCGACCCCTCGGCGCGGGAGACGAGAAAATCGTTGCCCTGGGCCAGCCCCTCGATCTGGAGCGGCACGGCCAACACCTGCCCCGCCAACAGCGCCATCGCGACCAACAATGCAAGACTGGCTAAACGGTAACCCTTTCTCATATCTTTCTCCTTTCTCCTTTCTCCTTTTTTCTCTCTATTATCAGGGAATCCGAACCGGCCAACCGTCGGGAACGGCTACCACCTGCCGGGAGACGGTCGCCGCTTTGTGACCGGCGGCGGACGCGACGACCGTCAGGGTATAGCGGCCTGTGTGGGTCGGCACCCAGGTCCACGAGGCGACCTCGCCAGCGCATATCTGGACCGTGTGCTGCGGAATCTGATTGACCAGGAACTCGACGCGGATCACCTGGGCCTGACCACGCAGGCGGCAGCGCACCACGACTCCCTGGCCTACGGGCAGTTGGAGATCATCCTGTGGGCTGCAGTCGGTCAATGCAAGGCGCGGACGTCTCTCAATTGCAGCCGGGGCAACGGAAAAGCCCAAGATCAACAAAGCCAGAAACAAAATGGCGAGCAGACGGACGCGCACGGGTTCCTCCTCAACAACGATTGTAGCAGAAGGTAGGGGAGTTTTCCTAACCTTTTGCCACACTTTTGCCAGCGGCTATCCGCCGATTTTCTCCTCACCTTTGAATTCTATACTCGGCGCGGGCATGATTTGCGTTTTTTGAGTACTGCATGAGCCGGGACATCCGCGCTGGCTGGCTGAGAGGGCGCTTTGCGCCAGCCGACCGCCTACGCGGTCGGTTGAGCCGCGTCCGCGTAGGCAGACGCTCGGCCATAGGCCCTCCAGGTGCCCCAAAATGCAATTTGTGACCGTATGCAGTATACCTTGATTTTCGGCAGATTTGACAGGTCCAGGCCTTTGCTCTATAATAAGCTATGTTGGGGTGACCTGGTGGCTTACCTCGTCACAGGAGCGACAGAGCGGAAAAGGCAGAGGAAAGGATTGGCGCTCAAAGTGACATCTGGTACAAAAAACTCCTATACACCGGCGGACACACCTCTCCGAATCAAACAGGCCGGGTCGGAGCAGCAGGGCTGAAAGCTGCCCGCGCCCGGCTTTCTTCTTTCACCCGAACCTCACCGTTGTCCAATCTCCGCCTTGGTAGATTGGTGATCCACTGTCGGTAATGGCTGCCTCGGGCTCCTCTGCCCGGGGTGTAGAAAGGAGGCAGAAAAGGAAGAAAAAAGGATTTACCCACTCTAACTCAGATCACAGAAGAAAGGAGATCCCACATATGAGTTGGCGAAAAACGATTAGCCTGCTGCTTGCTGTCCTGTTCCTCTTGATCCTGCTACCGGCCATCAGCCTGGCTCAGGAACCGAGCGGGCAACCCGCAGTAGCGCAAGCAGCACCAGGAACGGCAAAGCCGTTGCCGGCGGCTGTGGGGGTGGACCGCTTTATCTACGAGCAGTTTGCCCTCTCGCCCGACGGCAAAGCCGACTTTTTCATCGCCTTCCGGGAAACGGCCGACCTGACGCCGGCCTATTCTATGGACTGGCACGACCGCGGCCACTTTGTGGTAGACACCCTGAAAGCCGTAGCCGACCGATCCCAGGCCAACGTCAGGAAATGGCTGGAAGAGCAGCGCATCCCCTACACCGTCTTCTGGATCAACAACACCATCTTTGTCCATGCCGATGAGGCGACGCTGAATGCCCTGCGGTCCTCCTTCCCCGAAATTTCGGGCTTTAGGGGCAACCACGTCGCCCAGATCTTCCCGGATACACCCAAAGAGGAAACCAAGCCGGCTAACCAGACCATGACCCCGGCCTATCCCTGGAACATCACCTTTCCCCAGGCCGATCAGGTCCATGCCCAATTTGGCATCAAGGGCCAGGGGGTGGTCATCGGCGGCATGGATACCGGCGTCGAGTACACCCACATGGGCCTGGTCAAGAACTATCGCGGCTGCCTGAACCCGCCTACCTGCAACCTCTTTGACCACACCTATAGCTGGTACGACCCGAGCAACAACTGCGGCGGCGCGCCCTGCGACACCGATGGCCACGGCACGGCGACCATGGGCATCATGGCCGGCGATGACGATCCCTCACTGCCCAACGGGGCCTGGATCGGCATGGCCCCCGACGCCCAGTGGATCCACTGCCTGGGCTGCCCGGGCGGCAGTTGCCCCGATTTTGACACCGACTCTTGCGCCCAGTGGTTCCTGGCCCCTGGCGGCAATCCCGACCTGCGCCCGCAGGTGGTCAACCACTCCTGGGGGCTGTGGTCGCCCAACGACTGCAACGGCAACGACTTCCAGGCGCAGCTGATGGCCTACCGCGCCGCCGACATCGTCCCGGCTTTTGCTGCCGGCAATGTGGGCGACGCCTGCAACACCAGCACCTCGCCGGCCAACAACACCGACCCCAGCGGCAACCCCATCGCCTTTGCCAGCGGGGCGCACGGCGCCGACGGCTCACTGGACTATTACTCAAGCTGCGGCTGGAACGCCTGCAACCCCTCCAAGCTCTTCCCCGATGTTGCATCGCCGGGGTTGGGCTCCTGCACCACCGGCCTGGGCAACAGCTACAACTGCAGCTTTGGCGGCACCTCGTCGGCCAGCCCGCACACCGCCGGCTGTGTGGCCCTGGTGCGCTCGGCTAACCCGGCCCTGACGGTGGACCAGGTGGAGCAGGTGATCCGCGATGCCGCCAACGATGTGGATGACACCTCCTGCGGCGGCACCGTGGATTGGAACAACCGCTACGGCGAGGGACACCTGGACTGCTACGAGGCGGTCCAGTTGGCCGGCATAGGCGGCATGGGCTATCTGGACGGCACGGTCACCGACGCTACCACCTCCCTGCCCATCGAGGACGCCACCATCAGGGCCACACTCAGCCCCACCCTGACCTGGCAGACGACTACCAACGACCAGGGCTACTATACCTTGCGCGTCCTCACCGGCACCTACACCGTTGATGCCCTCAAGTATGGCTACCAGCCGGACCAGGTTTCTAATGTCCAGGTTTACTCTGGGACGACGACGACGGTGAACTTTGCCCTGCTGCCGGCGGCCTTTTACGTCGTCAGCGGCACAGTCACCGATGCCAACACCGGCTGGCCGCTCTACGCCCGGATTGTCATTGACGGCTATCCCGGCGACCCGGTCTGGACCGACCCGGAGACCGGCTACTACAGTATCTCCCTGGCCGAGGGGATGCAATACACCTTCCGCGTCAATGCCTGGGTGCCCGGCTACCTGCCCGAAAACCGCACCGTTGGCCCGCTGACCGGCAACCAGACCGAGAACTTTGCCCTGCAGGTTGATGTCGCCGCCTGCACCGCACCAGGATACGAGCCAACCTATTTCTTCTCCGATAACTTTGAAGGTGGCTACGGCAACTGGACAATGACCGGCCTGTGGAACCCGGAAAGCGAAACGGATACCTGCGGGTCGCTGGTCGCCCCCTTCCCCAGCTCCAGCAATGATGCCTACTATGGCATTGACGGGACCTGCACCTTTAACAACGGCAACACCAACAGCGGCGAGCTCACCCTGGTCACGCCGGTGCCCCTGCCATCAACAGGGGGGGCAGTCCTGTCCTTCTGGAGCTATGAGCAGACCGAGTGTGGCGGCGACTGCTACTATGACAACCGCTACATCGAAATCTCCACCGACGGCGGCTCGACCTGGATCCTGTTGGGCGAGGGCGATACCGAGAACGTCTGGTACAAAAAGTCCTACGACCTGACCCCCTACCTGGGCCAGAACGTGCTGGTCCGCTTCCGCTTCGACACGGTGGACGCCTGGATCAACGACTACTTTGGCTGGATGGTGGACAATGTCGCCATCGCCACCGGCTGCAACCCCACGCCCGGCGGCCTGGTGGTGGGCAACGTCTACGACGCCAATACCAGTGGCCCGCTGGACGGTGCAGAGGTGTGGAACGACAGCGGCGAAGAGACGGTTACCCGCGACGGCGGCTTCTACACCCTCTTCTCGCCGGCCGGGTCCCACGCCTTCACCGCTACGCTGGAGGGCTATAGCACCGAAACAGCGCTGGTGACCGTGGTCCAGAGCGACACCGTTCGCCAAGACTTTGTCCTGGGCGCTGGCTACCTGGTCTTCACCCCCTCCCCTCTGAGCGCTACGGTGGACATGGGGCAGAGCCTGATCGTCAACGCCTCGCTGGACAACCCCGGCACCTTTGACGCCATGTTCGAGTTCCAGGAGATAGACCGGGGCTTCCAGCCGACGCTGGTCTCGCTCCCGCCCTTCACCGAAAAGCTCCCGGCTGACACGGCTCCGCCTTCTACCGGACGAGCGCCCAATGCCCCACAGCCTGGCAGCGGGCCGGCAGCTCCGCTGCCGTTCGTGCTGGCCGGTGAGCCGGCCTACGCCCTGGACGTCTACCCCGGCAACAACCTGGTCTATATCCCCGACACCACCGTCCCTGGCTCGTGGAACATCATCGGCAGCGTGCCCCAGTTCCACCCTGCCGCCGACTTTTTGAACGGCG
>FWPV01003772.1_pt1 | contig 21629 bp, 19 predicted proteins | sample 2228371 | NCBI WGS metagenome assembly FWPV01 (sample SAMEA103939776, study PRJEB20133) | metagenome | reverse complement strand
ACGTAATGCCTTCTCTTTAATTTCAGCCACTTTTTCATAATCAATCAGTTTGCTATTTTTAAGTTCATACAATTCCTTAGATTCAATAATATCTCCAAAATCTAACTGTCTTACCTCTGGTATTTTTTCAATGTCAAGATAAATGAAATTCTTATACAACCTGCTGATAGGAGAATAGGGACTGATACCGAATGGCTTTGTATTTGGAATAGCATGGAGGGGATTAATCCCGACAAAACCTCCTCTAAGTTCGGCAACCCATCTGACAATCACTTTTAAGTCAGTAAAATCACCTATGCCCCAGTTGTGTTTTGATCTTATTGCATAAAGATTAATAGAAAGTCCCCATTCTCTGCTGTTTTGTAAATTTTCAGGCATGTAACAGACATCAGGAGCTATTATTAGCTTTGATTTTCCCTTTCTAAATATTTTTTGGCTGGGGAATGTTTTTTTATAATTTTTGCATTGAATAGCTATATCATAATATCCGATTTTTAGATGTTCCTCGAGGTTGAGTTCGATTTTTATATATCTTTTACCATTAATCCATTGTATCTCTAAAATTTTAATATCATTGCCTTTGATAAAAAACGATTTCTTTAAACCCTCTTCATTCTTTAAAGACCATGTGATGACAAGATTTGATTCTTTTTTTTGAGATAAGGGTATGCATATTGGAATAGTAACAGGCTGTTTATTAACAGAAAATACATATACAGGTTCAATAAAGTTTAACCACGATTTCCATTTCCTTTTATGAATTTCTGCTCTGATTTCATCTGCTGAATCAATCTTAATATTCATTGCTTTCAGAATCGCTTTTTTCGTATCAATAGAGGCAATGTGCTTCTTGCCAGAAATGTCCCAGTACTCAGGCAGTATCCCACAAAGGTCTGAGAGTTCATTTACCAATTCATCGTAATAATGTGTATCAATGTTTTTCTTAACCATCATTTAGTAAAATTTGTCTTATTCTTTTTTCAATTCCTTTAGAATACCGAAAATGTAAAATAGTTTACACTATGATAATCTAAATTACATGTCTAAGATAAAAATAATTACTTTAATTTTTGCTTCTTTCACGATACTCTTAGTATCTTTATTTTCAGGACCAAGTATAATTAATCCTTTTGAAATGAATGGCTCTGAAAAAGAAATATTACTTTTTATAAGATTCCCGCGTGTTATCGTTGCTTTTCTGATGGGCATGGCATTGGGCGCATCAGGGGCTATCTTACAGGGCATATTAAGGAACCCCCTTGCTGACCCTTATATTCTCGGCATCTCAAGTGGTTCAGCACTGACTGCAGCCTTGGGCCTTCTTTCTGGATTTTTTTTAACGTCAACGATGAGCATCCCATTAATGGCATTGATTGGAGCTACTTTTGTCAGTTTTCTTGTCGGAGCACTTGGATGGAAACAAGGAGGAATATGGCCAGAAAGATTATTGCTTGCCGGCGTTGGACTTAGCTTTCTATTCTATGCACTCCTTATGCTTTTAATCAGTATTTCACCAGGAGAGGGAATGAGGCGTGCGGTTCTATGGATATTCGGTGATCTATCGATAGCAGACTGGTCGTTAATTCCATATGGAGCTCTGCTGATTGTTACAGGGCTTTTTATTGCTATATACCGAGCAAAGGCGCTGAATGCATTAATGCTTGGTGATGAGTTTGCACATAGTCTCGGCTTCTCTGTTAATAAAGAAAGACTACTTTTTTTTATATCCGTTGTGATAATGACCTCAGCATCCGTATCACTCGGTGGCACCATAGGTTTTATTGGTCTTCTTATACCTCACATTAGTCGGTTGCTTATTGGAGCTGACAATAGAGTATTAATCTTTATATCTGCATTTGGAGGTGGAGCCTTTTTGTGCTTTGCAGATTTGATAGGAAGATCAGTCATATCTCCTGTGGAAATCCCCTCCGGAATTGTTACAGCTATAATCGGGTCACCATATTTTCTTTATTTATTAAGAAAAAGAGATGTGATAAATGTATAGTGAGATGATTTTATGAGCTTTACGATTCTTGAACTTGAAAATATAAGCTTTTCCTACAACAAAAATAAATCTTTTATACAAAATTTTACTCTCTCTATTAGGGATGGTGAGTTTATCGGTCTTTTGGGTGCAAATGGTTCGGGAAAGTCCACGATACTCAGATTAGCAAGTGGCATACTGAAACCATATGAAGGCAATATAAGACTATGGGGCAAGCCACTCCATTCCTATAAAAACAAAGACAGGGCAAAATTATTATGCTACTTACCCCAACTTCTGGATATAAATGTGCCATTTAGAGTTAAAGAACTTGTGGCAATGGGACTTTATCCTTATGATATAATGCCCGAAATAACTATTGATGATGCATTGGAACTTGTAGGGCTCACGGGAAAATCCGATTCATATATAACACATCTCAGTGGTGGAGAAAGAAGAAGGGTGTTTATAGCAATGACCCTTCTTCAGGGAGCAGGGATTCTTCTTCTGGATGAACCTCTTGCAAACCTTGATATAAAATATCAACTTGAGATACAGAAATTACTCAGAGAATTAAAAGAGAAAAATAATATCTCAATTATAATGGCGCTTCACGACATTAATATGGCATTACAGTTCGAAAAGGTGATATTGATTAAAAATGGCAATATTATACAAAGCGGTCAGCCGGAAACAGTTTTGACAAAACCTCTATTAAGAGAGGCTTTTGATGTGAATATAGATATAAGAAAAGTAGAATCTGGTGAGACTTATATAAAATATGGAAATAATTCCTGATCCTCTTTATTAACTCGAGTAATGTCTTTCTTGTTCTGGATTAATAATCTCTCTGAATTTTGCGTAAGATCCCTTCTCTATCTTCTGATGAAGACTTCTACCATGTGCATCCATTGTCACAATTGCAGGAAATTCCTTAACATTTAAAATCCACATCGCTTCAGTCATACCAAACTCTTCAAGTTTCCATACATCAACTACAAGTTTCACTCTTTCTGCAAGATATACAGCAGCACCTCCTATTGTATGAAAATATACACATCCGTATTCCTTTAGTGCTTTGAGTGTTTGCTCTCCCATTCCACCCTTTCCCATAATACCTTTTAAACCATACCTTGAGATTATCTGATATTCATACATCTCAACACGCATGCTCGTTGTTGGACCTGCTGCGAAAACCCTGTAGTTTTCATTTATCTTCTTTATAATAGGACCACAGTGATACAAAACTGAACCTTCAAAATCAAATGGGATATTCTTTCTGGATGGTTTCTCTTTAAATAAATATTTATGCAAATTATCTCTTCCAGTTACTATTATACCGCTTATATAAACCATATCTCCAACCTTTAAAGAACGCACATCTTTTTCCGTCATAGGCAGAGTTATATTTTTTACTCCCTTAGTTTTCAATTCTGGACTTTGTAATCTGAATTTTGAATATTCCATATGAGCTTTGCCCTCCTGTCAGCCCAGCAAGCTATTGAAACGTCAACAAAGTATGAAGCAGGATGTCTGTGATTAACCGCAATTTTAACCCCAAGAGCTGTTGTCTTACCACCTAATCCGATTGGACCTATACCTAAACGATTTATATCCTTGAGTATCTTATTTTCCAGTTTAGATAAAATTTTATTATTATTCTTATCAGTCAATTTTTTTATAAGTTGTTCTTTAGCAAGCCTTGTCACCTGATCTCTCGAAGCACCAACTCCAACTCCAATAATATAAGGTGGGCAACCCCTTCCCTGTGCTCTATAAACAGCATCAAGAACGCATTTTCTCACACCTTCAAGATCTCTCTCTGCCTTAAGTTCAGAAGATGGCAACTTATATAATTGGCCAATATTCTCACTTCCAGAACCCTTGAGCATAAGATCTACAATTAGTTTATCTCCTTTGATTTCTTCAATATATATAACTGGAAACCCAATTCCTGTATTATCACCCGAATTCTTATCAGTTAAGATATCAACGGCATTAGGTCTGAGTGGAATTGTTTTTGTCGCTACTTTAGTTGCTGTAATAATCTTGCTCTTCAATTTGTTATGACTTATACCAGTAGGAATTTTAATAAAGAAGACTGGAACACCTGTATCCTGACAGATTGGTCTCATTGTATCTTTTGCGATCTTCACATTTTCGAGAATAATTGACAGTGCTTTTTTTGCATTCAATTTCTCTCTTTTCTGTGCGATTATTAATGCTTTCTCAATATCTGAAGGTAATGATGTAGCTGCATGTCTGTAAAGCTCTATTAGTGCATTATTGAGTTTTTGCATGCATTAATATATCATTTTTGTTTTTATTTTTTAAAAGTTATGAAAATATACTGAAGAGCAAAAAGGTTACAACTGCTCCCATAAGTCCACCAAGGATAACCTCCCATACATTATGAGCTTTAATCATAACTCTACTCTGTGCAATCATAACAGCAATAACAAAGGAGACAAGCGAAGCAGTGAAGTTCTCAGTAATATATGTTATTGCAACCCAGGCTGAAAAGGCGATAGCAGCATGTCCGCTTGGCATACCACCACTTAAAGGAAGTCCCCTACCAACATATGTTTTTGTTATTACAACAAGTAAGACTACTATTATAAATGCAATTAGGGCAATCTCTTCATTAGTATGTTTAGTTACGTGAATTCCTGTTTTGAAAGACTCCACCAGATAAGGAAATAAAATAATATAACCTATTACAGCAACTCCGAACGCTGTTATAAAAACTGCGCCAGCAGCAATGTCTTTTGCAATGCGAGCTTTTTCATTCTCTTCTGGTGCAATAATATCAACAACAGCTTCAATGGCGGTGTTAAACATCTCTGCAAGTAGTACGGCAACAACAGATAGTGAAACAATAAGAAACTCAAATCTTGAGATACCGAGAATGTAACTTAAAAGAAGAATAAAAGCTGCAGTATAAAAATGGTACCGCAAATGTCTTTGTGTTTTGGCAGCATGAAGTATGCCTTCAATTGCGAAGTTAGCACTTTTAAACCATTTTTTTAGTGACATTACAAATATAACTCTAAAATTCTTTATCCCAGCTTTCTATACCAGGGGATAGAATCCTTGTAAGCTCTTTTAACAAGATCGCATTTTCCTTGTGACTTTTCACTGCAATCCTTAGATATGTGCTATCAAGCCCTCTAATATTAGAACAGTTTCTTAAAAGAATTCCTATTTTCAAAAGTCTGTTATAGATTTCAAATGCATTTTTGAATCTCACCAAATAGAAATTGGCATCAGAGTCAAAGTATTCTATTTGAAGTTTCTTAAAATTCTGTTCAAGATATCTTTTTTCATCTTTAATAAGCTTTAAAGTTTCCTTCACATATACCTTATCTTTCAAAGCAATTAGAGCGGCGCGTTGTGCGAGGTTGTTGATACTCCATGGTTCTTTTGATCTTTTAAGACTTTCAACTAAATCCTGTGGAAAGACACCATATCCTATCCTGAGACCAGGGAGTGCATGGAAAAAAGACATTGATCTTAAAACAATGAGATATGGATTTGAAACTGTTTCTGATATTATGGAATGTTCTGGAGTGAAATCAATAAACGCCTCATCAACTATAAGATAGCATCTGTTTTCTCTTGCTGCATCTGCTATCTTCAGGACCTCATCTTTTTTCAGCAGTCTTCCTGTAGGATTATTTGGATTACATAAAAATGCTAAGTTAAAATAAATCGCATCTTGCCTCCCTTTTTTATCTATAGCAGCTATGAATTCATCAGGAGCTATTCTAAAACCATTATCTTTTTTAAGCATAAAATATTCGATCTTCTGGTTTCTGTTTTCTGAATTCTGAAGTAATGCCTTTTCATATTCTGAAAATGTTGGTGCTGGGATAAGAACCCTTTGAGGTTTTAATACTCTTGCTATTAAGTAAATAAGCTCGGTGCTGCCGTTTCCGCAAAGAATATTCTCGGAACTAATTCCATGATATAGTGAGAGTCTTTTTCTCAATCTTAGTGCTTCAGGATCTGGATAGTTATTAAGATACTTCAGATTCTTTCTCAACTCTGCCTTTATCTTTTTAGTAACACCGAGTGGATTTACTGAAGAGCTGAAATCTATAATTTTACGTTCCTGCATGTTCAATGCATTTGCAAGACAGTAAATATTTCCACCGTGCTCAAAAGCACTACTGTCAAATATAATTTTCTTATTCATTTTCTGTTCCTATATCTAAAAATTTATAGTATTATATCCTAAATTAATGATAAGCAACGTAATCCCTTACTATATATTTATAATTGCGAGCACTCCAAATGATTTTTGGTTCGAGGCAATCTTTTCATAAACAACGAGATTCTTCGCTCTGTTTGTAATGACACCATACCATCACTGGATTTGGGTATAACTTTTTTGATATGGCGAAAACTGATTTTATTTTCCATTTAAAAGAACTTCATAGAATCAAAAAAAGAGCTATATCTTCACGCCTCAAAGAATTCAAGAATCTCTGGGCACATGGAAGCGATGAGGACATTTTTGCAGAATTGGCCTTCTGTCTTTTTACACCTCAATCAAAAGCAAAATCCTGCTGGGTTGCAACTGAGAGACTGAAAAATCAAAATCTTTTGTTTGACGGTTCTGCTGATGATATTAAGAAATGCCTCCATCGTTATGTGAGGTTCCATAATAAAAAAGCTGAATATTTATTAAAAGTGCGCAATCTTTTTATCGATAACGGTGTTCTATCAATCAAAAGGAAACTAAATAATTTCAAAGACATATTTACATGCAGAGACTGGCTGGTAAAAAATATCAAGGGTTTTGGTTATAAAGAAGCAAGCCATTTTCTCAGAAATATCGGCTTTGGCGACAAAATTGCAATTCTTGATCGGCATATTCTCAAGAACCTGCATAAACTCGGCATTATATCCAATATTCCAAAAACCATTAGCAGATCGAAATATCTCAATATAGAAAAGAGAATGTTTGAATTTGCAGATAAAAACAAAATCCCGCTATCACATCTTGATTTGCTGCTCTGGTTTAAAGAAACTGGGGAGATATTCAAGTAACATTTTTACTTTCAAAGAGTGACTTCAAATTCATATTCTTTGTATCCTGTTAAAAGACCTCTCCTCAATATCTTTATTTTTACATTATCTCCACGTTTTTTATCAATCATAAATATAGGTATATCATCTATATCTTCAATTTTCCAATCATCAAGAGCAACAATAATATCTCCTTTCTTAAGTCCTGCAGATTTAGCTATACTTCCAGGAATGACCTTTTCAATTTTTAACCAACCATCTATCTTTTTTAAACTTACACCAAGTTTTAAAGTAAGGGGGGCTTGTTGTTGAGACGTTAAGAAAACAAAATTACTAATATCTTCATCTAATGAGCCAATACCTGGAATAATCGTAATATAATCTTTTCCATTGAGTCTATATACTCTTTTTGGAATTCCGTAATCATACATTATATGACCAACGCCTGCAAGAACAATCATCTTATATTCGGGATTCTTATTCATAAAATCATTAATGGAGCTCGCCATGGTCTCATCCCAGATTATCTGTGATTGATAGAATGTATCAAAATCCTTTATCTCATGATTACGATGCTGCTCGAAAATTCCTTTGAGCATTATTTTGTAATCTTCATCAGACATATCCATCTCGTTCGGTATTTCCATCTTTTCTATATCAGTGAGAGAATCGAGACCTTCACTGGCAACTTTCCTTACAATCTCTGTCCACTGATTTAGCGCTACAATCGGAATATTCTTTGCCTTTGCAAATTCTATTATTTCACGATAAAGCTTATAATCAAACTGCCATCTGCTGAAATATTGAGTTCCCTTTAAAAACTGTTTTTCATTGATAATACCGGATAGATATTCGTTAATAGTTTTCTGGAATGGCTTTTGAAACATCTCCATACCAATTGCAAATTTATGACCTTTTTCATACATGCTCATAATTATTTTAAGCTGTACTCTGTGATCTTCATAGTTTGTATGTCTTTCGCCTACATATATAATAGGTTTATCGAGCATGTCCTCAATGGCCTTATCGAGTATTTGAGCATTCTTTGGCTGAATCACCGTTACAGGTTCGTAGAGATTTGTTACTATACCTCTTTCTGAATCATCTAATTTTTTCTCAACATTCATGCCCTTTTCAAATCTCACAAAAGAATAGTCTGTGTAATAGGATATCTTTCCTGCTGCAAAATCAACTTCTTCTTTAGAATCAGCATGTACAATAGCTATTGCATTCGTTAAATTTAATGGATTTTTCTTCATAAAAAGAAAAAGTCCCGCATCCATCTCTTTTATACTGCCGAAAAGTCTTTTCAGAACTTGATTATCCAGATCCAAAATAATTAATGAAGAAGCCTTTATGTCCTCGTTACTGATCTCATTTTCATTTATCAAAACAAATCCCTGTTTTTCAAAGATATGTATAAGCTCTTCATATTTATTTGCACCATTATCAGGCACAACAATATACTTTTTCCCATCTCTAAAAAGGCTCGATATAACCGGATAATTTTCCTTTTCAGTGATTTCTCTCATAACATTATAGTCCATATCAAAAATTATCTCCCTCAAAGAACCCTGTATAGGAATCTCAAGATATTCTCTTTCTTTCTCAAGATGGAGTATTTGGTGTATATCGCTACGATCTGTCTTAATTTTAACGCCGATATCAATAATGTAAGGATCGCTTTTCTGAATAATCTCGAACGAAGCAGTTGGAACACCTTTTAAAACAATTTCCCTGGGTTCCTTGACCTCGAAAACAGGTATTCCCTTACGTTTCAGCCACTGATCAAAAAACCAGGAGAGATCTTTATTCGATCCTTTTTCAAATGTTTCTTTAAGATCATCCCATGACGCAATCTTGTATTGGTTATTCTTTATAAACTCTTTTAATCCTGTATTTAATGCATCATCTCCGATAAGATTCTTGAGCATATGAAACAACATTGCAGATTTTCCCTGTCCTATTGCTTTTTGAGTTAAATCATTACCATTTTTAAAATCCTTTAGTGGAAATTCTTTTGCTATATCTACAAGGTTTTTATAATCTACAAGCAATTTTTTCCTGTATCGCCATCCTTCATTCTTCTTCTCGCTTATAAGATGCTCAGAAAAGTAAGCAGTCAACCCCTCTGCCCAATTGCCCTTTGTATAATCAATGTAGACTGAATTACCGAACCATTGACGTATAACATAACGACTGATTAAATTATCAACCGGGAGAATCAAAACATCTTCTCCTAAAACAGCTAAAGTAGGCACGGAATAGCTTACTGGCAGAAAACTTTTGACAATGGAAAATCTTTTATATGGATAAGGATAAAAAAGATCTGTATATAATTTCAGATATTCTATGGCTTTTTTGATATATGTCTTAATAAAATCTCTCTCTTCAGGGGGAAAATATCCATATATATCTATCCCTTGAAAATTCTCTTTCACTTCAGAGTATATTCCAGCTATAAGTGTTAAAGCTGGTAACGGATGTGTAAAATTGAATAAGTATTCTGACGCCTGTTCTTTATTTATAACTATTATTTCATCAGCTTCTGATAGAGCAGTAAAACCTTTTGGCAATACTGCTTTTAAACTATAATTCGCCAGCCCTTCAAAATATGGATACCAACAGTTCCGTAATACCACCCCTTTCTGAACAATCATGTTCTGTTTAATACTTTCCGAATTTTTAGTGAGATTGTCTAAATTATCAACATTAAATCTGCCTTCATATATTATCTCAATAATTCCTTCCCCTTTCACTTTTATAACATTATTAGTAATTTCAGGAGCATACTCTTGGCCGTTATGTTTTACTGATAGAACTACAAGATCTGCTAAAAAAATATTCTTATCACTATTTTCAAAAAATTGGATAACAGCCTTTCCTTTTAAAAGACTTCGTTGAACATCGATAGAGATAATTAAATCATAGAAAGGAATTTTCTCAGAGGCTTCTCCAGAAGATACTAAAAATATGCTAAAAAAAAGTATTAATATAATAAATTTCATAAATAAATAATTATATCAGTTTATAGATAGAAATTGTTTTCTCAGTTTAAATCAATTGTCCTTTGCTGAAGGGACTGGGGGAAGAGGTAACTATTAAGAACGTTCTAACAGCATTTTTGGAGGATTTACTTTCCTTGACTTTATTTCAATCCCTGTGGTAATAAATAAAACTTTTTGTTTTTTATATCCTTCAATTTTGTAGGAGAATGTTTCGTGAGAAGAGCAGTTTTCAAAGGTGGAATCCATCCGTTTGATAAAAAGGAACTTACGGCTAATAAACCTGTAGAAGAACCCGAACAACCTGAGAGAGTCGTCATACCATTGATTCAACACCTTGGGGCACCTTGTAAACCTGTTGTTTCAGTAAATCAACAAGTCAAAAAAGGAGAGCTAATTGGCGAGCCTGTTGGGTTTGTATCAGCTCCTGTTCATTCATCAGTATCAGGAAAAGTAATAGCCATAGGAGATTTTTTAAATGCTATGGGGAAGATGATAAATTCAGTGGTAATAGAGAATGATTACAAAGATGAGTGGACCATCCTGAAAGACAATCCTGATTACTTAAATCTTTCACCTGATTCTTTGAGAGAGAAAATACAGAATGCTGGGATTGTTGGAATGGGAGGAGCAGCTTTCCCGACTATCGTTAAACTCACTCCTCCTAAAGAAAAACCTATAGATATAGTAATTCTGAATGGTTCAGAATGCGAGCCTTATCTTACAGGTGATTACAGGTTGATGATAGAAAAATCTCATGAAATCATCGTGGGTCTCAAAATAATCATGAAAATTTTAGGGGTTTATAAAGGATTCATTGGGATTGAGGATAACAAACCTGAAGCTATCAGGATTATGAGACAGGCTGTTGAAAAACAAGATGGTATTGAAATCTATTCCCTGCCAACGAAATATCCCGAAGGTGCAGAAAAGATGCTGATAAAGGCTATAACCGGAAGAGAGGTCCCTCCACGTGCTCTACCTATGGATGTTAAGGTTGTGGTTCAGAATGTTGGGACATCTTTTGCAATATACGAAGCTGTACGGTATGGAAAACCATTGATAGAGCGAATCATAACTGTAACAGGAGAAGGTATAATCAACCCCAAAAATCTTTTGGTAAAAACAGGCACTCTGGTATCTCATCTTATTAAAGTTTGTGGTGGCTTAAAAGATGACGAGTTAAAAATCATATCAGGTGGCCCCATGATGGGATTTGCTCTCACTTCTCTTGAAGTCCCTGTTACAAAAGGTACTTCTGGTATAGTTGTTTTGACAGGTAAAGAGATTGTACATACAAAAGATTTTGGCCCATGTATAAGATGTGGTCGATGTATTGAGGCCTGCCCCATGGGACTCATGCCTTCAATGATAAGTATTTATTCTGAAAAAGGATTTTATGAAGAAGCAAAAGAATATAACCTATTTGATTGTTTTGAATGTGGTTCTTGTGCATTTGTTTGCCCTTCGAAAAGACCAATTGTTCAACTTGTACGACTTGCAAAATCGCAGACAAAACCATAGCAAATGTAAAGGAGGAGAGAGATAGTATGAATTGAACGTTATGGACACTGGAAAAAAAGAACATAAATTAATTGTCTCAGTAAGCCCACATATAAAAAGCGATGAGACAACAGTTAGGATAATGTGGAGTGTTTCTTTATCCTTACTCCCAGCAATATTAATGGGATTCTATTTCTTTGGACCTCGAGCAATTCTTACAGTTGCAATATGTATCATTTCTGCATTAATCTCAGAATACATTTTTCAGAAAGCACTCAAAAGAAAAATAACAGTCAATGATGGAAGTGCATTTCTTACAGGGCTTTTACTCGGTATTAATCTCTCCCCCTCTGTTCCGTTCTATATCCCTATAATAGGTTCTTTTGTTTCTATCGTAATTGCCAAACAACTTTTTGGTGGTCTCGGTTATAACATATTTAATCCTGCTTTAGTCGGAAGGGCATTTCTCCTTATTTCTTTCCCTAAATCAATGACCATATGGAATGCACCAACAGCAGCTTTTTTTCAACTTGATGCTGTAACCACTGCAACCCCTCTTGCAATTCTCAAAGAAGAAGGAGCAACAAGACTTATTGAAGTTTTTGGAGACAGGATCAATCTTCTTTCACAGTTATTTATTGGTCATCATGGAGGATGTATTGGTGAAACTTCAGGTATAGCACTTATTATCGGTGCGTCTTTTCTATTATACAAAAGGTATATTTCTTGGCATATTCCTTTTTCTTTTTTAGGTACTGCGGCTCTAATAGCATGGGCATTCGGGGATAAAGAAAGCTTTTTTGCTGGTGACCCTCTAATCCATCTTTTAAGCGGGGGCATGTTACTTGGCGCCTTTTTCATGGCAACAGACTATGTAACCTGTCCATCCATAAGAAGCGGTCAAATTCTATTTGGTATTGGTTGTGGCTTTCTAACCATGCTCATCAGACTCAAAGGAGGATATCCTGAAGGTGTTATGTTTGCAATACTCATTATGAACTGTTTCTCCCCATTAATAGATAGAGGGTTAAAAACCCGTGTGTTCGGTACACAAAAGAAAAGGTCAATTCAATCATGACTACTAAAGATGTAATTAAGATAACTTTGAATCTACTCGTTGTTTATATAATTGGCGGTATAATCCTTGCTGCTGTTTATGCCAAAACATCTCCAATAATATATAAAAATTCAGTAAAAGAAAAAGAAGTAGCTCTGAAAAAACTTCTACCTGAGGCTGATTCGATCGAAAAGCAAGGTGAATATACAATCCACGGGAAAAATGCAGAATATTTTATTGCAAAAAAAGATAAACATATTATCGGGTATATTATTCAATCTTTTGGTAAAGGTTACTCAAGCTATATTGATACACTCGTTGCTGTTGACACAGACTTCAGGGTTTTAAAAATAAATATCCTCGGACATGCAGAAACTCCTGGATTGGGAGATGAGATTGAGTCAGAAAATTTTAAGAACCAGTTTATAGGAAAAGACTATGACCATTTGAAGGTATTAAAAATAGAAACAAAAGATTACATTCAGGCACTATCTGGTGCTACTATCTCAACCAGGGCTGTTGCAGAAGATGCAGTAATGAATGGAGTTAATTTTTTGAAAAACACATTTAAGGAATCAGCAAGAAAGTGAAAGAAAAGATAAATTATATTGAACTTCTGAAAAACGGAATATTTAAAGAAAATACCATTTTTAAACTGGCGCTCAGTCTGTGTCCATCTATCGCAGTAACAAATAATCTCAGAAATGGTGTTTTAATGGGGAGTGCAGTTCTTTTTGTGCAGGTGATGGTAAATACCACAATATCCCTGATGAGGAATCTTATTCATCCCAGGATACGTCTTCCTGTCTTTATGCTTGTAATTTCTGGATGGGTTACTGTGACAGATATGACAATGGCAGCATTTGCACCTGAGGCTTATAAACAGATGGGGCTGTATATACAATTAATAGTTGCATTTGCCTCAATATTAGCACGTGCTGAGATGTTTGCAAGTAAAAACAAGGTAGTTCCTTCTATGTTTGATGGAATAGGTATGGGACTTGGATTCTTTTTTGCACTCGTTACGATTAGCCTCTTCAGGGAACTCCTCGGAAAGGGTTCCCTATGGGGACATTCTATTATAAATGCAAAACCATTATTGATCATGATTTTACCGGCAGGTGGCTTTTTTGCTGTAGGGTTTCTTATGGGAGTATTTAATTGGATAGATATGAAATACAGGAGAAAATATGAACGCTGATACTGGAAAAATCTTTGAGCTTATCATCTCAGCATCACTTGTTAACAATTTCGTCTTTACCCGTTTCCTCGGACTATGTATCTTTTTTGGTGTCTCAAAAAAAATGGAAACTGCGATCGGCATGAGCATTACTTTTACTGCTGTCATGATAATCAGTGCTTCTTTAAGCTGGCTTGTCTTTAATTATGTGATGCTGCCTTTTGATATTACTTTTCTTAAAATTATTATATTTATCGGGATTGTTGCTGGTTTCGTTCAGGCATCTGATACTATCATGAGAAAGGTCTCTCCTGTGCTATATTACAAACTGGGTATCTATCTTGCTCTGATATCAACCAATTGCATTATTCTTGCTGTTCCTTTAATCAATGCAAGCGAAAGATACACCCTGATTGAGAGCCTTTCATTTGCATTGGGTTCAGGTCTTGGTTTTGCACTTGCACTTATCATCATGGCAAGCATCCGTGAGAAGCTTGAGCTTTCGGATATCCCGAAGCCATTCAGAGGACTTCCCATTGCGTTCATAGTTACAGGATTAATCGCACTTGCATTTGCAGGCTTTTCGGGTTTAATAAAAATTTAACATGATAATAAATTCACAAAGATGACAGAAATTCAAAATACTTTCTCATATACATTTCAATTCTTAGAACTTGCTGATATATTTCATTCAATTATTCCAAAGCTTGGCGTCGGCGGAGGAATTGAAGCTAAAGAGCATGTCCAGTTTACGCTGATTTTGAAATCAACTTTAATATTTTTAGCTGGGATTGGTTTGTTATTTGGATTGGGGCTTGCCTTAGCTGCAAAAAAATATTTCGTGAAGATTAATCCACTTGTTGAACAGGTAAAAAATGTCCTTGCAAATGCACACTGCGGTGCATGCGGATATGCAGGTTGCGAACAATATGCAGAGGCAGTAGTAAATAATCCTGAAGTTCCTCCAAATCTATGTATACCAGGTGGCAAAAAGACTGCGGAAGCTATTGCAGTTATAACCGCTAAAAAACCTGTAGTCAGGGAACCTTTATATGCAAGAGTTATGTGTAAGGGTAGCTTGAGTAAATCTAAAAAAAGATTTATTTATGAAGGAGTACAGGACTGCAGGGCTGCAATACTTGCAGGGGGTGGGGACAAGGCATGCAGATATGGTTGCCTTGGTTATGGAACCTGTGCGAGGATATGCCCTTTTGGTGCTATAACAATGACTGAAGAACATCTGCCATATGTTGATATTACTAAATGTACTGGTTGCAGGAAGTGTGAAGCATCCTGCCCTGTGAAAGTTATTGAAGTGCTTCCTGCATCAAAACATGTCCTCGTCATCTGTCATTCCCATGACAAAGGCTCTGATACAAGAAGTAATTGTCAAATCGGTTGCATTGCTTGTGGCATTTGTGTAAAGGTATGCCCTTTTGATGCTCCGCACATAGAATCCAACCTGTCAAGAATTAACCTTGACAAATGTAAAAGTTGCGGTCTCTGTGTGCTGAAATGTCCGACAAAGGCAATTTCCGATATCATCCCTGACAGACCTAAGGCATATGTGAATGATAACTGCATCGGCTGCCAGATATGTAGCCAAATATGTCCTTTAGATGCACCCTCAGGTGAACCGGATAAAAAACATTTCATTGATCAGACGAAATGTATCGGATGCGGCATATGCACTGAATATTGTCCGGCTCATGCAATACAAGGTACATTCAATGCTCCTATAGTAGAATCAGATGTGGTCGGAAAAATTTCACAGGCTACTTAAAAACAAACCTTCTTGTGATATTGAAGAAAACCTCATTCTTTGATATAGTTTAAATAACCATTCGTAAGTTTTCAAAAGCAAAATTATTATGATCAATAAATTATTAGAATATCTAAAATCACATCATATTATTAAGAAATATAATTTTTCTAATGAAGAAATATATGAATTTGCAGAATATCTTAAAAATGAAATCACCTCCAGGCTCGAAAATATTGTCAGAACAGTTGAGGATGTCATAAGTATAGATCCTGCTTTAGATTGGAAGGAGATTTTAGAAACAGCTACAAAAATAATAGTTAATTTTCTGCATGCAGATGCAGCTTCGATCAGGATTTTTGATCCAGATACCGATAGGCTTGTTGCATTAGGCTCATATCAATATTCTGAGACAGGAAGATTAAAAAGTATTCCAGTTGAACAATCTGTTGCAGGTAAGGTTATAAAGAGCGGGAAAAGCTATCTTGTGCCAAATATAATGCTGGAGCCTGATTACAAAAATAAGGATATCGTAAAAGAGTATGGTTTTAACTCTCTGATGGCTGTCCCAATAAATATTCCAGGCTTTCTACCGAGTGAAAAGAATATAAAAGGCACTATCCAGATTTATTACAAACAGAATAATAAAACTTTTGAACCGCTCGAAGTTGTAAATGCAGAAATGCTTGCAAGGAGAATAAGTCACGTACTTGCAAGAAAACGTATTCTCGATCTCCAAAAATTGAATATGCAAAAAGAAAAAATTGTCGAGAAAATCTTTGTCAAACTCAGCCATCGGGAAGGCATTAAAATGAAAGATGTTTTCAAAATGATGATCCCGGAGCTTGTTGATATTCTTCAGATACAGAGTTGTTCACTTTTTTCAATTTCATCCGACAGAAAATATGTTCAGACAGAGCTTGAATATCCACATGGCCAGGAAAGTCATGAAATTAGCCGTTTATATGCAATAGAAGACCATCCCTACTTTTCCGCATTAATCAATGGGACAGAAAAGCGAGGTGACTACTTATACGATAGAATCGATTCATCATATATCCTTATTAAAGATCCTCTTCAGAGCCATCTTTCGGATGACGCTCTTAAAAAATATGCATTAAAATATAACGTAAATTCAGTTCTTTTAATACCACTCAAGGCAATGGAAGAGATAAATTATTTCCTTATATTCTATGCAAAAGACCGCCGCCAGGAATTTACTGAGCATGAAATTGAACTCCTTAGTTTTTTCGGCAAAGAGATTATGAAAGCATTAAGGATTGAAAAGCTGGATGACGTCCTGCATGACTTTAAAAATCCGAGTATTGCTATTGCTGGCTTTGCAAAAAGAGCAAAAAGACTTCTTGAAGGAGAAGATGTAGAAAACGTCAAGGACAAAATAGCCAAGTATCTGGACATTGTTATTCAGGAGAGTGTTAGAATGCAGGAACTTGCTATTTATCCGATTATTGAAGGTCGTGAACGTGTAATTGATCTTACTGAAGCTTTAATTAATCGTTTCAAAATAAATGAAGAAGCCATCAGGGAACAGAAAAGAAAAAATATCAAACTTATTAAAGATGAATTACAATCAGGATTATATATATATTGTTTTCCCTTCGGTTTTGATCGGGTTCTCGATAATCTTCTCGATAATGCTACAAAAGCCATACCTGAGCAAGGCGGTGAATTATCCATTAAGACTTACAGAAAGGGAGATATGGCATGTTTTGAAATACGTAATACCGGAAAAATACCAGAAGAAAGTATTGAACAGATTAAAAAAGGTGAAGTGAAAGGCAGGGGATTGAATATCATATACCGCTTTATTCAGGCAATTCATGGCAGACTTGAAGTTTTTACAGATGATGATACAACAACTTTCCGAATATCAATACCTCTATACGCAAAATAATGAAAATAATCGATAAAAAGACAATCTATGAGGGCAAATTTCTGAGGTTTGTAGTTAACACTTATATAGACAAATCCGGCACAAAGCGAGATTGGGAGTCTTTTGAACGGATAAACTGCAAAGGAATTGCTGTTATAGTACCAATAACATATGATAACAAAATACTTCTTATAAAACAGTTCAGACCTCCTGTTAATGGTTATGTAATTGAATTCCCCGCAGGTCTGAATGATAAAGGAGAAACACTTGAAGATGCAGCTCGCAGGGAATTACTTGAAGAGACAGGATATTACGCAAAAGAGATGATTTTCCTCACTGATGGTCCGATGTCATCCGGTTCTTCCGGAGAAATACTTACTGCATATCTTGCGCTCGGATTGGAATATAAAGGCATTCAAGGCGGGGATGAGACAGAAGACTTGGAGATCATAGAAATCCCCGTCAGCGAAATTTATACACGATTATCTGAACTTAAAGTATCAGGAATTTATGTTGACTTGAAGATCTATGGGCTCGTGGAAATAGCAAAAAAGTACTTATCGATTATTTAAATAAATACAAAAGGACATTTTATTTTACTATTACTTTATAAAACCTCCTCTTGCCAACCTTGATGATATGCTCACCTTTTTGTAATACAGTATTAGGGTCATTTATTGTATTGTCATTTATTTTAACTCCGCCCTGTTTTATAAGCCGTATAGCCTCGCTGGTACTTTTCACAAGACCTGCATCTTTCATTACTTGTGGAAGCCATAAAATATTTGCTAACTCTTCAATTTCAATATCTTCATACACTTTTATAAGAATATCTTCGGGCAATCCTTTTTCCTTGTAAACATGTTCAAATTCCTCCTGTGCTTTTAATGCTTCATCCTTGCTCCAATAGCGTTCAACAATCTCGAGAGCCAGATTTTCCTTTGCCTTTTTAGGGTGAATTTTACTGTTATTAAGCCCTTTCTTTAATTCAGTTAGTTCCTCTAAAGATATATGACTCAACAATTCATAGTACCTAAGCATAAGATCATCGTTGATGGACATGATCTTACCATACATATCTTTTGGCGATTCGTTAATCCCTATGTAATTACCTAAACTCTTGCTCATTTTGTTCACACCATCAGTACCTTCAAGCAAAGGCAATAAAACCACTGCCTGCTCCTCTTTCCCCATCCTTCTTTGCATAGTCCTTCCCATAAGGATATTAAATTTCTGATCTGATCCACCCAGTTCAACATCCGACTGAAGATAAACAGAATCATATGCCTGAAATAACGGATAATAGAATTCAAGAATTGTTATATCCTGCTGATTAATGAAACGTTTTTTAAAATCTTCCCTCTCGAGCATCCTTGCAACAGTCTGCATTGACCCTAATCTGACAAGCTCCATCACATCCATTTTTAATAACCATTCACTATTGAATCTTATCTCTGTTTTTTCAGGATCGAGTATCTTAAAAACCTGCTTTTTATATGTTTCTGCATTCTTCAATATTTCATCTCTTGTAAGAGGTTTCCTTGTTTCAGACCTGCCAGTTGGATCACCAATCATCCCTGTAAAATCACCTATGAGAAATGTTACATTATGTCCGAGTTCCTGAAATTGTCTCATCTTTTCTAAAAGAACAGTATGGCCGAGATGGATGTCAGGCGCTGTTGGATCAAAACCTGCCTTAATTCTTAAAGGTATTTCTGTAGCATATGATTTTTCAAATTTCTGGAGAAGTTCTTTCTCTGTAATTATTTCAACAGAACCTCTTTTAATAATTTCAAACTGTTGTTCTGGTTTTAGCATAGAAGTTATATATTAAAGCCTAAATATTACAGAGTCAAATCTATTGTCTTAATCTTAACTTTTTAAAAATAATCCCTAAATATTTATTAATGGGATTACTCCTTTTTAAAAAAGGGATAATTGGGGGTTTACGGTTTCCAATCCTGTTCAATTCCTCAACTATCGTATGATTCATCTCCTGTTTTAAACCTTCTCTGAAGGCTGTCACTGCTTCTGCTTTTTTCTTATGTAGAAGATGAATTCTCCCAAGATTCAGATAATGAATCGAATTGTTAGGTTCTATTTTAATAGCTTCCTCACAAAGAGCAACTCCTTTGCTGAATTGTCCACGTTCTTTCGCAATACAGAATCCGAGATGAGAACTTATGACAGGCCTTTTATCTGTTCTTATAGCTTTTTCAAAAAAGACTAAAGCAGAAAGAGTATCTCCATTTTGAAGTGCTTTCAACCCTTTCTCAAGTAATATATCCGTATTTAATGCCGGACCCGTCATGCTAATTTTAGGTACTAAGTGCTTCTTTTGTCATCTGTTCAGCGACTTCAAATACGGCATTCTTATTTGCTTCTGTCCTTGCCTCTATATAGAATCTTACTTTAGGTTCTGTCCCAGAAGGTCTAATCATAAGCCATGAACCATCATCAAAGACAAGTTTAGTACCATCAATTATGATAACTTCCTGAACTATTCTTTTTTCTCCACCTATATTTACTACAGTCCCTTCCCTATATTTCTCCTGAAGAATGGATAATTTTTTAAGTAGTAATTCACCTGTAATTGTTTTGTCAACAACAATGCCAGAGCGATCCGGATAGAAATATCCATATTCATCCATCAATTCTTTAAGATATGTACTTAAATTTTTACGTGTTGTAGCAATTATCTCAATTGCCAGCAGAAGACCAAATAGAGCATCTTTTTCAAGTGTATGATTATATCCTGATATTCCATCAGACTCTTCAAATGCGACTATTGCTCTTTCAGAAGAAGATCTGAGCAGATATGGCCTGAAATTCTTAAAGCCAACTTTTGTCTCTCTGACAGTTATTCCAAGCTTTTTTGCAACTGCATTAACAAAATTACTCGTGGCTACTGATTTTACTACAATACCATCTTTTTTTTTATATATATTAAGGAAATGAAGAGCAATAGTTCCAAAATAATTAATAGGTATCTGCATGGTCGCATCAGATAGTCTAATTCGGTCTCCGTCAGGATCCATAATCGCACCAAGTGCAAACTGAATATTCCTGCCATGTAAAATCTTCTCGATACCCTCCATATTCTTTTCACTCGGTTCTGGTGCAATTCCACCAAAGAGAACATCGTCTTCAGTTCTGAGATATATAATTCTGTCACTTTCTCCTAAAATTCTCTGCATACGTCCACGGGTAGCACCATGCACATTATCTATACATATTAAATATGAATCATTTTTAAGAAAGTTCCTTATCTTATCAAGATCTATAGTCTTTCTCTGTTTTATATATTCAATATAAAGTTGTGTGAGATCAACTTTTTCAATCTTCTCCGGTTTTACTGATGGTATGAAAGTATTTTTTTCCACCATACTATTTGCAATATTTTCTATAGCTTTTGTGATTTCAGGCCCTGCAGGTCCTCCATCAGATGGATTGAACTTAAAGCCTGCATAATTTGAAGGATTATGCGATGGTGTGAGATTAATTGAACATGCAGCATTTAACATCTCAATGCCTGTGGAAAATTCCGGTGTAGTAGCCTCACCTGCATACCAGGTTTTTATCCCCTCTCTTTGAAGTATTCCAATAACTTCCATTGCAAATTCAGAACCAAGAAATCTATTATCATGACCGACAATAACTCCTCTATGCTTGATCTCTTCAAAATCCGATACTCCCATGGCATTCATCACATGGGGTTCCTGCAATTTAAACATCTCAATGATTGCAGTAGTGACAATGCGAAGATTATTGAAAGTAAAGTCCGTTCCTATCTCACCTCGCCATCCTGATGTTCCAAAAACTATCTTTGATGGCTTGGTGTTTTCTCTTGCAAAGTGTTCTACCTGAGAAAGCAAATGCCTGTTCTTTCCTGCATCAGAAAGTATCTCTTTCCAACATGAAGCAGCATTATCGAATTTTTTCATAATCTTACCATGCATTTTTATTTAGAAATTAATCTTTCTTTTTTAACTGTTCCGCAACAGCTTTTGTAGCACGCTGAACAAACTCAGGATCACCAAGATAGTAGTGCCTGATTGGATTCAATGCATCATCAAGTTCATAGACCAGAGGTATCCCTGTAGGAATGTTTAGATTTACTATGTCTTGATCAGAAATTTTATCAAGATATTTAACTAATGCGCGAATACTGTTTCCATGCGCTGAAATAAGCACCCGCTTGCCTAAACGA